>Ga0213881_10000848_pt1 | contig 16198 bp, 13 predicted proteins | sample BarmaccoBMER_R08_FD_160104 | JGI IMG/M metagenome (GOLD analysis project Ga0213881, IMG submission 160104) | Barbacenia macrantha exposed rock microbial communities from rupestrian grasslands, the National Park of Serra do Cipo, Brazil - ER_R08 ... | reverse complement strand
GTACTCTGGTTGTGCAAAAAACGGATGCGGTCTTCGCTACTCACTTGAATTAGACCCCAATGAGAGCGATCGCACACAGCAACTCCCGTCTGTGCTGCCACAAAAGCAGCTGAGTCATTGCCAAAACTGACTGGGACAATAGATTCAGCAACCGTCTCAAACTTTGCTCCAGGGTAAGCTGCCTGCAAATCGTGCAATTCTTGGATCATGATCTGTTCGCCTTACAGTGTAAGCCAGTTAAAAATCTGTTCAACGACTAGCTCTAACGCCATCCCGTTAAGGACTGGTAATGGAGTTGTGCCTCTTAACAGTTGCACCCTCTGACCAGGGAAAATAACTAGAATACTTTCCTCTTTTAGATCGATTAACCATCCCAGTTCAGTACCGTGCCCAGAACAGTGAAGTAGGTTACTCAGTACTTTCATTTGCCTTTGGTCAGGGGAAAGGATTTCAATTGCCCAATCTGGGTGAACATCAAAACGATTGGCAACTCTGCCTGATGGTTGAATTGGAATTCTGTCCCATCGGAAGACTGAAATATCAGGTACAATCAATTCTCCTCCAAAAGTGCAGCGTAGATCTGGAAATGCCCTGGCAAATTTCCGAGGTTTAGCCACTTGGTTGATCGCTTCACAGAGTTCTACCTGAAGTAGGCTATGTTCGCCCTGCGGCATTGGTTTTTGAATGGCTGCTCCGTGAATGAACTCGGATGCTGGTTTTGTTTCTGGCAGTTTTAAAAATTCTTCCAGCGTCAGAGATTGGGTGACTGGACTCATAGATATTTGAGAGGAGATCTACTCTGCTAGATTCTCTAATTCTGCCACTTCTGCAGTGATTGCGTATTCCTAATATTATCGAAATTTTCCGTTGATACACCCTCCCCGTAATCCTCCCTACCGCAGGACAGTTTGCTCCTATATGGAGATTTGCGAGTTAGCTTCAACGGCGAGAAGCCGACCACCAAACGGAGTTTGGTGCGTCGTTTGCGCAGCATGCGCGTAGCGCGTTGAATCGCCGACAAGGTTTATCGCTTCTCATAGTTGTGCTAAGGTATAGCTATGCTAACACTTAATCACACTTACAGGATTTATCCAACCCAAGACCAACAAGATCAAATGCTTGAGTGGCTAGATACTTGTAGACGACTATATAATCGCTGTTTACGGGACTTAAAAGATTGGATAAATAGTCGTAAGTGCAGTGTTGACTATTGCTCCATAGAAAAGGAATACATCGTGTCTCCTGACATGCCATTCCCTAATTACCTGGAGCAAAAAAGACAGCTAACCCAATAGAAGAAAACTAACCAAAGCTTAAAAGATGTGTATTCTCAAGTCACACAGGATGTGGTTAAAAGGATGCACAATACTTAGGAAGCTTTTAAACAAAGAGGTTATGGTTTTTCCAGATTTAAGAAGTTTGGTCAGTATCGCTCTTTCTACTATCCTCAATTCACTGACAATCCAATAACAGGGTGTCATATTAAATTGCCAATGATAGGTCTTGTACCTATTAATCAGCATCGAGCTATGCCTGATGGGTTCAGGGTTAAAGGAGTAAGGGTAGTATCAAGAGCAAGAAACACCCAATGGTATGTAGTTGTTACAATCCAGTGTGATGTATCTGTACCGGACACCCAACCATTTGGTAGAGCGATTGGTATAGATATAGGGTTGGAAAATTTCTTAACAACCTCGGACAACTTCAGAGTAGAGCCAGCTTGTTTCTTCAGAGGGCTACAAGGTAGGCCGGAGGCGGAGCGGCTCCGCTAAAAGTGCTGCAACGTAGAGCCAGTAGAAAACAGAAGCGGTCAAAAAACTGGGAGAAGTCACAAATCAAAGTAGCTAGATTGCACCATCAAATATCTGATACAAGGAAGAACTTTCACTTTTCTGTAGCCCATCAAATTTGCGACCAAGCAGACAGTATTTTTGTTGAAAATATTGATTTTCGTATTTCTTCAAAGGAGTTTCTTGGCAAGCACATGTTGGATGGTGCATTTGGCATAGCCGCCACTTGCGACCTGCTGAGCGACAGCAGGTCGCAAGTGGCGGTCAATTCAGGTCGTTGTTGCAATGGGTTTGCTGGAGAAGAGGTAAATACTTTGGTCAAGTTGACCACAGATATACTTCTCAAATCTGCCCAAATTGCAGTTCTCATACTGGTAAAAAAGATTTGTCCATCAGAGAACACCAATGTTCTGAATGTGGGTATCAAACTACCCGTGGCCATGCTGCTGCTCAAGTGATAAAGCTTCGAGGTGAATCAGCGCTGCAGGAGGGTTTCCCTCCGCAGGCGACTGTGAACCCGAAGGGTGAATCTAATATAGTACCCGTGGACGGCGGGGAATGGAAACTGTCTGCTGACAAGCGGGTGCGGTCTTGGGCTCTGCCCAAGAGGAGCAACCCGCGCTGCGTACTGACGGGGATAGAAATATCTAGTCAAGTGCAACGCAGAAATGTCTCAGCTTGAGTTGAGAAGCTATCGCCAAATCAAAGATTTGGCGCGTAGAGTACGTCACGCAAAGTTATCGATTTGGCACTTGGTAACACCTTGGTTACTTTTCCCCCTCATCGGCGAGTTCGACCGCGATGATGTCGGTGAGCGCCCGCACCTTGGCGGGAATGAAGCGGCTGCTCGGATAGATGGCGAAGGCCGTCCGCGGCAGCGGCTCGAACCTCTTGAGGATCGGCACGAGCTTGCCCGAGGCGATCTCCGTGCCGACGATAAACGCCGGCTGGAAGATGATGCCCTGGCCCGCGATGGCGAGCGCACGCAGGAGGTCGCCGTTGTTCGCCTTCATCGACCCGCGCACGCGCTGCACGATACGCTCGCCGTCGCGCTCGAACGTCCACTCGTCGGGCGGATCGTTGTCGGTGTAGATCAGGCACTCGTGGTCAACAAGCTCGGTCGGGGTCAGCGGAGTGCCGCGCCTTTCGAGATAGGCGGGCGCGGCGCACGTGACGATCGGCACGGAGGCGATGCGCCGCGCGATGGTCGACGAACGGAGCGTCGGTGCGATCCGAATGCTGAGATCGAACCCGTCGCGGATGAGATCGGTTGGGGAATCGTCGAGCCGGATCTCCAGGTCTACAGTCGCATACTCCTCGCGGAACCGGCAGATCGCCGCGAGGAGCCGCCGTGTGGCGAAGGTGTGTGGGAACGCCACGCGCAGGCGGGCGGGGGCAGCTGGCGAGCCTGATCCTGCCGCTTCCGCCTCGATCCCCTCGAGGTCGTCGACGACCTGGCTATAGAAAGTGAACAATCGTTCGCCGGCGTCGGTCAGGCTGAGGCTCCGCGTCGAGCGGTTCAGCAGCCTGACGCCGACTGCCTCCTCAAGCTCTCGGACCATGCGAGACGCGCTGGTCTGCGAAAGACCGGCCTGCTCCGCCGCCCTGACGAACGAACCCGCGCGCACGACGTGGAGAAAGATCTTGATCGAGGCGAGCTTGTCCAATCGACGCCACTCCTGTCCGACCGAGTACATTATGCCGCGTGACGGCATACAGTGAGCCGAAACGAGACGATTGTCAGCCAAGGGACATTTGGCTACTATGTCCCTTGGCTACTAGTTGTTGAGCAACTCCGAGGAGACATCTGATGAGGTCAATTATACAAAGTTTGATCGCGGCGGTCGCAATATTAATCGGTCTCGGAACAAGTCCAGCGCTCGCCGGTCCAGTACAAGAAGCGAATAAGCAGCTCGTCAGCAACGCGATGCATGAGTTGTTTGTGACGAGGAACGCGGAAAAGGCAGTTCGACTCTACTTCGGGAAACCTTACCTTCAGCATAACCCGATGATTCCTGATGGGGCAGAAGACCTACCAAAGGTGGTCGCGTCACTTCCCGCTAACTTCCATTACGAGCCTGATGTTATCGTGGCAGATGGCGACTTAGTTATGATTCACGGCCTCTACACTGGATGGGGACCCAAGCCGCTGGTCACGGTCGACATTTTTCGTGTGAAGAATGGCAAGCTGGTCGAGCATTGGGACGTGATGCAGGAGAATGTTCCGGCGGCGCAGACGAAGAGCGGTCGGCCGATGTTCCCGATCACGCGCTGAAGCCATGGAGAGCGATTTTTTTCGGGGGAGATGGGCAGAACGTGAACCAAGCGTAAATATTTATCAGGTAGAGGACAACAGAGACTCGGAGTTGGGAGAATACAACCACTACAATGCTCCCCGCATTGGACTCATTTTTCTCACCTGCATAACTCCTGGAGCCTAAAGATTTGTGACTAAAAACCAAACTCGGCGTAAAAAGTCTAGTTTCAGCTCTGAGAAGGAAGTATGAAGTGATGCGTTAATCAGACGCCTGCTGCATAGTGACTTTTCCATTGCTATTCAATGGGTGCTGGATGCCTCTTCTTGAAAAAAAGAAAATGCTGATGGATGCTTCTAGTTGCATGATTCCGATTGCCCAATCTCCCAATGACTATCAAGCTTTCCGCATTAACCCCGGCGCTACTAACAAAATCGCGCTCGTATTTGACACGGCAGTGACTAGGGTCTCCCTAACTTTTTGTATTGAAATCTTTGATGTTGGTGGCAGGACTCCTCCCAATCAGCATCAGTGGGCAGTAGAGATGTTTTTTATTCTCCAAGGAGAAGGACGGGCAACTTGTGATGGTAAAACCGTAACGCTTCGAGCTGGAGACAGTTTATTAGTACCACCCACAGCCATGCACGTTATTGAAAATACGGGACGAACTCGCTTGTATACTCTGGGCATCATGGTGCCGAATGAGCACTTTGCCGAACTGATTCGCAGTGGGATACCAGTAGAACTAGATGAGGAAGATATAGCTGTACTGCGTCGTCACTAAAAGAGGCAGAGGGGAGAGGGGGCAAGGGAGCAGGGGGAAAAATATGGCATTGTACCATTGGTTGACAAGGTTTCAACTGAAAAATTCCCGCAACACCTTTTCAATGTCCTCATCTTTCTGATGCTGCACCCGCTCATCTGAGAGCCTTAATCCTTTCAGTAAAAGTTTGGTGGTGAACCCCTGGAGCAGGAGAGTAAACAATGCTACGCCAAACACGTTAGCGATAATTTCTTCTCGTCCTGGGGTAGAGGCAGGCACACTCAAAGCTAGAGCCATCGATACACCCCCCCGTAACCCTCCCCACCAGAGGACAGTTTGCTCTCGTATAGAGATCTGCGAGTTGGCTAACCAATTGCTCAAGCCGCCTAAACCGTAAATGGAGATCGCCCGCGCTAGGATAACAGCCACAATTGCGATCGCAGTAGTATTCAGATTTCCCAGCAGCCTGGAAAAGTGGATTTGATCTCCAATCAACAGAAACACAATTGAGTTGACAAAAAAAGCGAGAAATTCCCAAAACTCAGTCACAACTAGTCTTGTGCGCGGCTCCATGCCAATACGGGAGCCAAAGTTTCCCAAGATCAAGCCAACTGCGACAACTCCAATGACTCCCGATCCACCTAATTCTTCGATCAGCAAATAGCTGCCATAAGCAGCGACTAGAGTCAGCGATTGCTCTACCCAGGGCAAATTTAAGCGTTGAGTAAATAAGGAGATCGAAAAACCAATTATGCCTCCTACTCCAATACCAAGACCAGTAACAGCAAGAAAATTGACTAGAGTAGTTGAGACTTGTAACTCATTGGTTCCTGTAGCTAGTTCTACTAGCACAGTAAAAGACACAATAGACGCACCGTCATTGAATAATCCCTCTCCCTCCATCAAGGCAGTGAGACGTTTAGATGCACCCAACTCCCGAAATAGCGCGATTGCAGAGGCTGAGTCGGTCGCCGATAGACTAGCCCCTACTAATAAGGCAGTTATGAGCGGAATTGCTGCCAGTTGTTTAAGACCTAAAGCAACCACAGCAATGGAAATGATCACCCCAACTACAGCGTAAAGACTAATTGGGACTAAGTCTTGCTGCAGATCCGACCATTTCATATTCCAAGCCGCCTCGAACAATAGAGGCGGCAAAAAAATAAACAGCATCAATCCAGGTGAGAGGTTAATCAACCGGACATCTGCTGCAGCGAGACATAACCCAACAATGACCAGAAGTAGAGTGTAGGGGATTTGGCGAAACCAACTAAAGACTCTTGGTAGTGTTGCTACACATATGGAAACTAAGAGTACCAGGAGAAAGCGCTTCAGATCTTCTTCAATGGCTAATTCGCTCTTCACTAGTACCAAGGCTATGGTCATATACAACAAAACACCGCTAAGGAGAAGCCCGATCAAAAACTATGTTCAATCGAGCTTCTCCTTAGCGGTGTTCTTCAGACTACAAAACTCCGTCTTAAGTTGCACTAGCCTGGAGCCGGAAGTATTCATCAAGCTCATCAGCACCACCAATCAGTTGTCCCTCAACAAATACCTGTGGAACCGTTGATGCACCAGTTACAGCACGTACAGAGCGAGTAGTGACATCTTTACTCAAGACAATTTCTTCATAATCTATGCCGTGTTCTTTCAGAGCGGCTTTGGCACGGGCACAGAAAGGACAGCCCTCTTTTGCAAAAAGTGCAACAAATTTTGGCAGCAGCGCGTCAGGATTGATAAATTTCAGCATTGTCTCAGCGTCAGACACTTCAAAGGGGTCACCATCGACTTCTGGCTCAATGAACATTTTCTTGATAACGCCATCAACCACTAGCATCGAATAACGCCATGACCTTTTACCAAAACCCAGGTCATTCTTGTCAACCAGCATTCCCATTCCTTCAGTGAATGCGCCGTTGCCATCTGGAATTAATGTGATATTTTTGACATCTTGAGTTTTCTTCCACTCATTCATGACAAAAGCGTCATTGACTGAAATACAAACGATATCATCAACGCCGTTGTCTTTAAAAACTCCAGCCAACTCCTTGTAACGAGGTAGGTGTGTAGATGAACAGGTTGGTGTAAAGGCTCCAGGTAGAGAAAAGACTACAACTGTTTTACCATCAAACAGCTCTGAAGTAGTCACATCAACCCATTGGTCGTTATTGCGGGTCTTGAAAGTTACATTGGGAACTTTTTCCCCTTCACGACTCTTTAGCATTGATTTTGTGCCTCTAAAGTATTTGCTACAAGCAGTTTGAGCAAAGTGCATTTTCCGAGGTGCCATTTCAGTAGGCATATGGAATAGAAGCACTTTGGCTACAAATTACCACACCTTCAATGACCAATCATCCAAGGTCGCCCATGAGAGTAGTTTTGATACCTGGGTGTAGCAGGCTCTCGATCTTGAGAACGCCTAACCAGCTGAGGCTCAGGATTTGGCTCATTAGTCAGTCGTAGAGTACCAGATGTGAGGATGACGCTAGGCGGTGAGAAGAGACGTATAGCAACAGCTTGGCAACTGGGGCAGAGCATGGGACTGCTGACTTCTGCAAGTGTACGCCACTGCTCAAAAGGACCGCAGCTTTCACACTTGTATTCATAGAGGGGCATGATGGTTTTTACCAGGAACTTGGGTTTAATGCTTCCTTCAGCGGAGGACGCGTGATAATTGATAATTGTTGATGGTTGATTGATGAAGCCATCAATTATCAATTAACCATTAACAATCTCAGGTTGGGAGAATGTTTTTGTCAAAAATTTCCGTGGGAATAGCAAGGGTGCAACAGACGTTAGGGATATCGACAATACCACTAATTCGACCTTCAACTGGCGCACAGCTGAGTAGTAAGTAAGCCTGCTCACCAGTAAAACCAAACTTCTTCAGGTATTCAATTGCATTTAAGCAGGCGCGACGATAGGCAACATGAGCATCCATGTAATACTGCTGTCCTGTAAATTCATCGACAGAAATGCCCTCAAATACTAGATACTCAGAGTAGCGCGGCTCAACTGGACCTGGTTTGAAGATGGGGTTAACCATGCCATACTTGTCTACACCGCCCTTAATCACATCTACATGCAGGTCAATGTAGCCAGCCATCTCAATAGCACCACAGAATGAGATCTCGCCATCCCCTTGAGAGAAGTGGATATCTCCCATAGAGAGTTTGGCACCCTCGACATAAACGGGGAAGTAGATGCGCGAACCCCGTGACAAGTTTTTGATATCGCAGTTACCCCCATGTTCGCGAGGAGGAACAGTGCGTGCCCCCTCCTTGGCAACTCGGTCAAACTCGGCTGCCTGCAACTTTCCTAAAATGGCATTTTTCGGGTTGGGTAAATTAGCCAAGGGCGGGACGCGCTCTGGATTTGTTGCCACCAACTCCGACTCTCGCTTATTCCACTTAGCGAGAAGTTCGGTTGAAGGGGCGCAGCCAATTAAGCCAGGGTGAGTGATGCCAGCAAATCGCACTCCGGGGATATGTCGGGAACTGGTATAGATTCCCTGGAAGTCCCAAATTGCCTTAGCAGCCTTGGGATAGTGATCTGTGAGGAAACCGCCGCCATTTTCTTTAGCAAAAATGCCAGTAAAGCCCCATTCTGAGTTGGGTAAGGCACCGATATCCAGGATATCAACCACCAGAATATCGCCCGGTGCAGCACCGTTGACATGAATCGGACCGCTCAGGACGTGAACCACTGATAAGTCAACATCGCGAATGTCATCAGGACTGTCATTGTCGTGAATTTGTCCATCTGTCCAGTCTTTGCACTCGATGCGAAACACTGCACCTGGATTGACTGAAACTACTGCCGGAATATCTGGATGCCAGCGATTATGACCAGGTACCTCTTGTTCTGTCATTGGTTTGGTCAAGTCAACCTTGAAAAGAACTTCTGGCATATAGTTTTCCTCCTCTTAGACTTGATTAGCATTGGGAATGGCTTTGCACATATCGTGGCAACCCGCATCCAAACTACAGCACAAAGAACAAATGGGACCATTGTGGTACGGACAAAAAGCCATATCTGGCTTCTCATATGCCAATTCACAGACTGTACAGGTGACAGTGCTATAGTCATCAGCACCTTCGCCAGCAGAGTGAATATCCTCCCTTGCAGCAGTGGCATCACGGAAATGCAAGTCTTGCCTAGCGATGTAGTACTTGCCTTTCGTGATTACGGCAATAATCGGTGACAGGATAAAACCCAAACCTAGAGCGATAAAAGTTGAGAAGGCTTGTGCTGCTGGTCCTAGCAATCCAAAGAAGGCGATAACAGATACGATAGAAGCGATGACCATCGAACCGAAGCCAACCGGATTGAAATTGTACAGATGGGCTCGTTTGAACTCAATATAAGATGGACTGATACCGAGGGGCTTATTAACGACCAGATCCGCAACTAGAGCCCCAACCCAAGCGATCGCAACATTGGAGTAAAACCCTAGTACCCACAAGAGAGCATCAAACACCTGGAATTCCATCAATGTCAGCGCAATCCCAACATTGAAAATCAGCCAAACTACACGTCCGGGATGGGCATGGGTTAACCGGGAGAAGAAGTTAGACCAAGACAGGGAACCAGAATAGGCGTTTGTTACGTTGATCTTGATTTGAGACAAGACGACAAAGAAGGTAGCTAAGGCTAAGTAAACAGCGGGATTGGAAAAGACCGTAGCAAATGCTTTAACGTACATCTGAATTGGTTCATTTGCTTTAGCAATATCAACCCCTTGAGTCACAGTCCAAGAAGTGAAAAAAGCACCTCCCCATTGCTTAAAAGCCCCTAAAATCACCCAACCTGGTCCAGCTAAAATCACAGCTAGCCACCAACTGGTACGGTTACGTGGAGTTTCTTCTGGCATAAACCGCAAGTAGTCAACCTGTTCCCCAATCTGGGCAATGAGTGAGAGTACAACACCGCAGGAAGTGCCAAACAATAACCAATCAAAGCCAGCACCGCTGGGGGATTTTCCAGAAAAGTGCAACCAATTAGACCATGATTGAGAGTCTTTAGCTAAAACAAAAAAGAACGGAGCAATCATCATTGTTAGCCAGATTGGCTGGGTCCATACCTGCAGTTGCGCCAATAAGGTCATCCCAAAAAGGACAAGTGGAATAATGATCAAAGAGGCTAGGAGATAACCTATCCACAAGGGAATATGGAAGTATAGCTCGAAAGCTTGAGCCATAATCGAGCCTTCCAAAGCAAAGAAAATGAAGCAGAAGGATGCGTAAACAAGCGAAGTAATCGTAGAGCCAATGTATCCAAATCCTGCCCCCCGTGTTAGTAAATCCATATCAATGTTGTACTTGGAGGCGTAGTATGCAATTGGGATACCAGTCACGAAGATAATGAGAGCTGATACAAAAATTGCCCAGAAAGAATTAGAAAATCCAGAACTAATTGCGATTGAGCCACCAATTGCAAAATCTGCTAGGTAAGATATACCGCCTAGTGCTGCATTAGCTACCGTATATTCAGACCACCTTCTAAAGGATCTGGGAGCATAACGTAATGAGTAGTCCTCCAAGATTTCATTATTAACCCAGGTATTGTATTTCCTTCTGGATTTTGGAGTTCCTACAGTAATAGGTTCGTTTTGTGACATGTAAACCTAAATTTAGTAAGTTTCGTAGCGAAGCTTAGAAGGTTGAAAGAGAAAATTTTGTAGTCAAATTTACAAAACTTGCTCTAAGTTAAAAAAATATTAATAATACAGCAATCTCACATTACTTAGAAACTCTCCTCATTTTTGACTTAAACAAGTTTTCTTTATAGCTCGGCGACATTCAATAGCTAAAAAAGTGATGAAAATGACAGAATCAATTGCCAACTTTTCTGATTTAATGCAAAAAAGTATAAGTATAAAGTTGCTGACACAGTAACGCTGTATTCAACGGCATCCTCAGTAATTTTGTAGGAATGGGTTTTATGGTGGTAACTACAGTCTCTGCTATCGAGGGCAAGATGAGTGAGCAGCAACGTCTAAAAACCCTACTGCCAAAAGAATTGCAGGGATGGGTCGCTATTAAAGCAACTTCTGAAGTTAATCCATCTCTCATAAGAAGTGTGAAGGTTGATAAAGTTAAAGTTGAGACTCAGATTGATGTGATTCGCTGGGAGCGGATGCCTGTTCAAGAGCGCGACTTACTGTTTTGGCATGAGGTAGCCCGGATTCAAAGTAATACTGTTTACAAAGACAGATGGGAGATAGTCATTTTAGCTATTGCTTTAGGTAGTACAGTAGTAGAAATTTGGGCTCAAAATATCCTACTTTTGTCATCAGCACTGCTCCTATCCGGAATGATAGGTTACCGCCTTTACCAGCGCCACCGTGGCGAACGCAGTTTAAGGGAAGCAACAGCAGCTGACAGCAACGCGATCACCCTAGCTACTTGTTTTGGCTACACACGACCACAGGCATATAAAGCTCTGGCTGGGGCGTTGAAAGCCTTAATTGCTCAAACACCTCAGCAACGACAGCAGACAAATTATGCAGTACGGCTGCAAGTTCTGAAGCTGAATGCCGCCAAAGCCAAAGCTACAGTCCCACACTAGGGGAAGGGGTAGCAGTATCTGAGGAAGATGGCTCAGTTGAAGGTGTTGGGGTAGTAACGTCTGACGGAGACGGCTCAGTTGATGGCGGAGGGGCAGGATTCTCTGCTGCGATACTTAACTGATAGTCCATTGGCTCGGCTGCTGTTGAAACGACCACAAACTCATAGAAACCACTTTCTGTGAGCTGACTTGACCAGGAGAATCCGTCTTCTGTCAGCGTTTCCGAACCAGAAGGATCGCTTGATTCGAAGATTTTTGTCTTGCCACTAGGAGAATAGATAGATAGCAAGATTTTAGGATTGGCTCGCAAATTAACTGTTAACACTTGACCTTTAGCAAGGTTGGCAATGTAAGCTTTGCCACCTCCGGGCAGAAGAATACTATTAACTGATTGACCAGTTGTGTTTGGTTCAAAGACAATCTGCCCTGAAATTCTCCCAGATTGAAGAGCCGTAACTTTGTCAGCAGCGATCGCCTGCCAGACTTGACCAAGTGGCGTGTGAATAAAATTTTGACCCCGTTGCTCTGGAAACAGCATGAAAAACTGAGCATCAGTTAATTCGTTAAGAGTTTTGCTCCCAAGGTGGAGTTTACTAATCGCTGCCACATTAAGCTGTAGCGAATCTCTAGTGTAGCTACCCAGTTGCCCTCGTGCTGCTGCACTCAATTGCTTTTCTAAAATGTCTAGCAATTCATCAGCCGTTTTGTACCACTGGGATCGCAAATCTGCATCTGCTGGTGCTGAAGTTAAGGAATGCTGTAGATCGGGATGTTGCCTAGAGAACATCTGGTCAACCAAGCCTTGACTACCAAACATAAAATTTTGATTGATGCCCAAGGCTCTAGTATGCTCAAACAGAGATTGCCGCTCGGCTAACTCTTGGGGTGAGTACTGTACAGTTGGTGTTGGCTGAGGAGTTTGTGATGAGGGAGAAGTCTGATCTTTAGCGGAAATAGTTCGCTGATGGGAATGTAGCCAAAAATTTGCCGCCCACCAGCCTACCCCACTGGCACCCAGCAATAATAGGACAACTAATACAATGCTTCTTAGGGTGAATGACCAACCACTGGAAGTAGGGATAGTGACGGCAGCGGAGTGAGGTTGGTTGTTCGATCTAGCAGCATTGCCTCTTACAGCCACCGTAGCCTGAGTTTGGGACTGTGCGTTGCCGGAAGACACTTTTGTAAACCGTTGAGATTGGTTGGGAGACTGAATTGGGACAATGCTAGAGAGATCTTGCAAGACTTCATTGGCAGATTGATAGCGATCGCTTGGTGTTGGAAGCAGCATTCTATCCAAGATTGCTGCAAAAGTTGGGTTCAGATTAACCTCTTGCTGCCAATTCCAACGCCACGTATGTTCGTTGACTAGCTCTTCAGGCTCTTTGCCAGTCAACAACACGATCGCCGTTACTGCTAGAGCATACAGATCGCTATGGGGAAACACTAGTCCCATTTGCATCTGTTCTTGAGGTGCATAGCCCACCTTGCCCAAGAGAGTTATTGGTGGAGTTATGCTAGCTCCTGATCGAGCATACTGAGACGCCACTGTTGCTGCCACTTTCACCCCACCAAAGTCAATTAGCACTGGCAGGAAGTCAGAATTGCGCAACATTAAGTTATCTGGAGAGATATCGCGATGAATCACTCCAATCGAGTGGATATAATCCAAAACAGGCAGGAGTTGGAGCAACAATTGGTTAACCTCTAACTCACTAAACCTCAGCCCCTGTTGTTTCCGAGCTACTAACAAGGTGCGGTAGGTTTCACCTTCCACATAGTCTTGCACTAAGAACAGGTATGCCTTACCATGCAAGTCGACTCGAAACAGTTCGCGGAAACGAGGAATCTGTGAATGCTGGAGCTTGTAGAGTACACTAGCTTCACGCTCAAACAGCTCTTCTGCTTTTTGAAAGGCGTAACTATTTTGAGAGGCTATAGGGGCACATTCCTTCAAGACACAGAGTTCACTGAAGCGATTAATATCCTCTGCCAAGTAAGTACGTCCAAAACCGCCCTGCCCAAGTTGACGGACGATACGATAACGATTGCTTAAGACTAGTCCTGGATGAATCCCTTGATTTACCAGTTGTTCACCACACTGGAGGCAGAAGCGGCTACCATTCGGGTTGTCATGATCTTGGCTGCATTTGGGCATTACTGGATGTTGTGCTTAGTGCTTTGATTGACTTCATCTGAGAAAATTGCATACCAAATTTGTCCAAACGTTTCTAGATTCAGTTTTTCCCCCTGTTGTTTAGGAAAACTATGCGCAAATTTTTCATCCACTTGTTTTTCCAGTTGATCCATAGTAAGACCATCCAACTGCCCTTGGTTAGCTTTCTCCTTCCAGTTCTCATAATCTTGGTAACTGTAGCTGCCCAGTTTACCCCGAGCTGCCGAACTAAGCTGAGCTTGCTCTATTCGATTTAGCAAATCTTGAGCGTTTTCTTCCCACTGTTGGCGTAGATTTGCATCTTTTGGGGCTTTTTTCAAGCTTCGGCCCCGAAGCTTAGGATGTTCGTTATAAAATTGCGCATCTACTATGGCATTAAAGAAACTTGGTTTAATAGCCATAGCTTGGCGGCGATGTAAGAGTTGTGCTGTCAGCTGCTTTTCTGCGGAACTAGATAGAGGCACTAAATGTATTGAATGAATCACTGTATTTACTAGCGTCCAAGCATTTATGCCCAGGGCTAAAGCTAAACCAGCACCAGCAACCCTCAATACCCGCCCGTGAAGCCACCCTTTACGGGCGGTGGAAGGTACAAGTACTTGAGCTTGCGCTCTTCGAGCCAAGGAGTTGCCTCCGATAGAACGTTGAGATTGCGAGAGCGTGCTGCCGGAGCCGCCTCCGGCAGAACCTTGAGCTTGCTCAACGCAGTCGCCGGAGCCGCCTCCGGCGAAACGTTGAGTGCCACTCGTTTGCGACTCGTGACTTGGACTGGGGCTATGTTGATGCCCACTACTCAAAGCTTTAGGTATGCTCAAACTGATTGTACGTATTTGGGATAAGTTGAAGTTTAGCGGCGAAGGATTTGGCAACTGTAGCTCCTGGAAGACAGCTTCGGCTTTTTGGTAGCGAGCTTCTGGTTTATAAGCCAGCATTTTCTTCAGTACCGCTTCCAGTCGGGGACTCACATGAATCTCCCTACCCCAGAGCCAAATCTTCTTATCGCTGTCATACAATTCTTGCGGTTCTTTGCCTGTCAGCAATACCAGTGCCGTGACTGCTAGGGCATACAAGTCACTACTGGGAGAAGCTTCTCCCTGCTGCATCTGTTCCTCTGGAGCATAGCCCTGCTTGCCTAACCGAGTGCGTTCTATACCAATCTGGTTAAACCAGAACATTGGAGCCGTTGTTAACTGCTTGACGCCACCAAAATCTATCAGTACTGGCTTATGATCGCAACTTCGTAGAATCAAGTTGTCAGGAGAGATATCGCGGTGAACGACATTAAGCGAATGGATGTACGATAGGACGGGTAAAATTTGCAAGAGCAGTTGGCAGACTTCTACCTCGGCAAAGCTCGCTCCCTGAGATTTTCGAGCTCCTAACAACTGGCTATATGTCTCACCCTCCACGTAATCCTGCACTAAGAATAGGAAGGATTGACCGCTCAGATTAGCTTGAAGCAGCTCCCGAAAAGCAGGAATCTGAGGATGCTTTAGTTGATACAATATGCGGGCTTCTCGCTCAAATAGCTCTTTGGCTTTCCGTAACTGCTCTGGTTGTCGATCTTGAGGGGTAAAGGCTTTGAGTACACAGCTCTGGTTAGCACGATTGATCTCTTCAGCTAAGAAGGTACGTCCGAAGCCACCCTGTCCCAATTGTCTGACTATACGGTAGCGATTCTCGATTGTTTGCCCAATAGCTAGGGGCAGTTGCTGACCACACTCTCCACAAAACCGGCTGTTGGGAGGATTCTGGTGTCCTTGACTGCAATAGAGAAGCATATAGTGTCTACCTGAGAACAATTGCAACTGAGAGCTTGTATTGTCTTTAATATTGTTAACTCACGGTATGTGCTTGTTGGAAGACCAATGGCTTCTGACGTTAACTGCATTTGAAAGTTCCTAAGCCCGTTGATTAACCGTATTTTTACTGTGGTTGATCGACTCTAGTCAAATCTACTAGCCTGGTGCCAGACATGGTTAATATAGTATAAAAAATCTATATAGTTTATGGGTATTTAAGTGATTTTACGGTTATTCTATAAGACAAGGCGATCGGGATTTCTTTAATCATCCGGTCAACCAAAGTAGACACCAGTGTAGTTACGGCTCTAAACGTTCTCTAGATCTCGGTTTTTAGCTATGGATGACGAATCTTTGCACGATTGCTTGACATGCTTCCCTGTGAAAACAAGCTTGGGCTCGAATCTTCTACGTAAAAAGCGTCCGTGGGATAGGGTGAGACATCTCACTCGCAATGGCTATGTAGTTAACATTCCTGCCTCTCGAAGCAAAGAGAAAGATACGGATAGCTCAGATTACTTACCCAACATTTGGTTCTAATAATTGCAAGCATAGCCGCTGTCGGTTTGCACATAAGTTAAGACCTCTATGGTTTTCAGGACTTACGCAGTTGGATTGACAACGAAACGAGGAGCAGCCAAGTAGGCACGAATAGCATCCCGGACGAGCGCTAACTTCGCTTCATACCAACTGACGCCAGTTGCAAACCAACGCAATTCCAAGCGTAGGAAGGCACGAATGGCTAAACCGATATGGTTGCGCTGGGCTCGACTCGAACGGACTTGAGCCCGTTCCGCACCACAGCACTGCTTGAGACCCCGATGATACTCTTCAATCGC
>Ga0213881_10000847_pt1 | contig 16207 bp, 12 predicted proteins | sample BarmaccoBMER_R08_FD_160104 | JGI IMG/M metagenome (GOLD analysis project Ga0213881, IMG submission 160104) | Barbacenia macrantha exposed rock microbial communities from rupestrian grasslands, the National Park of Serra do Cipo, Brazil - ER_R08 ... | reverse complement strand
AGCTCGTGGTTTGCCCCGATGCCTCCGGTCGTGACGATGACAGCCTGGGCGCTGAGCTCGAAGCGGCCGACCGCCTCCCGGTTGGACTGGGCGCCGCGCACGCCGTGGTCGGGCGCCAGTACGGTGCCACGCACACCGGTGGCGGCGCCGTTGCCCACCACCAGTTCGTCGACGCGGTGGCGGTGATAGAACCTGACCAGTCCGCTGGTCGCCGCGCGCACGGCCGAGTCGACGAACGGCCCCACCACACCGGTGCCGGTGCCCCACGCGACATGAAACCGGGGAACGGAATTGCCGTGCCCGGTCGCGCGCAGATCGCCGCGTTCGGCCCAGCCCACCGTGGGCAGGAACCGGATTCCGTGGCGCGCCAACCACGACCGCTTCTCGCCGGCGGCGAATTCCACGTAGGCGCGGGCCCATTTCGCCGCCCACACATCCTCGTCGTCGAGGCGGTCGAACTGGGCGCTGCCGCACCAGTCGTTCCACGCCAGCTCGAAAGAGTCTTTGACGCCCATGCGCCGCTGCTCGGGGCTGTCGACGAGGAAGAGACCCCCGAACGACCAGAACGCCTGGCCACCGAGATTCCCGGCGTTCTCCTGGTCGATCACCGCGACCTTCTTGCCACGGCTGGTCAGCTCCTTGGTGGCCACCAAACCGGCCAGGCCCCCGCCGACCACGATGACGTCTGCGTCCATCGGTGCGATCCTCCATCCCGTCAAGCGGTAAGAAACCTACTCGCCGAAGCCGGGTGGAGTATCTAGTGTCGCGGCACCATCCACGACAGCAGATCAGAGGCTTGCAGCGCCGAAAGCACGCACAGCAAGGCGAGGAACACCACGCTCCAGACGATGACGCGCCGGAAGATGTCGCCTTCTTTCCCGTGCAGGCCGACCGCGGCCGCCGCGATGGCCAGGTTCTGCGGCGAAATCATCTTGCCGAGAACCCCACCCGAGCTGTTGCCCGCCGCGATCAATACCGGAGCCAACCCGGCCTTGTTGGCGGCGGTGACTTGCAGCGCGCCAAACAGCGAATTCGACGACGTATCAGAGCCGGTTACCGCGACTCCGAGCCAGCCCAGGATTGGGGAGATCAACGCGAACGCGCCGCCGGCGCCGGCCATCCAGGTGCCCAGCGTAATGGTTTGTCCCGATGCGTTCATCACGAAAGCCAGTGCGAGAACTGCCGTGACGGTCACGATTGCCCAGCGCAGCCGGTGCAGCGTTAGCCGGTACGCTTTCATCGCCCGCGGCACCGAAAGGCGGAGTGCGAGCATCGTGAGGATGCCGGCCAACAGCATCTGGGTGCCCGGTGTGGTGAGCAAGTTGAGCGTGAACTCGGCGAGGTTGAGCGGTTTGCCCTTCGGGTTGAGCAGATGCAGCCCCGGCCAGTTGAACTTGTATGTCGCCTTGTCGAGCAGGTGTTTCACCGGCGTGATCTGGCAGATCACGAAGACCGCGGTGATGATGACGTAAGGCGCGTACGCCCTGATGACGTCGGCGCGGGCGTCGCGATTTTGCACGCGCCCGGCGAATTCGGGGGTCGGCTCGTCGGCCGCGCCGCCGGCCACGACAGCCGGCTCCGTGTACGGCTCCCGCGGCCGCCACACCCGCACCATCGCGACCACGGCGCCCGCGGACAACAACGACGCGACGACGTCGGCGAGCGGCACCGAAACGAAATTGGAGGTCGCGTACTGTGCGAGCCCGAACACGATTCCACACACCACGGCCACCGGCCAGGTCTCGCGGACACCGCGCCATCCGTCCACGATGGCCAGCAGCGCCAGCGGAACGAACGCGGCGAGGATTGGAGTCTGCCGCCCAACCATCGCCCCGAGGGTGTCGCTCGACAACCCGGTCACCTTGCCCAGCGTGAGGATGGGGGTCGCCATCGCCCCGAACGCAACCGGCGCCGTGTTGGCGGTCAGGGCCAGCACTGCGGCTTTCAGCGGGCGGAAGCCCAGCGCGGTCAACATGACTGATGTCACCGCGACCGGAGTGCCGAAGCCGGCCAGCGCTTCCATCAGCGCGCCAAACGAGAACGCGATGATGATCGCCTGAATGCGCTGGTCGTCGCTCACCCGGGCGAACGATCGCCGCAGCACGTCGAAGTGACCGGTCTCCACGGTCATCTGGTAGACCCAGATCGCGTTGATGACGATCCACAGGATGGGGAACAGCCCGAACGCCGCGCCTTCGGTCCCTGCGAGCACCGTCTGCCCGACCGGCACGCCGTACACCGCGATCGCGATCGCGATGGCCACCGCCAGCGACACCAGCGCCGCCAGCCACGCCGTCACCCGTAGTACGCCGAGTAACACGAACAGCAGCAGCAATGGGATTGCCGCGACCAGAGAAGTCCAGGCCAGCGAGTGGGCGACGGGATCAAGAACCTGCCGGTACACGGAGCCCCCTCACGACGGCGTGGCGTGCTGTGACCCCTCAGGATTAACAGTTCCGTGCGCCAACAGAGATGGAATCGCCGGAATTCTCATCCCGCCCGACGAGCAGCGCCAGCAGGGCTCCCACCGCCGCGGCCGCCGCGGCGACGACCATCGATGTGTGCAGCCCGAACATGAACGCGGTGTGGCTGCCATCGGCGACCGCCACCGATAGTGGAGCCGGCATACCGGGGATCGTCGGCGCCACGCCCTGTGCCACAAGCTCTTTGGCGGCGGACAACCTGGCGGCGACCGGCGCTGGGGTACCCGCGCTGGTGAGTTGCCCGATCAGCACCGACCCGACGCGGCTGCTGAGCACCGAGCCGAGGATCGTGGTGCCCAGCACTCCACCCAGTTGCACGGCGGTGCTTTGCAGGCCACCGGCCACCCCGGCGTCGTCGACGCCGGCGTTGCCGACTATCGCGTCCGAGCTCGCCGTCAGCACCAGGCCGATGCCCGCGCCCAGCAGCACGAATGCCGGCCACAACGCGTGATAACCGGAGTCCACCTGCAGGGTGGTCATCGAGAACAACCCGGCGGCGACCGCAGCCAGCCCGGTGAGCATCGACGGACGCGGGCCGAACTTCTCGGTCAGAAGCCCGCTGAGCGGCGCGGTGACCATCAGCGTCAAGCTGAGTGGCAGCGTGCGCACACCGGCCTCGATGGGACTGAAGCCCTGAACGTTCTGCAGGTACAGCGTCATGAAGAATAACGCGCCGAACAACGCGAAGAAGTTGATGACCACGACCGCGGTGCCGATCGATAGCGATCTGTTGGCGAATAGGCGCATCGGCAGCAGCGGTTCGGTTGTCCGCACCTCGATCAGCGCGAACAGCGCGAGCGCGACGAGGCCCACCAGGATGAACCCGATTGTCCGGGGCGCCAGCCACCCCCAATTCTGGGCCTTGATCAAGCCGAAAACGATCGAGAACAGGCCACCGCTGAGCGTGGCGATGCCCGGTATGTCCAGTCGCTGCTCGTTGCCGTTGCGACTTTCGGCGATGGCGAGCCCGCCGATCAGCAACGCGGCAGCCGCTATCGGAGCGTTGATGTAGAACACCGATTGCCAGCTGACGTGCTCGACCAGCATGCCGCCCACGATCGGGCCGGCCGCGATCGACACACCGGACGCCGCACCCCAGATGCCCACCGCGGCGTTGAGCTTCTCCGCCGGGAACGTGTTGCGCACGATCGCCAGCGTGCTCGGCATCAGCAACGCCCCGAACACGCCCTGCAGTGTCCGCAACGCGATGACACCGGCTACCGTGCCGATCAGCCCGATACCGACCGAGGTGGCGGCGAACCCTGCAACGCCGAGAAAGAACATCTGGCGACGGCCGAACCGGTCGCCCAGCTTTCCGCCGAAGATCAACAGCGAAGCGAGCGCCAGCAGGTAGGCATCGGTGATCCACTGCAGATCCGCCAGCGATGCGTGCAGATCCGCCGCTATGCGCGGATTGGCGATGGCGACGACCGAGGCGTCGAGCCCGACCATGATCACGCCGATCGACACGGCCGTCAGGGTCCACCACGGGTTGCCCCGCACCGCGCTCGGCTCGGCTGTCCTCCCCCGACCGGCTGTCGGGAGCGCTCCGGGAGTGGTCGCGATCAGCGACATGTTTGCTCCGTTCTCTATGTGGAGGTTGACTACCACTTACTTGCCTCCGACGATACGCAGAAGTGGACCCAGTCCTCCACTTCTACTGGTAGTCTGTGCCTGTGATTTCAAGCGCAGCGCGGCGCGTAAAGGGAGCCAGGCCACTTCGCGCCGACGCCCAACTCAACCGGGACCGGATCCTGGCGGCCGCCGCCGAACTGTTCGCCGAGCGGGGTCTTTCCGTGCCGCTGGAGGAAATCGCGGACCGGGCCGGCGTGGGCGTGGCGACGTTGTACCGACGCTTCCCGACCCGAGCCGACCTGGCGGCGGCGGCCTTCGAGCGCAGCATCACCCGCTACACCGAGGCCGTCGATCGCGCACTGGCGAACCCACGACCGTGGGAGGGGTTCCGGGCGTTGGTCTTCGACTTGTGTGAGCTACAGGCCAACGACGCCGGCATGCGCGACCTGCTGACCACCGCTTTCCCGACCAGCTCCGCCATCGAGGACCGCACCGATGAGGCCGTTGAGAAGGTCAAGGTCCTGATCACCCTGGCGCAAGCCCAAGGCAGCCTGCGACCCGACGTGGTGGTGGCCGATCTCGTCGTGCTGTTGCTCGCCAACGCGGGCGTGTTGAAGGCCACCGGCAACGCGGCTCCCGATGCGTGGCGCCGGTTCGCCGCGTTGATGGTCGACGGTTTCCGGGCACAGCCGGATGCACAGCCGGACGCACCGTTGCCGCCGGCACCGCACGAGCAGCAGCTGCGCCGCTCCATCGCCTTGCTGACCGGCGAACGCTACCCGTAGCAAAGCCGATGTCAACTCCTCGGCGCCCGTTCGTGTCGACGTAACCGTCGGCTACCCCGGCGTCGGGCACCCTGGATGCAGGCCGATGAGGGGACCACCGTCATGACCGTCGCGGAACTGGCTGCGGCACCATGCATCACGGGCGACACAACCGCCACCTTCGAATTCCGCGGACGCTTTCGGATGGGTTTCGACCGGTGGGTGTACGTTCCGTTCGACGTGCCGCCAGGCGTGCGCCGTATCCGCGTAACCACCGCTCATGATCGGTTCTCGCTTTTCGGTGTCGCTCGAAACGTATTGGATATGGGCGTTTTCGGGCCCGCCGGCTTCCAGCTGGGAAACAGCGACGGCTTCCGCGGGTGGTCGGGTGGTGCGCGGTCGGGCTTCGCGCTGTCGGCCGGTGACGCGACGCCGGGATACCTCGCCGGGCCCATCGATCCCGGCCGGTGGGCCCTGGCCCTCGGCCCGGTGGTGCTCAATCCGCTCGGCATGCGGTGGCGGGCGGGAATCACGCTGGAATACGGTGCGTCGGGTCCCGATTTTGTGCGTATCGCACCCGTTTCGCAGAATTATTCTCAACGGGGCCGGGGCTGGTACCGCGGGGACTTGCACCTGCACACCGTCCACTCCGACGGTCGGCATCAGCCGGGCGGTCTGCTCGACGCGGCACACGCCGCCGGGCTCGACTTCATCGTGTCCACCGAACACAACACCAGCGCCGCCAACCGGGAATGGCTCACTCGGGGCACCGACGGCCTCCTCGTCGTCTCCGGAGAGGAGGTCACCACCCGGCATGGGCACTGGCTGGCCATCGGCCTGCCGCCCGGAGGATGGGTCGACTGGCGCTATGCGCCCGGTGACAATGTGTTCCCCGGCTACGCGGCGCAGGTCCGCGCCGAGGGCGGCATGGTGGTCGCGGCGCATCCCGCGGTGCCGATGCCGGGCTCGGCGTGGGAGTTCGGCTACCGCGACGTCGACGCGATCGAAGTCTGGAACGGCAGGTGGAATGTCGACGACGAAATTTCGCTGCGAATCTGGCATCGCCTCCTTCGGCGGGGTAGTCCCGTGGTCGCGGTGGGAGGCAGTGACTCCCACGGTGCGCATCAACGGGTCGGGCTGCCCCAGACGGTCGTGCACGCCACCGAGCTGTCGGCGTCCGCGCTCGTCGAAGCGCTGCGCTGCGGCCGCTCCTACATCGCCGAGTCCGACGATGTGACGGTGGATCTGACTGCGTCGGGCCCTGACGGCGACGAGGCGTCCACCGCCGGCCCGGGGGAGAGCGTGTTGATACCGCACGACGCGCCGGTAACCGTCAGGGCCGCCGTGTGTGGCGCGCCCGGCGGCCGCCTCGCGCTCATGACCGCCGGCGGCTGCGTTACCACGGCCGATGTCGACCGGTCGGGCGCAGGCCGGCTCGCATGGACGGTGATCGGGGCCGACGCCCGATTCGTCCGTCTGGAGGTTCGGCGACCAGCCCGCGGCCGCATCAGCCCGATGGTTGCCCTGACCAATCCGGTATGGCTCCGGACCTAGCGCGCGGAGCGCTCGCCGGGAATCCTGTGACCAGGGCCGGATCAGGAGCGCGATGTTCGAGAAGCGGTTCGGGCGCCGCACGCTGTTGCGTGGTGCCGGTGTGTTGGGCGCCGCGTCGATGCTGCCGTGGCCGTCGGCATGTGGTGATTCCGACAAGGACGCGCTGACGTTCTTCTTTCAGGCCAACCCCGACGAAGCAGACGCCCGCATGCGGATCATCGACGAGTTCGTCCGCCGGCATCCCGACATCCGGGTGCGCACGGTGTTGTCCGGCCCCGACCCGATGCAGCAGATGTCGACGTTCTGCGCCGGCGGCAGATGCCCCGATGTGCTGATGGCATGGGAGTTGACGTATGCCGGATTAGCCGACCGGGGCGTGCTGCAGGACCTGAACACCCTGCTGGCGCGGGATGGGAGCTTCGCGGCGGCACTGCACGCCGACAGCATCGCGTCGCTGTACGAGACGTTCACTTTCGACGGCGGCCAGTATGCGTTCCCGGAGCAGTGGTCCGGGAACTTCCTGTTCTACAACAAGCGACTGTTCACCGACGCCGGCGTGGCGCCGCCACCGGCCCGCTGGGAACAGCCGTGGAGTTTCACCGAGTTCCTCGACACCGCGCGCGCGCTGACCAAACGCGACCGGTCGGGCAAGGTGACCCAGTGGGGCTTCGTCGACACCTGGGTGCCGCCCTACTCCGCCGGGTTGTTCGGGATGAACAACGGGGTGCCGTGGTGCACACCCCGGACCAACCCCACCCACTTCAACATTGATGACGAGGCGTTCATCGAAGGCGTCCAGTTCTATGCGGACCTGGCCGCCGAGCACCACGTGGCGCCTACCGCGACCGACGCGCAGTCGGTGTCGACCATGGACCTGTTCGCCGCCGGGAAGGCCGGTATGGCGATGGGCGGCCATTGGCGATACCAAACGTTCCTGCGCGCCCAGGGCCTGGAATTCGACATCACCGTCCTGCCGGCCGGTTCCCACCGCCAGGGCGCGCAGTCAGACATCGGCACCACCGGCCTCGCCATCGCCGCAAGCAGTCCGCGCAAGGAGCAGGCCTGGGAATTCGTGAAGTTCGCGACGGGCCCGGTCGGACAATCCATGATCGGTCAAACGGGGCTGTTCGTGCCGGCGCTGACCTCGGCGATCCACTCCGCCGGTTTTGCCGGCGCGCACGGCGAGATTGGCAATCTCGGCGTGCTCACCGAGGGACCGGCGCACTCCGGGTACCTGCCGGTCAGCCCGGCCTGGGAGAAAATCAACTCGCTGATCGACCGCAGCTTCGGACCGGTGCTGCGGGGTACCCGCCCGGCCACGTCGTTGCGGACCGGACTGGCCCGCGGCATCGACCAGGTGCTTCACCACCCATGACTCCCGACAGGCGGCGCGCACGGGCCGGACGCATGTTCGTCGCCCCGAATCTCGGCGCGCTCGCGGTGTTCATGCTCTTTCCGCTCGGCTTCTCGCTGTACATGAGTTTCCAGAAGTGGGACCTGTTCACGCCCCCGAAATTCGTTGGCGTTGCGAATTTTCGGACCCTGTTCACCGCCGATCCGCTGTTTCTCATCGCGCTGCGCAACACGGCGGTCTTCACCGTCGGCACGATCGTGCCGACGCTGCTGGTCAGTCTCGCCGCGGCAGCCATCCTCAACCGCAAAGCCAAGGCTATTGGTATTTTCCGTGCCATCATCTTCGTTCCACTGGCGGTTTCCTCGGTGGTGATGGCCGTCGTCTGGCAGTTCGTGTTCAACGTCGACGACGGCCTGCTCAACACCATGCTGGGCTGGCTCGGGCTGGGGCCGGTCCCGTGGCTGATCGATCCTGGGTGGGCGATGGTCTCGCTCTGCGTGGTCAGCGTGTGGAAAAGCGTGCCGTTCGCCACCGTCGTGTTGCTGGCCGCGATGCAGGGTGTGCCGGAGACCCTTCACGAGGCCGCCACGATCGATGGGGCTTCAGAATTACGGCGATTCGTCTCCATCACGGTGCCGTTGATCCGCGGGGCGCTGTCGTTTGTGGTGATCATCTCGGTCATCAACGCGTTCCAGGCCTTTGATCTGGTGTACGTCCTCACCGGCGGCAACGGCGGCCCCGAAACCGGGACCTATGTTCTGGGCATCATGCTCTTCCAGCACGCGTTCGCGTTCCTGGACTTCGGCTACGCGTCCGCGCTGGCGTGGGTCATGTTCGCGATCTTGCTGGCATTGACCGTGCTGCAGCTGCGATTCGCACGTCGGATGTCTCTGGAGATTTGATGTCCGGGCCGACCGAACGGGTCATCAAACGCAGCGTCGTGCGGGCGGTCGCGCTGTATGCGGCGCTGATCGGCATGGCGTGGTGCGCGTTGTTTCCCATCCTGTGGGCGCTGTCGGGATCGTTGAAAACCGAACCGGGAATCGCTGAGCCGAACCTGTTTCCGGCACATCCGCAGTGGTCCAACTACGCTCGGGTCTTTTCGCTGATGCCGTTCTGGCGGATGCTGGGCAACACCGTGCTCTACGCCTGCTGCGTCACGCTCGGCCAGGTGTTCTTCTGCTCGCTGGCTGGCTACGCCTTCGCCCGGCTGCGGTTCCGGGGGCGCGACACGCTGTTTGTGCTGTACTTGGCCACCCTGATGGTGCCGCTGACCGTGACCGTCATCCCGCAGTTCATCCTGATGCGGGCGTTCGGGTGGACCGATACCCCGTGGGCGATGATCGTCCCGGGTTTGTTCGGCAGTGCATTCGGCACCTATCTCATGCGCCAGTTCTTCCTCACCCTGCCAACGGATCTGGAGGAGGCCGCCGTTCTCGATGGCTGTTCACCCTGGCAGATATACTGGCGGATTCTGCTGCCGCACATCAGGCCTGCGGTCATGGTGCTGGCGGTGTTGACATGGGTCAATGTCTGGAACGACTTCTTGTGGCCGCTGGTGATGATTCAGCGCAGGGACATCGCCACCCTGACGCTGGGACTGGTGTGGATGCAGGGCCAGTACGTATCCCGGTGGCCGGTGCTGATGGCGGCGTCGATTCTCATCCTGCTGCCGCTGCTGGGCGTCTACGGGTTCGCCCAGCGTGCGTTTGTCCGGGGCATCACGCTTACCGGATTCGGTGGCCGGTAGCCCATGGCGTCGGTGGGCTTCGAGCACGCGACCCGACGTTATCCGGGCACGGCGCGAGCGGCGGTACACGACCTCGACCTCACGGTTGACGACGGTGAATTCCTGGTTGTGGTCGGTCCTTCCGGCTGCGGCAAGTCGACGGCCCTGCGCATGGTGGCCGGGCTGGAGCCGGTGGATTCCGGGCGGATCCGCATCGGCGGCCGCGACGTCACAGATACCGACCCCAAGGAGCGCGACACCGCGATGGTGTTCCAGAACTACGCCCTTTACCCGCACATGACCGTGGCCCAGAACATGGGATTTGCGCTGAAGATCGCAAAACTGCCTAGGGCGCAGATCCGCGACCGCGTGCTGGCGGCGGCACGGCTGCTGGACCTGCAGCCCTATCTCGACCGCAGGCCGAAGGATCTTTCCGGTGGCCAGCGCCAGCGGGTGGCGATGGGGCGGGCGATCGTGCGCCAGCCGCAGGTTTTCCTGATGGACGAGCCGCTGTCCAACCTCGACGCCAAGTTGCGGGCCCAAACCCGCAGCGAGCTGGCCGCGCTGCAGCGGCGGCTGGGCACCACCACCGTCTACGTCACCCATGACCAGGCGGAGGCCCTGACCATGGGCGACCGAGTCGCGGTACTGCGCGACGGCGTGCTGCAACAGTGCGCGTCGCCGCGTGCCCTCTACCGAGAACCCGCCAACGTCTTCGTGGCCGGCTTCATCGGCTCACCGGCGATGAACCTGCTCACCCTGCCGATCCGCGATTACTCGGTGGCGATCGGCGACTGGGTCGTTGCGGTGCCGCGGGACATCTCCGACACCGCTGCACAGGTCGTCGTGGGTATTCGGCCCGAGCACTTCGAGTTGGGCAGCATGGGCGTCGAGATCGAGATTGACGTCGTCGAGGAACTCGGCGCCGACACTTACCTTTACGGCCGGATCATCACGCCCGACGGCGCAATCGACCAGCACATTGTCGCCCGCGCAGGCTGGCGCGACCCACCGGCCCGCGGCAGCCGCATACTGGTGCGCGCCGATCCGGACCGTCTGCACTTCTTTGCCACCGACGGCCGCTGCCTACGTCGCAGCTATTGACCGGGGCGGGGCACGAACGGTAGCCGCGGCGGGACGGTCACGGTCTGCGTCACCGTGCTGGTGCTGGGCGCAGCCGGGGTGCCGGTGTCGGTGGTTGGCGCGGCAGGGGTCCCCGTGTCGGTCGCGGTGGGTGTGAGTGTCTGGGTGATCGTTTGCGGACCCTGCGTGATGACGGTCGTGCTGACGCCGCCTCCTCCGCCGCCGCCTCCGCCTCCGCCGCCGCCTCCGCGGCTGCGGTGTGGCGGGGCCGTGGCGGTGCTGCTCGCCGGTGTGGTGGCTGTCGACGGCGTCGGCGCAGTGTTCGACGAACCCGTTGCCAGCTTGACGATGGCGAAGATCAGCGCGGCCAGCAACACCACCCCCAAGGCACCGGCTACGACCAGCGCAGCCGCGCTGCGGTACCACGGCTTGCGGGGCGGCTCGGGCGGGGACCCGGCGGGCTCTCCGTAGCCGTAGGCACGGTACTGCGGCGCGGCCTGAGTCGGCTCGTCGGAATAGGCCCGAGCAGGCTCGCGATAGTAGTCAGGGTCTTCCGGATACTGTGACATCGACGGCGCATTGCCCCTTCGCGGCGAGCCTAAACACCAGCAATCGTCACCCGCTGGCCCTCACCCGCGCGGCGGCGGATTCCGGCATCGGGTCGTAACGGACGAAAGACCGCGTGAACGAGCCGGCGCCGTGGGAGAGCGAGCGCAGGTCAATGGCGTACCGGGTGAGTTCGATCTGCGGAACCTCGGCCTTGACCGAAGTGCGTTCGTCGCCGACGTTTTCGCTGCCCAGAAGACGCCCGCGGCGGCCGGACAGGTCGCTCATCACCGCCCCGACGAGGTCGTCGGGCACGACCACCGAGACCTCGTCGACCGGCTCCAGCAGGCTCACCTTGGTAGCGGCCGCCGCCTCCCGCAGCGCCAGCGCGCCCGCCATCTGGAACGCGAAGTCTGACGAGTCGACGCTGTGCGCCTTCCCGTCGAACAACGTCACCCGGATGTCGACCATCGGATAGCCGGCATCGACACCCTTCTCCATTTGCGCACGCACACCCTTCTCCACGCTGGGGATGAACTGCCGCGGCACCGCGCCCCCGACGACTTTGTCGACGAACTCGAACCCGGAGCTTTCCGGCAGCGGTTCCACCTCGATGTCGCAGACGGCGTACTGGCCATGCCCGCCGGACTGTTTCACGTGCCTGCCGTGACCCTTCGCGGTCCCTGCGAAGGTTTCTCGCAGCGGCACGCGGACATCGATCGTGTCGACCTTCACGCCGTAGCGGTTCGCCAACGCGTCGAGCACCACACCGGCGTGCGCCTCACCCATGCACCAGAGCACGATCTGGTGCGTCTCCTGGTTCTGCTCGATCCGTAGCGTCGGATCTTCGGCCGCCAACCGCGCCAACCCGACCGACAGCTTGTCCTCGTCCGTCTTGGCGCGCGCCTGCACCGCGATCGGCAACAGCGGCTCGGGCATCGTCCACGGCTTGAGAACCAGCGGCTGGGCCTTCTCGGACAGCGTGTCGCCGGTCTCGGCGCGGGTCAGCCGGCCGATCGCGCAGATGTCGCCGGCGACGACGAGAGGGGCGGGGCGCTGCTGCTTGCCCAGCGGAAAGGACAGCGGTCCGATGCGCTCGTCCTCGTCGTGGTCGGCGTGCGAGTTACCCGAGCCGGCGAAAGCCGAAAAATGGCCCGACACGTGCACCGTCGCGTCGGGCCTGATGGTGCCGGAGAATACCCGGACCAGACTCACCCTGCCGACGTAGGGATCCGCCGTCGTCTTGACCACCTCAGCCAGCAGCGACCCGTTCGGGTCGCAGGTGAGGTTGTTACGGGCGGCGCCCTGCGGGGTGAACACCTCGGGCAGCTGATGTTCCAGGGGGGACGGAAAACCGCTGGTCACAATCTCAAGCAACTCCAGGGTGCCGACGCCGGTGCCGCTGCACAGCGGGATCACTCCGAAGAACGAGCCCCGGGCGACCGCCTTCTCCAGATCGTCGATCAGCACCGACTGATCAATCTCCTCGCCGCCGAGGTAACGCTCCATCAAGGTCTCGTCCTCGGATTCTTCGATGATCCCCTCGATGAGGGTGCCGCGCAGGTCCTCGATTTGGTCGCGATAGGACGGATCCGGTGCATGTGTCGTGCGCGTGCCGTCCGAATATTCGTAGTGGCTCTGTGACAGCAACCCGATCAGCCCGCTGCCTGCCGGCAGGTAGAGCGGCAGCACCTTGTCGCCGAACGCGTTGCGGGCGGCCGCGAGCGCGCTGTCGTAGTTGGCCCTGGCGTGGTCAAGTTTGGTGATCACAACGGCGCGTGGCATGCCCACCTCGTCGCACTCATGCCACAGGGACTTCGTCGGCTCGTCGACACCCTCGTTCGCCGCGATCACGAACAACGCGCAGTCCGCAGCCCTCAGCCCGGCCCGCAGCTCGCCGACGAAATCGGCGTACCCCGGCGTGTCGATCAGGTTGACCTTGACGCCGTCGTGGGTCAACGGGGCCAACGCAAGTCCCACCGAGCGCTGCTGCCGGACCTCGGCCTCGTCGCTGTCGCACACCGTCGTACCGTCGACGACCGAGCCGGCCCGGGAAAGCACGCCGGCGGCGACGAGCAGCGCCTCGACGAGCGTGGTTTTGCCGGACGATGACGGGCCTACCAGCACCACGTTGCGAATGGCGGCAGGACTGTCCGCGGTTGGAACGGCTCCAGCGCCTTGGGAAGTACTCGTCTTGTCTGCCATGACGTCCCTCCTTGTTAAGCAACAATTCCCCCAACCGCCCGCCCAGCACAAGACCAAACTCGGCGCCGACCCAGGGCGCTTCCGGTACGGCCGGGACTCGGTGAGCCGGTGCCGCAGCGGTTCGGTAGGCTCACCCGGGTTACGTCCAACGACGACCAACCCGCCCCCAGTCTGTTGTCTTTACGTGTCGAGAAAGCGTGCGCGTGACGACGAGCCGCAGGGGGCGAAGGGGGTGCAAAAGTGGACATGGTGCTCGGCCTGTCGGTCACGCCGACCACCGTCGGGTTCGTCCTTGTCGAGGGGCGAGGTGCGGACGGCGTCACCTTGGACCGTGATGCCTTCGACGTCCGCGCCGGCGGCGCGGTCACGGCTGTGACCGTGTCGGAGCATGTGGCGACCGCGATGCTGCGCGCCGAGGCCGTCGCCGCGTCGGGCGGTCACCGCCTAGGCTCGATCGGCGTGACCTGGAGCGACGAAGCGGACTGGGAAGGCTGCGTGCTGTTGGAGTCGCTGCTCGAGTCGGGTATCGACAATGTCGTCGCGGTCGGGTTGCTGGAAGCCGCCGAAGCGCTGGCCCGCGGCGTCGGACGCGTCGTCGATTACGAGAAGACGGCGGTGTGCGTGGTCGAGCCCGGAGCCGTGCTGGCTCTGCAGTTCGACGGCCGTGACGGCGCGGTGCAGACCGTGGTGAACCATGCGATCGACGGCGAGGCAGCCCTGGTGCACTGGTTGACCGCGGTCTTGGCTCGCGGCGATTGGCAACCGGACGGCTTGGTCGTGGTCGGATCCGGCGGCGACATCGACACGCTCACCACACGGCTCCGTCGTCAGTTGGCGCTGCCCGTCATAGCACCGGCCGAGGCGGAGTTGGCGCTCGCCCGCGGCGCTGCGCTGGCGTCGGCGCAGGACGCCGAATGGGCCGGGCCGGATCTGCGTGCCGTGCCGGCGGGTGTGCGGCAGCGCCGGCGGATGCCTCTCCCGTACGTCGGCGCGTTGACCATGCTGGTTGCCGGTGTCGTGACTTTCGTCGTGTCGGTGTCCCTGGCCGTGGGGTTGAAGCTGACTTCCGACAGCAACGCCAAAACCGCCGATCACCGACCGGTGGCCAACACGTCGGGTGCGCCGGCGATCATGCAGGCGGTCGCCCCGCCGGCCGCGCCGCCGATCGAGGTGCCACCACCGGCGGCCGAACCACCTGCGCCGCCACCTGAGGCAGCGCCGGTGGTCGACGCTCCGCAGGCGCCCCCCGAGCAGGCGCCGCCCGAGCAGGCGCCGCCCGATGAACAGCCCGCTGACGGTGTTCCGCCCCCCGACGCTCCGGCGGCCGTGCCGGCGCCCCCGGTTCAGCCAACCACCCCGATGGTGCCACCAGCCCAAACCGATCAGGGCACCCTGCGGGATCATTCGCCGCTGCTCACCAAGATCCTCGAACATGTCCCGGGCCTGCATAAGCCCCCGTCGGAGCAGCCGCCGCCGTCGCCGGACCAGGTGGCGCCGGCTGCTGCGCCGCCCGCGGACGCCCCGCCACCGCCGCCGCCGGGCTGACTTCCGCCATGGCAGCCACGACCGGCGATCACATGGTGGGCGTCGCGCCCAGGGCGCGCAGCAGGTCGGGCTTCATCGCCTGCAGCTGCGAGCCCCAGTAGCCCCAGCTGTGCGTCCCGTCCGGCGGGAAGTTGAAGACGCCGTTGTGCCCGCCGGCGTTTTGGTACTGGGTCTGGAAGTTCTTGTTGCTGTCGAGCGTGATGCTTTCGAGTAACTGAGCCGGAACATCGGCGCCGCCCAACTCACCAGGGGTGCCGTTGCCGCAGTAGACCCACAGCCGGGTGCCGTTGGCCACGAGCCTGCCGACCTGCACCGTCGGGTCGTTGCGCGCCCACGCCGGCCCACCGGGTGCGCCCCACATCGCGGTCGGGTTGAACCCGCCGGAGTCGTTCATCGCAAAGGCCACCAACGTCGGCCAGATCCCAGCTGACAGGTTGAGGAACCCCGACAGCGAGCCGGCGTACGTGAATTCGCCTGGGTAGTAGGCGGCCAGGATCAACGCGGAACTGCCTGACATCGACACCCCGACGGCGGCGTTGCCGGAGGTGGAGACCTTCCTGTTGGCCGCCAGCCAGTTGGGCAGCTCAGATGTCAGAAACGTCTCCCACTTGTAGGTCTGTGTCGTGCCGTTACCGACCGCCGGTTGATACCAGTCGGTGTAGAAGCTCGACATGCCGCCGACGGGCATCACGACCGAAAGCCCTGACTGGTAGAACCATTCGAACGCCGCGGTGTTGATGTCCCAGCCGTTGACGTCGTTTTGCGCGCGCAAACCGTCGAGCAGATACACCGCGTGCGCGCCGCCGCCCTGGAACTCGACCTTGATGCTGCGACCCATCGACGGCGAGGGCACCATCAGGTACTCGACCGGCAGGCCCGGCCGGGAGAATGCCCCCGCGGTCGCGGAGCCGCCGAATATGCCCACCAGCCCGGGCAGCAAAAGGGCCACCGCCAGCCGGCTCATCCACGCCTTCGTATTCCCCATGCCTTTCATCCCAGCTTCTCCTTGTGATTGGCACACGACGTGGAATGACTGCAGATCAACCGTCTCCACGGCAGCAATCAACCGTCTCCACGGCAGCAGCGGGCCCACGCAGACTAGGCCGTATACCCATTCCCGACGGTCGCCAAACCAGCGAACCGGACACGGCGGCGTCGCCCTCGAGAACTACAACGTTAGTCGATCTATTTTTATTCGCGTCGATCCGGTCGTGGCGTCCGCCGCCACCGCCGCTCAGCTCGGGGGCGTGGCGCCCAGCACCCGCTGCAGGTCCGGCTTCATCGACTGCAGCTGCGAACCCCAATAGCCCCAGCTGTGGGTGCCGCTGGTCGGAAAATTGAACACCCCGTTGTGACCGCCGGCGGCGAC
>Ga0213881_10000845_pt1 | contig 16235 bp, 10 predicted proteins | sample BarmaccoBMER_R08_FD_160104 | JGI IMG/M metagenome (GOLD analysis project Ga0213881, IMG submission 160104) | Barbacenia macrantha exposed rock microbial communities from rupestrian grasslands, the National Park of Serra do Cipo, Brazil - ER_R08 ... | reverse complement strand
TGGGTCGAGGTCGGTCAGTCAGACGAGCCGCTACCCGGGGACCTGACCGGGCTAGACGAGCATATCCCGGTAACCGACGACGACTATTCTGGTCACACCGACTATCTTGGTGACAACCTCTCCGATCATCCTGGGTATTCTGGAGCAGTTCACGAGCCGGGAGCGGCGGCGGGCCTGCTCGGCGCGGAACCCGACTACATGCACTTTGACCCCACGCAGTCGGTGCATGTCATCGGTACGCCGGGCGAGGACATGCAGAACTGGCATGAACAGACGAACCCAGACACCTGTGCGGTGGTCGCCCAGGAGTCCGTACTGGAGAGCGTGACTGGCCAGTCGTTCTCCGAGAATGCCCTCCGCGACGAGGCGATGGCCCACGGTTGGTACTCCCCCGGGGGTGGCACGCCGCTGGACGACATCGGAAACCTGCTGGAAGCCCACGGCATACCGGTGGAGCGCCAGGACGGGGCTTCGCTGCAGGATCTCGCGCACGAACTGGGCTCCGGGCATAAGGTCATCGCGGCGGTCAACGGCGAGGAGATCTGGGCGGCAGCCCACCCCGGTGGCGGCAGCACGCCGCTCGAGCAGTATTCGGGTATTCCCGGCCAGGGAGCCGATCACGCAGTTGAGGTGATCGGCATCGACACCTCCGACCCGGCGCATCCGATGGTCGTGCTCAACGACCCGGGCACGCCGGGCGGCGCCGGTCTGGAGGTGCCCGCCGAGGCTTTCCAGCAAGCCTGGTCGACCAGCGGCGACTTCATGGTGCACACCCTGGATGACGGAGCTACTGATGGCGGGACAGCCGCCCTACCCTCCTGAAGGAACAGCCCGACTAAAGGAACAGCGATGACCAGCCGTATGGAACAGCTCACCCTCGACATTCGCCGAACCCCGCTCTTCCGCCAGGTGGTGCCGCAGGAGGCGGGCGTCGGCTGGCCGATGCCGTTCCGCACGCAGGGCAAGGTGTATGTGTCTCTGCTGTGCTTCGGATACGGCCCGGCTCGGAACTCGGTGGAAACAGCGATCTTCCCGCCACTCGCGCTCATCACCGTTGACTGGGCCACCGGACGGCCGGTTGAGTATCTCGACCTGAGGTTCCGTCATCCATGGCCGGATGACCAGAGTACCGGGCAAGTGGGTGTCTTTCCGCACCAGGCAGTGGCCAGGTTGAGCGTCAATGACTACAAACGGCTCCGCGGTGAACTGTTCGCCAAATACGATGAGCTGCTGGAATATCTTAGCGCGGGGAAGCCGTTCCCGGGAGAATTCACGGAAGACTTCCAGCGGCGCTTGCGCTTACTGATGGAGCCTGGCCTCGAGCCATATTACCGCGCGCTGAGCCCGGACTTCTTCGGCCGCTTTATGCCCGCGACCAACGAGGCCAACGAGGGTCCGCGGCAGGAAGCGGTCCGGCGATGACCAGTCCCCTCCTGATGGCGATCGACTTCGGCACCTCATGTTCCTCGGCGGTGGTCGTGATCGGGGACCGGATGATCACAGTGAAGGAGCCCCAAACCAAGACGTACTCGTTTCCGTCCTCAGTGTGGTGGGACGGCACCCGGCTGCTGGTCGGCACGGCGGCCGAGCGCGGCAAGCGTGCTCACCCGCGCCGGTACCGCAGCGAATTCAAACGCGACCTCGGCCAGGATGCACCGATCGACCTGCAGGGCGCGTCCTACTCGGTGGTGGAACTGGTCGCGGCCGTGTTGGGTGCGCTGCGCGCGCACGCCGAGCGAATCGCCAACGAGCCCGTGCCGGCCGCGGTGTTGACCGTGCCAGCCACTTACGGGCAGCTCCAGCGCGACCTGATGGTCACCGCGGCCCGCCACGCCGGATTCACCGAGCGGGTGCGGCTTGTTGAGGAGCCGATCGCCGCCGCCTTCGCACTGGCCCACGGTCGCCCGTTCCACCCCGGCGACCTGGTGCTCGTCTACGACTTCGGCGGGGGAACCTTCGACACGGCCCTGCTGGCCGTTCATGCTGACCGCTTCGAGGTCGTTACCCAGGATGGGCGGCCCGCCTGCGATGGGCTGCGCGACTGCGGCGGCCGCGACATCGACGGTCTGCTCGCCGCCCAGATCCGGGCTGAGGGCGGCGAGGCGCTCCGTGCGCTGCTGACCGTCGATCCCAGCGCCGACCCGACGAGGCAACAGGGCGCCCGGCGCCTCCAGCTCGCGCTCGCCGACTACGCCCGCGACCTCAAACACCAGCTCAGCGACGCCGACACCGTCGACGACCAGTTCTCGGCCGGCCCGGGACACCTGGTGCCGGTGCGGTTCGACCAGACCCGCTACCGCAGCCTGATCGACCCGCTGCTCACCCAAACGCTCACCTGCTGCACCACCCTGTTGCAGACCAATGGCCGTACATCAGCCGACCTGGCCGCCATCCTGCTGGTCGGTGGCACCACCCGGATACCGCTGATCGCGGAGGCGTTGAAACGCGAGTTCCAGCGGCCCCTGCGGCACACCGAGGACCCCGAGCTGGCCGTGGCTCGGGGTGCCGCGCGCTGGGCCAGCCAGGAGGTCGCGAACGAGCGGGTCGCCTCGATCCGCACGCCAGAGGGGCTGACCGCGCTCGCCGTCGCGACCAACGCGCCGGTCGCGGTCAGCGGGGGCACCGACGGAGTGCTGCGCCGCTGGAACCTGATCGACGGACGCCCCAGCGGGTCGGTCAGCGCCCACACCGGCGTGGTCAGCGCGCTCGCCATCAGCCGTGACGGCAGCCTGGTCGCCAGCGGGGGTCGGGACGGCGCGGTCTGGGTGTCGCGACCGAGTAGCGACAGGCCTCCCGAGGTGATTGCGTGCCACGACGGATGGGTCAACGCCGTGCGGCTCGCTGAAGGAGACGACGAGGACGTCGTGGTCTTCAGCGTCGGCGACGACGGCCGGCTGCGCGCGGCCCGGGCCGACGGCCAGCGCGGGACACCGCTCGAGGTTCCCGTCGGCACCGGACGGGCGACGGCGTATGCGGTCTTAGGAGGCTGGCGCAGCGGCGCCGTGGCCTCCGGCCCCTTCATTCACTGTCTGTCCGACGTCTACCAGCCGTCCTCCGACGTCGTGTCAGCTGGATCCCACGTGTGGTCTCTGGACTTCGACCCGACCAGGCGGCTGCTCGCCGCGGCGTGCGACGACGGCGTCGTGCGGGTGTGGAAACCTCCGCAGCCGCACCCGGTCGCCGAATGGGCGAGCGGAGCCGGTGCGGTACGGGATGTCCGCTTCGGGCCGAACGGTCTGCTCGCCTCGGGGCACACCAACGGCACCGTGCGGATCTGGGACTTACAGCATCGCGGTCCGGGCGAGGTGATCGGCACCCACGACGCCACGGTCCGCGCGGTCGCGTTTCCGAGTGCGGCACTGGTCGTGAGCGCTGGCGCGGATGCGCACATCCGGCTGTGGCGCCTGGGTCGCTCAACCAGCCCCGCGTCGCTGGATCACCGGCTTCGCGCCTACGCCTGCGGGGACACCTGATGACCACACCGACGCACTTGACGGCCCTGTTCCGGGCGGCCCGGCCGCAGCTGGAACACGAGCTCGGCACCAGCGCGGAGCCGACCGAGGTCGTGCGCTGTCTTCGGGGCTTCCTCGACCGATTGCCCGCGGACTACGCGGCCGCCGCCCAGGACAGCGGTATTGCCCTGAGCAGCGGGGACCTCGATCGGGTCCAGGATCTGGTCGAGACGCTCCGGGCCGCCGTGGTCGTGATCTCCGCCGGGCAGCCACCACGAGCGCCCGTCGAACCGCCCCGCGCCCCCCGCAGCTATCTCAGCCAGCTGCTTGACTGGCTGTTCAGAGTTCGGAGTGAGCCCAGCTCGGCGGTGCCGGTACCCCGGCCGCAGACCCGGGTCGCGCTGGTGTTCGACTCGGTGAGCGCCGCGCTGGAGGCCGCGGACCGCGTGCTCCAGGCAGCCGCGGCGCCGGCGTCCGTCAGCCAACGCACGGCATGGGCCAACGACGGCGAGCTGTTGGATCTCGTGCACGATCTGCTCTCAGCCCGGGTCACCGGCAAGGCCGAGATGGCGCTGCAGCGAATCGAGCACCTCGAAGACGAGCTGTGGCTGCGCCACGACATCACCGTGCTCCGCTACGACGGGGCGGACGAGAAGACCGAGCCGATGTTCGACTTTCTGCCGGCCGTCAACCCGGCCCAGCGCGATGTTGTCACCCGCCGGCCGGCGTTGGTCAGCGGAGACCGGCTGCTCCGCCGAGGTGAGGTGCTCGGACCAGCCGAGAAGGCAGGGTCACCGCAGGAGACAGGATCACCGCAGGAGACAAAGGAACACCTCGATGAGTGAGGCATTCGACGACGCATTAGAAACTGTCATCGTCGGGTTCGATCTCGGTCACGGCCAGACCGCGCTCGCCCTCGCCTACGCTAGCAAGGACGCCCCACCAGCGGTGCTCGCGCTGCCCGGCTCGACCGACAAGCAGCACGTCACCGCGGTCGCCGAGCATCCCAAACTTGGGGTGCTCGTCGGCGAGGGGGCGGCTGGGGTACGCGGCGTCTCTCGGCTGTACGTGGGTTTCAAGAGCCCCGAGTTCGGTGCGGAACCCGTTCGCCGGCCCACCACGCTGTTCGTGCAGAAAGTCGTCGCGGACGTGCAGGAGAAGGCGCTGGTGCCGCGCGCCGGCCGGGTACGCTGGGTGGTCGGCGCCCCCTCCGGCTGGTCGTCGCAGATCCGGGCCGCCTACGCCGCGTTGCTGCGGGACGCCGGGCTGGCCGAGGTTGAGGTGATCCCCGAGTCGCGCGCGGCGTTGCTGTCTGCGCGGGAGTGCGGCGAGGTTCCGCTGCGCACCGGAGGGCGGGACAAGGCGGTTCTCATCGTCGATATCGGCTCGTCCACCACCGACTACACCAGCGTCATCGGTCGTGAAGCCAAACTAGTTGACCGTGGTAACACCCGGTTGGGGGCAAGCTTGATCGACCGGGAGATCCTTCGCCAGCAACTCGAACGGCACCCGCTGCGCGCGCGGCTCGAGGAGATCATGCTGGATGACCCAGCCGTGCGGCTGCGCTTGGAGCTGCTGTGCCGGCGGGTCAAGGAAGACTACTTCCGCACCCCACAGGAACGCTTCCGCGACAACCCACAGGCCAAAGTCCCGGGTATGGATTCCATTCCGACCGCGGGCGATGACCTGGATGTGGTCGTCCGGCTGGGGAAGGCCGACATGGACGCGGTGCTCACGGCACCGCAGCCGACGCTTGGTGGCCAGTCCTGGATCGAGGCTTTCCGCGCGGACCTCGCCGCCGCATTGCAGCGACTCGGCCGCCGACTAGAGGTGGTCGTGCTGACCGGCGGGCCGTCCCGGATGGACTTCGTCCTCGACGTCTGCCAGCAGGCCGTCGGGGCGGACGTGGAGGTGCGCTGCGGCAGTGAGCCAGAGTTCGCGATCGCCCGGGGGCTGGCGCTGGCCGGCCGGATCAGCATCAAGACCAAGGGCTTCCGGGCTGATGTCCGGCAGTTCATTGAGTCCGGACAGATCGAGTCGCTGGTCAAAGAGCGGCTGCCCGAACTCACGCAGGCGATGGGCGCCGCCGTGGCAAGCGGCATCACCGAACGCTACATCATTCCGGCGTTTCGCCAGTGGCGCAACCGGGACATCAAGACGTTGAACGCCATGACCACCATCATCGCCAACCAGGTCAACGAGGGTCTGCAGAACGAGAACAGTACGGCTCTGGCTGAGGCGGTGGCCACCTGGCAGAACGGGCTCCGGCCGCAGCTTGAGGAGCGGACTCGGACGATCTGTCGCCGCTGGGGCATCTCCGCTGACGCGCTCACTCTCCCGGAGATCGGCCTTGACGGCAGCCCGCTCAATGTCAAGTTTGACGCGGGGGCAGCGACCGCCGAGCTGAAAAGCGTCGCCAATATCGTCAACGTGCTGGTCGCCGGAATCGGGGCGACCTTGCTCTTTGGCCACGGCGTCGCACTCATCGCGACGACCGGGCCGGTCGGTGTCCTCATCGCTTTCGTTGTCGCGGTCAGCATCGGTGTGATAGGCCGGGAGGCCGCGATGGAGAAAGCGCTCAGCGCCGATCTTCCCATGCCGATCCGCCGTTTTAACAGTGAGCAGAAACTCGTAGCGAAGCTTCGACGGGAGGCCCCCGCAAAAGAGGAAGAGCTGGCCGGTGAATTCGCCAAAGAGTTCCGCCGAAATCAAGAAGACAAAATCAAAGACGGTGTCTCCCAGAGTATCGCACAGCAGCTGGACGCACTCGCCGACAAGGCCGAGCTCCTGATCTCCTGACCCTCGGTGATGACCGAGTCATTCCCCATGGAGCCGATGATGAGCAACTACGAAGCCCTGCGCGGGGAGCTGTTGGCGCTGTTTCCGCGCGTCCTGGAGGTCGCCCGAGTCCGGGCCGGGGCGGAGTCCGTGCAGCGGTTGACGGCAGCCCAACAGCGGCTGCGCGAGGGCCGGCTCACCGCCGTGGTCTGTGGTGAGTTCAAACGGGGAAAGTCCAGCCTGCTGGGCGCGCTGCTGGAGGAGCCGGACCTGTTCCCCGTCGATGTCGACATCGCGACCAGCATGGTGTCGATGATCTCCTACGGCGCGACTGAGCGGATCACCGTGACGCTGGCTGAGGACGGCACCGACGTCGCCAGGACCATCACCCGGGCCGAGATCCCGGCGTACGTCACCGAGCGGGAGAATCCCCGCAACGCCAAGGACGTGCGGCTGCTCACGATCCAGGCGCCGAACCAGCGACTCGCCTCCGGGTTGACGCTGGTCGACACGCCCGGCGTGGGCGCGCTGAACAGCGAGCACACCGCCGTCACCTACGCGTTCCTGCCGAACGCCGACGCGGTGATCTTCGTTGGTGACGCGACGGCACCGCTCACCGAGACCGAGCTGGAGTTCGTCCGGCGGATCAGCGAGCACTGCGCGGTCATCCTCTTCGTGATCACCAAGATCGACGTGCGGAACGACTACGAGCAGGTGGTGGCCAACACCCGGGCCAAGCTGGGCGAGGTGACCGGGCAGCCGGCCGGCGAGCTCGTGGTGATCCCGGTCTCCAGCGCGGCGAAGCTCGCCTACCTGGAGTCGAAGGACGACGAGGACCTGGAGCTGAGCAACTTCCCGGCGTTCGAACACGCCTTACGGCAGGCGGTGGAGCACCGCCGTGGCCAGCTGCTGCTCACCCGCGCGGTGACCGACCTGGACCGGGTCACCGGCGCGCTGATGTTGCCGGTCCGCACCGAGCTGCAGGCACTCCAGCAGGCCAGTGAGGCTGAGCTGGCCGAGCTGGCCGCTAAGCTGGCGGCCAAGCAGCATCGAGCGGCCGAGCTCAAGCACGGTCACGCGGCCTGGCGGCAGGAACTGCGCACACGCCTCACTAAAGTGCACCAGGACATCCGGGTCGAGATGAGCACCGGCATCACCCGGATCTGGCAACGGTTACCGACCAGCTACCTCAGGGACGAGCGACTGGTGGCCGAGCCGGGGCAGATCATCGACGCGTTGAACGCCGACGTCGGTCTCCTGCTCGGAAGCATCACCCAGTCCGCCTCCCAGCGTGCCGCCGTCATCCAAGACCAGCTGGAACACCAGACCGGTCTTGGCCTGGAACGCCGGCAGGTGGGTGCGGCCGAGCTGCCACCGATCGAGATGGAGATCGTCCCCACACCAGCGACCGACACAAGCGGCGACCGCAGGATGCGAAAACTCCGAGACCTCAGCCTGTCCTCCGGCCTTGGCTCCAGCATCGGCGGCCTGATCGGCGGACTCCTCGGCGGACCGCTGGCCCCGATCACCGGCGCCCTCGGCGCCGTAGTCGGCGGCCTGATCGCCGGCAGCCTCGGGTACCGCAACGCGGTCAAGAGCATCCACCAGCGGGACCAGCAGGTGCGACGCCACGACATCGCGGTCCAGGTGGCGCCGCTGCAGAACCTGCACCGAGCCGAGGCGGATCGGGCGGTGGAGGAGGTGTTCTCGCAGTTCCGGAGCGCCATCGAGGCCGACCTGGACGCCAAGATCCGCCTTGAGCAGGAGAGTCTGACCGCCGCGCTGCGCTCCCTGTGGGAGACCAAGTCCCGCGCCGCTGAGGAGGCAACTGCCCGCATCCAGGAGCTAACCAGGCAAGCCCGGGTGCTGGAGCAGGCCCAGCAGTACTGCGCAACCGCCGTGGACCGGCTCACGCCCGGGACTACTCCGACCGGGCCCACTCCTGATGCGCCCGCCCCGGCCAGGCCCGTCCCGGCCGGGTCCGTCCCGGCCAGCCCCGCGCCGCGAGCCGCCGCCCCGGACCTCCCGGTCGACCTGGCGGTATTCGACGATCCCGGCCGTCGCGCCGCCGGGACGGCCGGGTGACCCGGTGCTGCGGGACCGCACCGCGGAGGCCTTCGACCGGGCCTTGCGCCGACTGGACGGGGCGCCCGCCGCGGCCGTGCTCAAGGAGTACGCCGCACGGCTGGCGGCGCCGATGCGGGTCGCGGTGATCGGCCGGGTCAGCTCGGGGAAATCCACGCTGACCAACGCGTTGCTCGGCAGCAGGCTGGTGCCCACCGGGATCGAGGAACTCACCTACAACGTCAACTGGCTGCGCTACGCCCCCGAGCCGTCCCTGACCGTGCATTTCAAGGACGGCTCACCCGCCCAGCACCGTACCCTCGACGAGCTGGAGAAGCTGACCGCGCGCCGGGAGGAGCACCGGTCCCTGCTGGCCGCCATCGATTTCATCGAGGTGTTCTTCGCCAACGACCAACTACGGATCTTCGACCTGATCGACACCCCCGGCCTGGACTCGCACTACGGCGCCGACTCGCAGAACACGCTCCGGTTCCTCGGCCGCACCGGGGCGCAGGTGCGGGACGCCACCGTCGCGCACGCCCGGGGCGCCGACGCCCTGGTGCTGGTCTTCGGCCGGAGCATGTCCCGGGTTGACGAGGAAGCCCTGGCCGAGCTGCAGGGGCCGGAACTCGCCTCGCTCACCCCGATCACTGCGATCGGCGTGCTGACCAAGGTGGAGCATTACTGGCCTGCCGGGCCCGACCCGCTGGGCCGGGCCCGACAGGTCGCCGACCGGCTGATGACCGAGGGCCCGGTCCGGCGGCTGCTGTTCGACGTCACGCCGGTGGGCAGCCTGGTCGGCGCGGCCGCGGAGACCTTCACCGAATGCGACCTCGAACACCTGCGGCAGCTGGCCACGGTGGCACCGGAACAGCTGGCCAACCGGGTGCGACGGGGTGAATACTTCTGCACCCGACCCTATGACGACCTGCCGGTACCGGCCGCGATCCGCAGACCGCTGTTCGAGTTGTTCGGCCCGTGGGGCATCGTGCTGGCCACCCAGCTGATCCGGGACGGCGCTGAGGACCAGGCGCAGCTGCGGGCCCAGTTGCTGGAGCGCAGCGGGCTGACCGAGCTGCGTCGGCTGATCAGCTCCCACTTCGGCAACCGCGCCCATCTGATCAAGCTGCAGCGTGTCGTGGCGGACATCAGGCAGCTGGCCAGGCAGCCCAATTCCGCGAACGGGCCGCAGCCCGGCTCGGCGAACCGGCCGCAGCCCGGCCCGGCGCTGGCCGAGGTGGTCGCCGAGTTCGACCGGCTCGCGCTCAACGAGCACGCCTTCGAGGAGCTGATCGTGCTACGGCACTACTACAACGGCGAGCTCGACCTCACCGAGGACGACGCCGCCGAGCTGCTGCGGGTGACCGGTGAGCACGGCGTCTGGGTCACCGACCGGCTCGGCCTTGACCGGCGGGCGACCCTGGAGGAGATGTACGCCCGCGCCCAGCAGCGGCTGGCCTACTGGGCGGACCGAGACACCGATCCGGGGCTGATCGGCGCGACCAGCGCCGCCGCCCGAACGCTGCGCCGTTCCTATGAGCGGCTCGTCTACCACATCGGCGCGGCACGCCGCCACCTGGAGCTCGTGCAATAACGAGCTACCAACTGTCCCCGGTGTCCCCGGGACAGTCGCTCATTCGCGCAGCGCGGGAAGGCGGCCCAGCAGCGTGTGGAGGGCCGCGGCGAGGGGACCGGTCGGTGCCATCGAGATCAGGGCAGTGATCTCGATGGTGGCGTCGCCGTCGGCGCCGCGGTGTAGGATGTCGGCCACCGTGAGCAGACCACGGACGTACTCCCGCGTCGCTGCCTCGATGGCCTCGCCCCGGTGGACGGACCCATCGATCAACGACGGTGGATCAGGGTCGAACTCCGCCAGATATCGCTCCGCTACCTGTTTGAGTTCCGCCAAGACGTCTGCGGCGCCGCGGCGCTCACCGTACGCCAGCAGGAGCATGGGAACATCGGCCCGGGAGAAATACCGGAGGCGTAAGGGTCGCCGGAAGTGCTCGAGGAGAGCTGTCAGCGCGTCCCGACCTCGCGCACCATCACTGTCAAGGAGGTCACACATCGCCAGGATTTCCGGGGCTTCCTCGGGATCCCAGCTCCCGTTTTTTTCCCAGCCTTCCACCTTGCGGCGGGCATCGGCGACATCACCGAGGTAGAGCCTGACCCTGGCCGCCATAGGCCCCGTCGTAGTATTCGCGTCGCGCAGCCGCGAAAAAATCGGGCGGGCCTCCTGGAAACCGTGGCAACGCGCGGTTATCACCCCATGGACGTGATGGGCCCATGGGGCATCGGAGGTCCTGCGAGGCAGACAATCTCGTATGCGAGGCAGACAATCTCGCATGCGGGTGAGGTCGTCATCGAGCAGGGCCGCAAAACCGAGAATCGTCTGTTGCCACAACTCGTCCAGCCCTGCCAACAACGTCCTGCTGTCCTCGCTCAGGGATCCGTACCACTCACAGCGCATGGTGATCGCCGTTTCAGCCAGCCACACGTCCGCACGGCCGCCGATCGTCAGCGCGCGCTCCGCGAAGTGCAGGCCTTGCCGAACTAGGTCAGCGTTCGCCAACGCCCAGGCCAGATGAGCCGATGCGTAGGGCTCATCGGGGTCGGCCAGCGCGGCAACCAGCAACCACGGCAACGGTTCCCAGCGGAGGGATAGCGCGCTGCCCGTCGTACCTCCTCGCCGAGCGAGGAGCAGGCCACGCAGGTAAGCACTGCGAACGTGGTCGACATCGTCCAGCTCGGAGAGCCGGTCGAGCACGGCGAGACCCTGGGTGATGTCCGCTTCGCCCTCGGGCTCGTCGTCGGTTAAAGATCGCAGCCAGTACAGCTCAGCCATCTTGAGCGCGTCGTCGGGCTTCTGCTCGAGCCGGTACGCAGCAGCGCTCGCCGCGAGCGCCTCGGCCAGGTCGCCGGCGCCCTCGGACGAACGTGCCCGCTCGATCGACGAGGTGACGGACCGATACGCGGCGGCAGCGTCCGCGCAACGGCCGGAACGCTCCAGCGCTGCGGCCACTGCGGCGGCCAGCTCGGCATCCTGCAGCCAGGTCGTGGTGCCCAGGAAAAGCCGCCCGTTAATCTGGTCCCACATCGTGAGGACCTCATGGTCATCGCCACGAGCCGCCGCGACCCGCACCTGCCAGCAGCGGAATCGATCGTCCCGCTGACGCACCCGGCGTTGCACCGGCCACCACCGGAGTTCCGCGATGTTGGGCACGTGTTGCAGTGCGTGATCGAGAAGACGACCGGCCTCGGCCAGGTCAGCCCCTCGTTCAAAGGCGGCCTGCGCGCGGAGCAGCAGCGCCGGGCGAATCCCGCTCTCGATAAGCTCAAGGCGGGCCGCCTCGGCTGCGGCGTTATCGGCGACGTCGTACCAACCGACGCGTTCGTCGTTGCTGATGTTGCGGAGACTGGCCAGCGCGAGCGCAGCGAGGGTCTTGACGAGCGCGCCGTGGTATGTGATCGGCACTTCATCCACTGTGTCAAACGTGTCAATCGCACCTTGAAATTCTCGGCGGCTATAGCGGGCGAACGCCCGCACCGCCGCGACAGTCCCATCCGTGTCGGGGAGCTTGTGCTCATCGAGCAGGGCTAGCGCCGCGTCATCCGCACCCGCGATAATCCGGTCATACGCCTCGGCGACCACCCGCGCCGCGGTCAGCGCCCGGTCGGGGCTAAGCCGAGAATCGCCGCGCACGGCGAGCTCCGCTGCCTGTCTGGTGTCGCCGCGCGCGCGGCTCACTTGCACCGCCGTGCGGAGTAGCTCCGGGCTGCTCTGCGCACCCCGCGCGCGAGCCAGGAGCGTCCGGACGTCATCGGCCCGCAAAGCCTCCGCCAACGTCGCGTTGCCGGCTAGCAACTCCCCCAGCTTGATCCCAGCAGTACTGGCTTCCGGCGTAGGTGCTTCACCGACCACGACGAGAAGCTGCGCCAGTTGGCTCAGCGGATCCGCAAGACGGGCGGCCACATCGGCTAAGCGCCGGTGGATGGCCCAGCCGGGTGGGTCCTCGCCCGCGTCGCGCAGCGCGCGCGCAAGGTGCGCTCGGGCATCTGCGTACTGGGCAGCCTCGGTGAGCGCGTCGGCCAAGGCGACCCGGGCCGCTCGGACGGAACCGCTCATGAGCGCTGCTCCCGTGCCGTGCGCATCCCGGTGCCAGGTCGGGGGCGGGGCACGACGAATCCGCTCGAGCCAGCCCCGGAGGGCGATGGTGCTTCGGCTGGCGAGGGCTCGCCGTAGAAGCCTGGGACACCGAACGCGTGCGGATGCTCCGACTCATCGAGTCTCACCGCCTGGCTGCGGGCGTACCAAAAGCAACGGTCGAACTCCCCCTCGCCGCGACTGACCGCGTTGAGGAGCAGCGTCGGGAACGAGCTGTCAGGGTGGTCGGGCTCGTAGCCCCGGGTATGGCACACGAACGCCACCGGCGTATGGCCGGCTTGAGCGACAGCGGCGGCTACCTCGTAGATGCCCCGGAATGCGTCCTCACTCGGGGCTCCGGCGAACGAGACGATCACGACGCCGTCGAACGTCAGCTTGGCGGCGCGCACCTCCGCAAGCACGTCAGCGATCAGTCGGAAGTGAGGGTCGTCTCCGCGCCGGCTGGCGAACCCGAGCTCCCCGACGCCTCGACCGAACCGCCGCAGCGGCATGAACAGCACGAGATAGCGCGGCCGTTGGTCCAGCATGTCGAGGAAAGCGCTCCAGGACGCAGCCGGTCCGTGACGCTCGAAGACAAGGTTCACCCGCCCCAGGTCCGCGAGATCCTTCGCCACCCGCTCGCCGACGTCCTTCAACTCGTTCACGAACGAGTTGATCACGGCCACCGATAGTGAACCGGTGTCCGCTGGGGATTGGGATCTGGCGACACGCGTCCCGCCCGTGGGCGGGACGCGTTCCACGAGCACGCCTCGGTGGAGCGCAAGTGGGCGGTCCGCGCCATGGCTGGCAGCGGCGCCACCATCGCCGCACCCCAGGTACTCCCAGGGATAGGTTTCAAAATGTTCGGCACCGGCACGAAAGATAAGCCGTATCTTGAGGACATGCTGGCCGCTGGAGTCGAGGTCGCCGGTGATCCGGTCGCGCAGGCGTGCGGGCATGGCGGTGGCGAACAGATTGGCACCGGCACAGCTCCAGGTTCTGCGTATCACATGGTGCAGCCGCTTGTTGTCCTCAAAGTGAGGCAGCCGCGCCACGACATCCGCTAGACATCCGAGTCGGCGCACGGTGGCTTGCCGCACACCGTCGAACTCGGCGAGATCCCACGGTTCCTCCTCGTCCCCGAAGCGGGCCATCACGGTCTGTCCGTCGAATACCACGTCAATCGGGTCGATTTCCTGGGTCTTTACCCAGTGCAGGAGCGAAGTCGGCTCGGGGCCAAGCGGCTGGGGCCGCTTGGCGATCGGGAGAACATTCCTTAACTGATTAACGATCTTCGGTGCTGGCTTGAGCGCGGGCTGGTACCGCAGGAGTTTCTCAGACACAGTGAGCGTGCTGACGAAACCGTTGGCGTCACCGTCGAGTGACGGGTCCGTTAAAACATCGATGAGCGCCGCGGTGAACGGGCTTGAGTCCTCCTCGGAGGACGCGTCCTTGGTCGACTCATTTCCGCCACTCGACAACACCACCGTGTCGGTCCCGAAGGAATCGAATACCTCACCCTGGAGCGTTCCCTTGAATTCGCCACTGTAGCAGCAATCGAGTACTACGATAGTGGATTTTGCGCGGTTACGAATCCTGAGCCAATCACTTAGGGCGGTGGACCAGAAGCATCTGGTCTCCCGCGTCAAGTCCGTCACGTCCACGCCACAGAACCCGAGCCGTTGGGCGCCCACACGCTCACCGTGTCCAGAGAAATAAATGAGGAGAACATCCTCGGGGCCCGCTGTATTCACGAACTGAAACAGCTCGTCACTAAGCCCCATACCGGTGAGGTTCTCCTTCACCCGGACCTCCTCCTCGTGGAAGAGCCCGAAATCTGGGTGGGTTAAAGCTTTGTGTAGATGTCTGGGGTCGTTCCGCGCACCCTTGAGCTGCTGCAGCCCGTTCTCGGAATCTCGGTAATCCCAATTTCCGATGAGGAGCGCCCGGAACTTGTAGTCGGTCATTCCTTCTTGTCTACCGCTCTGAGTATGTCTGCGATGTCGCTACCATCGATATTTGTCGCGTCGATCCGGAGGGTCCAGGTCCCGTTGTCCCCCTGACAGACCACGTCTAACGTTCGCCGGTCGGGCTTGCGCGCGAGCCAGGTCTTGAACACCTGCTTGACCAGCTCGACGACGCCTGCGGAAGCGAGCGCGAGCACCACGTCGATGAGTTCTGGCCCCTTGGCGTCGGGGCGCACGGGGGCTGGCTGCACCGCGTCCGGCAGGGCACGCTTGAGATCATGTTCGAGCTCGTACAGGTCGTGGCGCCACCGGTCGTCGTCCCGAGTACCCCACTCGTCAACCCCGGGGGCAACGCGAACAACGAGCTGTGGATTGCCTGCGGTGGTCGCGGTCTGTGACACTGCGCCTCTTTCAAGTCACCCTTATAGGTAATAGACGCTTCACAGGCTAAATGATATGCGTTCATGTAGACAAGTGGGTTGTCTTGGGTCAAAGAGGGCTGACGGCGCTCAGCCTTCAGGCCGCCAGACCCGCAGGGAGAGTCCACCGCCCAGCAGATCGAAGGACCACGTTCCTGGATATCTTTCAGGCGATCCGCGCCAGACTCAGCTCGAAACGCAAGGCCTGCTCCACTTGAGCGACTGTAAGATCGAACAGGTCAGAGATCATTTCAGTGGACTCGCCGGCTCGGAACTGCTCGGCGACCACCTCCGTCGGCACCGCCCGCACCACCGGCCGCCCGTGCTGCTGCAGCGGATCGAGCCTCACCAGCCCCCCGAACTGAACCGGGACCACAGCATGCGCTTCGGGGTCGGTGTCGCCGACGTACCGGAGGTCACCGACGAAACTCCGCACCGGGGCAGACATCATCGCTTGCCCACTTCGGACCACGACGAGCATCTCGTGGCCGGTGATGCCCACTTCGCGCTGGACGTGGCGAACAAGCTCGCGGCCATCGATGTCGAGAAACGGCTTGGCGTGCGCCAGCGGATACCTGCCGAATTCCTCGCGCAGCCTTACCACCGCAGGGCGCAGGCGGTGCAGGGACGCACCGCGGGCGCGGAACTCGGCGAGCAACCTCGTCTCGACGAATTCCCCCCAGGTCACTTCCTCATCACAGGTGCGTTCGACTCGAATCACCGGCGGGTAGTGCACCCCGCCACGGTCGTAGCCATCGATCCAGCGGCGTGCCGTGCCAGATGGCAGAGCGAGCAGCCGATCGACGTCCGCGAGGCCGTAGACACGGCGATCGAGCAGCGAGACCGTCACCACTGAATCTTGTCACGTATCGCGGACAGACAACGCCACGTCACAGATACGGCGCGTCCGCGAAGGCCATGGACGCTCGGGATGCTGGAAAACCGAAGGCGACCCAAGCGTCGGAAACCGCCTGGGCGCGCCGCCGCTCTTCCCACCTACGGCGGCGCCGACCAGACCACCGCCAGCCATGCCGCGAATCGGGCACGGTCCCGTCCCGGTGGTGACCAGCGTGGGCCTGGGCAGCCGGTCCAGGGAAGTCAGCCGTACCCAGGCCGCTGCTTGGTGGCGGTGGGTCGGAAGCCCTCCGGTGGCCAGTCGAGATGTTCTCGCCGACCCTCGTCAGCGGGCCGGAACGTGAGCCGTAGCCGGACGAAGTAGCCGGGTCATGTCGTCCGCGAACGGCATACATGGTCGAGGCCGACTATTTACGCGCCTACCGATCGAAGGGCGTGTCGCTGCAACGATTGCGCCCGTTCATCGCGGAGTGCCGGGAACGCTTCGGTCTGCGGTACCCTCTCGCGCACCTGCGACCCTTCACCGACGGACGTCGGCTCCTCCTTGAGGCGCAGA
>Ga0213881_10000843_pt1 | contig 16247 bp, 17 predicted proteins | sample BarmaccoBMER_R08_FD_160104 | JGI IMG/M metagenome (GOLD analysis project Ga0213881, IMG submission 160104) | Barbacenia macrantha exposed rock microbial communities from rupestrian grasslands, the National Park of Serra do Cipo, Brazil - ER_R08 ... | reverse complement strand
TCCGTGACCGATCTCGCGCCGCTTCGGCGAGCCTACCCGGCCGGTCTCACCTGTGGAGTACGGCGGGAAGTTGTAGTTGTGCATGTAGCGCTTACGGGTCTCCGGGGACAGCGTGTCCATCTGCTGTTCCATCCGCAGCATGTTCAGTGTGGTGACGCCGAGGATCTGGGTCTCGCCCCGCTCGAACAGAGCCGATCCGTGTGCCCTCGGTACAACCTCGACCTCTGCCGACAACGGCCGGATGTCGGTGATGCCTCGGCCATCAATGCGCACCCTGTCACGCAGGATGCGCTGGCGGACCAGTTTCTTGGTGAGCGCTCGGAAGGCACCACCCAGCTCCTTCTCGCGACCTTCGTATCGCTCGCCCAGCTCGTCCAGCACTTTGTCCTTGAGCTCGTCGAGGCGAGCTTCGCGGGCCTGCTTATCTGCCATAGTCAGCGCCTTAGCCAGGTCACTGGCGACAACCTCGGCGACCGCGTCCAGTACATCAGGCGCATAGGCCACAAACAGCGGGAATTGCCCCTTGGGGGATCCCGAGAACGCCGCCGCGGATGTCACCGCGTCGCGCAGCTGCCGCTGAGCCACGCACAGGGCGCGGATCGCGGGCTTCGCGGCCTCCAGCCCGGCTGCTACCACCTGCTCGGTTGGCGCGGAAGCCCCGTTGGCGACTAAGTCGATGGTCTTCTCGGTGGCTTCGGCCTCCACCATCATGATGGCGATGTCCTCGACATCGGCCGCTCCCGCCGCCGCGCCAGGCGTGACAATGCGACCGGCCACGACCATGTCGAACACGGCGTGTTGGAGCTGGTCGTAAGTCGGGAAGGCGACCCACCGGCTCGCGCCGCCCTCTTGGCCGATCAGCGCCACCCGGACCCCGCCGACCGGCCCGTTGAACGGCAGCCCGGAAACATGGGTGGAGGCTGAGGCCGCGTTGATGGCGAGCACGTCGTAGGGGTCATTGGGATGCAGCGAGAGCACAGTCACCACTACCTGGACTTCGTTGCGCACTCCTTCGGCGAAGGTCGGGCGCAGCGGACGATCGATCAGCCGGCTGGCCAGGATCGCATCGGTGGATGGCCGGCCTTCGCGCCGGAAGAACGAGCCGGGGATCCGCCCGGCGGCGTACATCCGCTCCTCGACGTCAATGGTCAGCGGGAAGAAATCGAAGCCGTCCTTGGGCTGCTTGGACGCCGTCGTCGCGGACAGCAGCATCGTTTCGTCGTCCAAGTAAGCCGCGACCGCTCCGGCGGCCTGTCGAGCCAGCCGGCCGGTCTCGAACCGCACAGTCCGGGTGCCGAGGCTACCGTTGTCGATGACGGCGGTCGTTTCGTACACCCCGGGGGAGGCGGGATCTGACATGAAGTGATCGCTCCTCTGTGATCGGCAATACAATGATCCGGAGAATGCGACCACGGAAGCCCGGAACGAGGCCGGTCTTCGATCGAAGTCCCCGGGGCGGCTGAATCCACCGCGCTCCGGAAACCACTACCGAGGACCGGCGATCGGAATACTCCCGCTCCGGTACCACAGTGGCCGCGCCCGGTATGAAGTTATGGCGTGCTTGGTCCCCAGGGAGGGTTGACGCCATGGTCAGCGCTCCCTGGGGCCTCGTCATCGGCGCAACCCGAGCCGTTCGATCAGCGCACGGTAGCGCGAGACGTCCACCTTGCGCAGGTACTGCAGCAACCGCCGACGGCGGCCGACCAACAGCAACAGACCATGGCGAGAGTGGTGGTCGTGCTTGTGGTGCTTGAGGTGTTCGGTGAGGCCGACGATGCGCTTGGTCAACAGCGCGACCTGGGCCTCCGGGGATCCGGTGTCCGAGTCGTGAACGCCGTACTCGGTCAGGATGGTCTTCTTCTCAGCGGCGGTCAATGCCACGGGTGTACTGCTCCTCGATGTATGCGGTGCCGTGTGGTTCCGGTGCGGCCTACAGCCGTCACGGAGCATCAACAGGCCGGCCGCCACGGACCGCAGCCAGACCCGCTGTCGAGGTTAGCAGGTGTCATAGACCGTTCTGAGCCAACCTCACCGATAAGCGGGCACAGAACCACTCCACGGTCTGGTCAGTGGCCCAGTCCTCGGCGGACCCGGGCCCAGGTCCGCACGCAGCGCAACTCGATGTATCACGACGTACCGCCGCCCAGCCGAGCCTAGATCCGAGCGCACCAGGCAGACCTCCTGGGGCCGCCACCACGAACCAAGAAAGCCCATCAGCGGGCCCTCCGCCGAAGGAGCATCCGCCCACCGGCCGGAACGAGCCACCGTAGCGTGGGCACGGTAGCCGTCCGGGTCTGCCCCGCTGGCCCTCACCAGCGCGGCGAGCGCGGCGGCGTCGGCTCGGCTGGACGTGCTCACCCCAGCGGCAAGGACCCTGGGGAACGACACAGCGCCGGCCAGCCGCAGCCAGGGCGCCCTGGCGCCACCGACCCCGACGTCCAGCTGGCGGGCCAGCTCGTCCGGGTCCGCCTCACCATGGAAACACAAGGTGACATGCCAACGTTCGGGCGGAACGGGACGCCAACCCCGCGGCGGCCACCGATGCTCCTGCTCGAGTGCGGCACGCAGCTCCGCGATCGCGGGCTGAGGTGGCCATAGCGCGGTGAACAGCCGAGGCATCGCGGTCACCACCGATCGGCGGCGGCCCGGCGCAACAACTGCGCCAACGCCGGGAAACGCGGTCCGAGGACATTCGCGGCCGCCGCCAACGCGGCCGGCGCCGCTACCGTGCGCAGCGCCTCGGCGGGGTCGGCTCTGCCTGGACCAGGTAGCCCGAGGTGTGGTCGGCTCTCCCGGACGAAGGCCAGGACCGCCTCGACGTTCACCGGTTCCGCCCCTCGGCCACGGCCGACGAGGTCATGCAGCAACAGTAACCGGGCGAGCACCAGGGGATCCCCGATTTTCACCCGACGGGCGCTGATCAACTGGCTGAGCATGGCCGCGCTTAACCCCAGCGACTCCGCAAGCCGCGCCTGTGATACGCCGAGCGCGGCCTGTAATCGTCGGATCTGTTCGCCAAACGGCTCTCCGTAGAGTTCGCGTTGCCGAGCCAGGTTCCGGGCGAAGTTCAGGCTCTGGGCATCCACATCGGCGGCCCGCGTCGAAACCGCCCGTCGACCCTCCAGCCGCTCCCGGTTCATCGTTGTCATGCCAACCCCCAATCTCCGATGTCATCTTCGGAGATGATCGCGCCCCGGGCGCGGCGCAGGGGCCGGAATGACAGAAAGCTGTGCGGACGGAAAGCACGAGGAAAAGCATGCTTTAGTCAACGAGCAGCTCGCGGACCGCCTCGACGTCTCGATCCATTTGCTCGACCAAGGCCGGGACTCCATCGAACCGGAGCTGCCCACGCAGCCGCGCCACGAAGTCCAGTGCCACGTGGTGGCCATAAAAGTCTTCCCGCACATCAAGGATGTACGCCTCGACGGTGCGCTGCCGCCCGGAGAACGTGGGGTTGGTGCCGATTGACACCGCCGCCGGCAGTTGCCGCCCACCATGCACGAAGCGCGCGGCGTAGACCCCGTCGGCCGGGATCGCCGCGTACGGCGGCGGCGCCAGGTTGGCGGTCGGATAGCCCAACTGGCGACCGCGCTGGTCACCGCGCACCACCACCCCCTCCACCCGGTGCGGCCGGCCGAGCGCATCGGCGGCCGCCTGTACGTCCCCGCCGTCAATGCACGAACGGATGTAAGTCGAGGAGAAAGTAATCCCGTTGGCGGCGTTGTCCGTGATCAGCTCCACCCCCTCGGTGAGGAACCCGAAGCGGCGGCCGAACTGGGCGAGCGACTCGACGTCGCCGCGAGCACCGTGACCGAAGGTGAAGTTGGTGCCGACCAGTACCGCCGCCGCGTGCAACCGCTCAACCAACACCTGATGAGCGAACTCGTCGGCCGGCATCCGGGCCAGTTCGCTGTTGAACGGCAGCACGCAGAACGCGTCGACACCCAGCTCGGCGACGAGGTCAGCGCGCCGGGTCAGTGTGGTCAGCTGTGCCGGGTGGTGGCCGGGCCGAATGACCTCGGTGGGATGAGGGTCGAACGTCACCAACACGGATGGCAATCCTCGGGCGGCGGCGACCGCCACCGCGCGGCCAATCAGCTTCTGGTGGCCTCGGTGCACTCCGTCGAATACCCCGATGGTTACGACGCTTCGCCCCCAGCCAGTGGGCACGTCGTCCAGGCCTCGCCAGCGCAGCACGGCCGCGAGCCTACGGGGCTGGCTGGCCGGCGCCAGCCGGGGTCAGCACGAGCACCGGTTTCGCCAAACCGTCAACCTCGCTGACCAGCGCGAGCACCCGTCCGCAGCGATCGGTCACCGCGTAGACGCCGCTGATGCCGGCGGCGGCCAGCGCACGACCGTGCGCCAGTGCGGCCGACTCCTCGGCGTTCGCCACCCTGACCCGAAAGGCCGCGGCAACGGCGGCATCCAACCGGTGGGTCAGCCCGGGATGCTCCGCCAGTTCCTCCAGCGTGCGCGCGGCGGCAAGCTCGAACGGACCGACCCGGGTGCGCCGCAGCGCGGTCAGGTGACCACCGACTCCGAGTCCACGACCTAAGTCACGGGCCAACGCGCGGACATACATGCCTGAGGAGCACTCCACTCGCGCATCAAGATCGGTGTATGTTCCGACGCGGCGGATGTCAGTCAGCTCGAAGGCGCTGACGGTCACTGGGCGAGCCGGCAAGGTCACCACTTCGCCGTCCCGAACTCTGGCGTACGCGCGCCGACCGTCGATCTTGATCGCGCTGACCGCGCTGGGCACCTGCTCGATATCGCCGGTCAGCCCGGCCATCCCGGCCAGGATGTCGGCCCGCTCAACGCCGGAAGCATCGGCTGTGTCAAGCACCTCGCCTTCGGCGTCGTCGGTGCTCGTCGCGGCTCCCAGCCGGATCGTCGCGGTATAGGCCTTAGTGTCCAGCGCAAGGTGCCCGAGCAACCGGGTGGCCCGCTGCACGCCGAGGACCAAAACGCCGGTGGCCATCGGGTCCAGCGTGCCGGCGTGCCCAATCCTGCGGGTGCCCAACAGCCCCCGCAGCCGGGCGACCACATCGTGTGAGGTCATCCCGCTCGGCTTGTCCACAACGACCAGTCCCGACTCAACGCCCATCGCTACCATCCTGCCGTAATCGCCGGTGGACAGCCGAGGTGACTTCATCGCTCCTGCCGGTCAGGAAGTCAGCCGCAACGCGCCGACGCTCAGCACCAGCCCGACAACAGCCAGCCCGGCTCCGGCGAGCACGAACGCGCCAAGCCGAATGCGCAGGCCGTACCGGCGGCAGGACTCGAGGCACAACAGGGTCGCCAACGAAGCCCATGGGGTGATAATCGGGCCGACATTCGTACCGATCAGCAGCGCCAGTAGCACGTCGCCGCTGCTCTTCGGGATGACGGCCTCTCCAGCGGTATACGCAGGCAAGTTGTTGAGCGCATTGGACAATACCACCCCGGCCGTAGCCGCCCGATACTCAGCGACCTCTCCCCGGCCGGTACCGATCAACCCGGACATGACGTCGGACAGACCGTGTCGGCTCAGCGTGGGGACCACCAGGAACAACCCGGTGACCAGGATCAGCAGCTGCCACGGGATGAGGCCCATGGTGAGCTGGCGCCGGTCGAGGACGGCAAACGCAAGCACCGCTATGGACGCCGCGGCTAGGGCCGCCAGACCGATCTGATCTCCCACGATGGGGATCGCCACGATGAACAACAGGCAGGCGGCCCCGGTGATCCGGAACAGGACCGGCTGGCCCCGCTTGGTCAGCTTCAGCGGTGCCGGTGATATATATCGGTCGCGGCCTCGTCGGCGCCTTCGCCAGTAGCAAATCCACAGGAAAATCATGGTCGCGGCGATCGCGGTCACCGCGGGAAGCCACATCCGCGCGGCAAAAGCGGGCGCCGAGAGCGTGATCCGGTCCGCGGCGAGCAGGTTGGTGAGATTTGAGACCGGAAGCAACAGACTTGCGGTGTTCGCCAACCAAATAGTCGTCATGGCCAACGGCACGGGGGCGATTTCGGCCCTGCCCGCCAGCGCCAACAGGACTGGAGTGAGCAGCACGGCGGTAGTGTCCAGGTTGAGGAAGGCCGTCGTAGCGGACGCGAACGCCACACAGAGTAGAAAAAGGGCTAAGTAATTGCCCCGCCCGATGATGGCCAGCCGAGTTGCAATGACATCGAACACTTGCGCTTGCTTGGCGAGGTTCGCTAATACGATCACGCTCGCCAGAAACAGCAGCAGCGGCGCGATACGGCGAATGTTCCGCTCGGCCTCGTCGGCGGGAAGCAGCCCGGTGGCAACGCACAGCAGGCCCGCGAGCAACAGCCCGACTCGAACCCAGTCCAGGCCGCTTCGTTTGACCAGCGCTGTGGGCAGACGCCAGCGCTGGGCCAGCCAGCGCCGACGCACTGTCCGGCCCATCTCCCCGTGACAACTCAGAGTACGTCTCCGGAGTCGTTACGTGGTGACTTGTACGGGTCGGCGTCGCCGGCGGGGGTCGCGCCAGCGGCGAGCCTGGCTACTTCGGCGTCGGAATCCCGAGCTTTGGCGAGCAGCTCGTCGAGCCTGCGAACTCCGTCTGCGACCGTGTCTTCGACGAACGTCAAGGTCGGGGTGAACCGTACCCCGGTACACTTGCCCACGATCGAGCGCAGTACCCCAGTGGCGCTAGCCAACGCCGCGGCCGCGGCCGCCGAGTCTGGTTCGGCGTCCACTGTGGGGCCCAACACCGTGTAGAAGACAGTCGCGTCGTGCAAATCGCCGGTGACTTTAGTGTCGGTGATGGTAACCATCGCCAGCCGAGGGTCCTTCACCTCGTATTCCAGCGCCGAAGCCACGATCTGGCTGATCCTGCGTGCCAACCGACTAGCTCTCGCGTGGTCGACCATGGTTCCTCCAGGCGTCACTCATCATGTGGACCAAGTAGCCGCTGCCGGGCCGAGAGCAGCTCGAGCTCTGGGCGTGCGGCCACCCATCGCTCGCATTGATCCATGACTCGGATCACGTGGCTCGCATCGGCGGCCACGCAGCTCACCCCAAGCAGCGCCCTCCGATGCAGATCAAGATGACCAGCCTCGGCCACCGCTACCTCATATCGCCGCCGCAGCTCCGCCAATACTGGCCGGACCAGCGCACGTTTGCCCTTCAGCGAGTTGACATCGCCTAACAGGACGTCCAACTCCAAGGCTCCTACGTACATGACTCGCCCCGGCTTCCCCGGCGCCAGCCGGGCGCGAGTTGAATCACCCCGCGCCCGGGCCGACCCAGATCATGCCCTCGGCTTCTCCCGCATCTCGAAGGTCTCGATAACGTCACCGATCTTGATGTCATTGAACGACCCGAGCGTCAAACCACACTCGTAGCCTTCGCGGACCTCCACCACATCATCCTTGAACCGACGCAGCGAGCTGATCTGCTGGTTGTCCACCACAACCACGTTGTCTCGGATCAACCGAGCCCGAGCGTTGCGCCGGATCTCTCCGCTGAGCACCATGCAACCGGCGATCGTGCCGACCTTGGAAGACCGGAAGACCTCGCGGACCTCCGCACGACCGAGCTCGACCTCCTCGTACTCGGGCTTGAGCATCCCCTTGAGGGCCTGCTCGATCTCCTCAATCGCTTGGTAGATCACCGAGTAGTAGCGGATCTCGACGCCTTCGCGGTTGGCCAGCTCAGTGGCCTTGCCCTCGGCACGGACATTGAAGCCCAGCACGATGGTGTTGTCGGCGATGGCGAGGTTGATGTCGCCCTCGGTAATCCCACCGACGCCCCGATGGATCACCCGTAGCTCGACGTCATCGCCAACATCGATCTTCAGCAGGGTGTCTTCGAGGGCTTCCACGGTACCCGAGTTATCGCCCTTGATGATCAAGTTGAGGCTGTCGGTTTCCTTCAGCGCGGCGTCCAGATCCTCCAGGCTGACCCGCTTGCGGCGCTGCGCCAACTCGGCGTTGCGTTCGCGGGCCCGTCTGCGGTCGGCGATCTGCCGGGCAACCCTGTCCTCGTCAACCACGAGGAATGTATCGCCGGCACCGGGCACTGACGTGAACCCGATGACCTGGACCGGACGGGACGGCAACGCCTCGGCGACGTCCCCGCCGTGCTCGTCGAGCATCCGCCGCACCCGGCCGGACGCATCGCCAGCCACCACCGAGTCGCCGACCCGCAGCGTGCCGCGCTGCACCAGCACGGTTGCCACCGGGCCCCGGCCTCGGTCGAGGTGCGCCTCGATCGCCACACCTTGGGCTTCCATGTTCGGGTTGGCCCGCAGGTCGAGCGCGGCGTCAGCGGTGAGCAGGATCGCCTCGAGCAGCTGGTCGATGTTGATATTCTCCCGGGCGGAGACGTCCACGAACATCGTTTCGCCGCCGTACTCCTCGGCGACCAGGCCGTACTCGGTCAGCTGCTGGCGAATCCTGGCCGGGTTGGCGCCTTCCTTGTCAATCTTGTTGACCGCGACCACGATCGGCACGTCGGCGGCCTGGGCGTGGTTGATCGCCTCCACGGTCTGGGGCATCACGCCGTCGTCGGCGGCCACCACGATGACCGCGATGTCGGTCGACTTGGCGCCTCGGGCCCGCATAGCGGTGAACGCCTCGTGGCCCGGGGTGTCGATGAAGGTGATCAGCCGCTCGTCGCCGTCCAGCTCGGTTGCTACCTGGTAGGCACCGATGTGCTGGGTGATGCCGCCAGCCTCTGTCGCCGCCACATTCGTCTTGCGGATGGTGTCCAGCAGCTTCGTTTTGCCGTGGTCGACGTGACCCATGACGGTCACCACCGGCGGCCGGATCTCCAGGTCGTCCTCGTCCCCGGCGTCCTCACCGTAGGAGATATCGAACGAATCCAGCAGCTCACGGTCTTCCTCCTCCGGGGAGACCACCTGGACCTGGTAGTTCATCTCGGTGCCGAGCAACTCGAGCACTTCGTCAGCCACTGACTGGGTCGCGGTGACCATCTCTCCGAGGTGGAAGAGCACCTGGACCAACGACGCGGGGTTGGCATTGATCTTGTCGGCGAAGTCGGTCAACGAGGCGCCACGGGGCAACCGGATGACCTCGCCCTTGCCCTTCGGCAAGCGCACACCGCCAACCGACGGTGCCTGCATGGCGTCGTACTCCTGGCGCTTCTGCCGCTTCGACTTGCGGCCCTTCCGAGCGGGTCCGCCCGGCCGGCCAAATGCGCCAGCCGCGCCGCCACGGCCGCGACCCCCGCCGGAACGGCCGCCACCTGGGCCTCCGGGCCCACCGGGACCAGTCGGACCACCAGGACCACCCCGGAAACCACCGGCTGGCACACCGACACCGCCGGGGCCACCGTGCCCGCCGCGGAAACCACCGCCACCACCACCGGGACGGCCGCCACCAGGACGGCCGGCGCCACCGCCAGGGCCACCCCGACCAGCCGAGGGGCCACCCCGACCACCGGCGGAAGCACCCCGCCCACCGGCCGAGCGACCAGGCATCATCCCAGGGTTCGGCCGAGGCGGCATCATCCCAGGGTTCGGCCGGGGACCAGCCGAGCCCGCGGCGCCCTGGCGACCAGAGCCCCCAGTGGGGCGAGTGGGCGCGCCACCGCTTCCGCCCGGACGAGAAGGCGGCTGCTGGCTCGGTCCTCCCTGGTTGGGTGAACCAGGCCGGGGTGTGGTCGGACGCGATGGCGGTGCTCCAGAACCAACGCCAAACGGGTTGTTACCCACTCTCGGGGTGCGTGGACCCGGCTTCGGCGCCTGCCGGCGCGGCGGCACCGCCGCGGGGGACTCTGTACTCGCCGCATCCGCCAGCTCAGCGGCGGCCGGGCGGGGAGTCTGCTCCGGTGCCGAACGGGCGGGGCGACCCGGCTGTTCGGCGGCGGCCAGGCGGGCCGGCTTGGCGGCGGCCGGACGGGCCGGCTTGGCAGGTGGCGGCGTCGGACGCGCCGTAGGCGCGCTTGGTCGTGGCGTGATTGGACCAGGTCGAGGAGCGGCGGCCGGACCACCGGGCCGGGGCGGGACCGGGCCGGACCGAGGAGCGGCCGGACGCGGCCGAGAAGCAGGCTCCTCCTTCGATGCGGGAGGTCCCGCGGGGGTAGGTCCTGTTGAAGTGGGCGCCACTGGGGGCGCGGCAGCCGGCGGAGCTGATGCGGCCGGACGCGGCGGACTCGGCGGCGGCCCTGGCTTCACCCGAGGAGGCGCCACCGGAGCAGGCGCCACCGATGCGGGCGCCACCGATGCCACCGGAGCAACGGGCGCGGCCGGAACCGGCGGACTCGGCGGCGGTCCCGGCTTCGCCCGAGGAGGAGCCACCGGAGCAGGCGCCACCGATGCCGCCGGAGCAACGGGCGCCGCCGGAACCGGCGGACTCGGCGGCGGTCCCGGCTTCACCCGAGGAGGAGCCACCGGAGCAGGCGCCACCGATGCGGGCGCCACCGATGCCACCGGAGCAACAGGCGCCGCCGGAACCGGCGGTGATACCGGTGCGACGGGGGCAGCCGAGGACGCGGGCGCGCTCGGCGCCGCGGCGGCCGGAGACGCGGCGGCCGGAGACGCGGTTCGGCCCGGCGGGCCGGATCGACGGCCTCGTGAGGTCGGTTTGGCGGCGCCGTTGGAACCGCTCACCATCGCCTCGCGAAGTTTGCGGGCAACCGGGGCTTCAACCGTCGACGACGGAGATTTGACGTACTCACCCATGTCTTGGAGCTTGCTCAGTACTTGCTTGCTGGTGACGCCGAGCTCCTTCGCGAGCTCGTGTACGCGGGCCTTGCCTGCCACTGCTCTCCTCATCCTAGGAGGCCGGCGGCACGTTCCCGCTCGACCTCGAACCTACCGTCGCAACACGTTCATGGTGCGATCTTCACAGCTGGCTCATGACGGGTCGACCTGACTCTCGTGATCCAGGTGCGAGACGGTCTCGCACTTCAACATGGGTTGCAGGTACCGTCGGACACCATCGACGTCGAGCGGACCGGGGACGCGTAACGCCCTCGGAAACGCCCCTCGCCGTTGGGCACGACTCAGGCATTCCAGATCAGGATGCAACCAAGCACCCCGACCAGGTAGCCGCCGCCGCGGATCAGGCGTCAACACTCCCTGTACCGCAACGACACGCAACAACCCGGTGGCTGGTGACCGAGACCGGCACCCCACACAGGTCCGTACAGGCGAACGCAGTACCGACATACGCATGGAAGATAGATCACGGATCAATGCCTCCAAAAGTGTAGCGCGTCTGCCCTGAGCGCTCATTCCGACCATCGTTCCAGGCTCTCCCACCAACGGCCCAGTCGGCAGCGGAAGGGGGCTCAGCTGATCTGATCCGCGGCCCGGCTGGCCGGCGGTCCACCGACGTCAGGCGTAACCGGCACGTCGTGCACCGGCCGAGGATCGGCGTCACTGCGGATATCGATACGCCATCCGGTCAGTCGAGCGGCCAATCGGGCGTTCTGTCCTTCCTTGCCGATAGCCAGGGACAGTTGGAAGTCCGGCACGATCACCCGGGCAGTCTTGGTACGCGCTTCCAGCACACTCACTGACATAACCTTGGCCGGGGACAGCGCATTCCCGACGAACTCCGCCGGGTCATCCGACCAGTCGATGATGTCGATCTTTTCCCCGGCTAGTTCACTCATCACGTTGCGCACCCGTTGGCCCATAGGACCGATGCACGCTCCCTTGGCGTTTACTGACGGCACCAGGGCACGTACCGCAATCTTCGATCGGTGCCCAGCCTCCCTGGCCACCGCGCAGATCTCCACCGAACCATCCACCAGCTCCGGCACCTCGAGCGCGAACAACCGCCGCACCAGGTTCGGATGCGTCCGGGACAACGTGATCTGGGTACCCCGGCCACCACGCGAGACGCCAACCACATAACACCGGATTCGCTCGCCGTGTTCGTAACGCTCGCCGGGCACTTGTTCGGCGGCTGGGATAGCTCCCTCGGTACCACCCCCCAGCTGCACCACCACGACGCCACGAGCATTGGCTCGCACATCACGCTGCACAACGCCAGCGACGATCTCACCTTCCTTGGCGGAAAACTCGCCGTAGGTGCGTTCGTGCTCGGCATCACGCAGCCGCTGGACGATCACCTGCCGTGCGGTGGTCGCCGCGATGCGCCCGAAGCCCTCGGGAGTGTCGTCCCATTCCTGCTCCAGCTGGCCGTCTTCGGCAAGCCGCTGTGCCATGACCCGGACCAGTCCGGTCTTGCGATCGATGTCGATCCGAGCCTGTGGTTCATGGCCGTCGGTGTGCTTGTACGCCGTCAACAGTGCGGTCTCGATAGCCGCGATAACCGTATCGAATGGAATGTCCTTGTCGCGCTCGATCGCTCGCAACGCAGCGATGTCGACGTTCACCTCTGCTCCTCCGGTACATCCCCGGCGCGGTCGTCCGATGCGGAGTCGGCGGCGAGCGCCCGCAGCTCGTCCACCGGCGGCTGCCGAAACTCCACCAACACCACTGCGCGCTCAATGTCTGTGTAGCGCAACTCCCGCACGACCCCGTCCACCAGCACCCGCACCGTCTTCTCACCAGCCGGACCGATCCGTCCAGTGACCGTCCCCCCCTCGACAAGGGTAATCTTCGCGGAGCGCAGATGGGCCCGCCGCCAGTGCCGATGCGCGGTCAACGGACGATCCACACCGGGCGAGGTCACCTCCAACGTGTACGGCCCACCCAGCAGCGCATCCTGCCCGTCCAGCTCATCCGCCACGCACCGGCTCAACGCCGCGATGTCGTCCAGTCCGACTCCCGAGTCGGCATCGACCACGACACGCACCAGCATCCGCCTTCCCGCTGATCGGAGGTCGATTTCCTCGAGATCGAACCCCATCGAGGACACCACCCGCTCCACCATCGGACGCAGACCGGCGCACAGCTGGTCCGGCTGGGGACAAGGCATACGGGCTCCCACGGTCGTCAAGTGTTGTGGCTTTACCCAGCGGACCTGGTGTCCGCTCGGGCCGCTCAGCGTATCGCGCCAAGCTGGCCGGAAGGTGACAGCTCGCGGCAAGCGTGCGAACCCCGACTTCGCCGCCGATCGGTCACGCGTGGCACGATCAGCCAGCATGGCCGATCCTGAGTACGCCCACCTGAGGGACTGGCTGGTGCCTCGCCGGTCGCTGCTGTTCGGAGGGGGTACCGCCTTGGCGGGTCTGCCGTTGGCCGGGGTACTGGCCGGCTGTGGTCGAGGCCAGCCAGATCCGCTGGTCGCGTTAACTATTCAGGCTAGGTCGGACGCGACCCGCATCGACACGATAGTGCAGGTACTGCGCACCGGCTCGACGCCATCGACCGACCCGGCGCTCGCCGACGCGCTCGCGGCCGTAGCGGATGCCCGACGAACACATGCCGAGGCGCTCGCCGTTGAGCTCGCCGACGAGGCGCCACCTCCGCTCCAGGGAACTGTCCCTAACGCCGAACCAACCGGGCCTACCGCGAAACAATCCACCGCCACAGCGAGGCCGACAGCGCCGAGCATCGAGCCGACAGCGCCTATATCGGCTGCTGACACCGCACTGACCAGCGTGCTTGCCGTGTTGGACAAAGCTCATCAGCGAGCCGCGGCGGTAGTACCGAGCCTGCCCCGCAGCCACGCCGCGTTAGTCGGTTCGATCGCCGCCTGCTGTGCGGCCTACCGAGCAGTGTTGCATTGAAGCCATCACCACCACCAGGCCCATCCCCTGAGAACCGTGAGCTGGCCACGGCCTCGGATACGGCGGCGGCGGTACAGGCCGCGCTGGGCACCGAACACGCCGCGGTGTGGTGCTACGGCCTGCTCGTCGCCTTCCTGCCTCCGGCGCTGGATCGGCTGGCCAGGCAGGATGCCACCGCGCACCGGGCCCGCCGCGACTTCATCAGCCGCACGCTGGCTGACGCGGGAGTCCCGCCGATCGCGGCGGAACCTGGGTATCGCACTCCCAATACAGTGGTTGACCAGGCATCCGCAATCCATCTGGCGATCAGTGCGGAGGCCGACGCGGCGGCCGCGTGGCGCTCTGTCCTTGAGCGGTGCGACGACCCAGCGTTGCGCCGCGTGGCTCTGGAGGGACTGACCGACGCGGCCGTCCGAGGGGCTCAATGGGCGGCAAGGTCAGAAACCGCGCCGGTGGTGCCGACCTTCCCAGGTCGGACGTAACCAGTGTTCAGAGTGCGTCCAACACCCGTTCGACGTCGGACTCGGTGTTGTAGAGGTGGAACGCCAGCCGGACCGCACCCATTCGCGTGCTGGCCACTACGCCCGCGGCGGCGAGCTTCTCGGCGGCGTCTGGCCGCCGCACCGTCGTAATCGCCGAGCCCGCCGGCTCCTCACCCAGCTCAACTCGCAGTTTGTCGGCAAGCCCGACACAGTGCGCCCGGACCTGTACTCCATCCAGTGATGCCAGCCATGGCAGTGCCTCGGCCGCCCCGACGTGCGTGATCCAGGTCGGCGAGCTATCTAACCGGCGCGCGCCGACGGCCAACCGCAGCGGCAGACCGTAGATGCTTTCCCACGGGTCGACACAGGCGAACCAGTTAGCGAGGTGCGGCACGAGCTCATCGCGCAACTCGTGGGATACCGACATCCACGCCGCGCCTCGGGGGCTGAGCAGCCACTTGTAGCCAGCCGCGACGACCGCGTCGGCCCAGTCGAGCCGCAGCGGCAGCCACCCCAACGCCTGAGTGGCGTCGAGCAGCACCCTGGTGCTCGACCTGGTGCTCGACCCGACCACGGCGGCGCGCAGCGCAGTTAGGTCCAGCAGGGCACCGTCGCTGGACTGCACCACGCTCACCGCGACGAGGTCGGCCTCGCTGGCCCGTTCGGGGATCTCGCGGAGCGGCGCTTCGGTGATGCGGATCCCTCTGCCCACCTGCGCCGCGAACGGAAAGCTGACGCTGGTGAACTCGCCATTGGCCACCAATACTTCGGCGCCGCCGGGCAGACTCGCCGCGACTAACCCCACCAGGGCGGATACGGAAGAACCAACCGCCACCTGATCCGCATCAACTCCGACCAGCTCGGCGAACGCCGCCCGGGCGATCGTCACTGGCCGGTCGAAGTCCCGCGGTCGCGCGGCGCCGGTCCGCCAGCGCCGCACATCCTCGGCCACCGCGTCAGCGACCACGACCGGCGGGATCCCGATGCTCGCGGTATCCAGGTATCCGTCAGGTACGTCGAACAGTTGGCCGAAAGCAGTGCGCACGTGGCCACACGCTACCGCGCACAGCTACCTCATACAGTCTGGGGTTCGGCGACCCGCTCGGCCTTGCGGTCGATCAGTGTGGCGAGGTCAGCGAGGGTGGCATGGCCGGTGATGTCTTTGAGGGTGACGGTGCGTTTGAGGGCAATGGCGAGTTTGACCGCGGACAGGGAGGTGCCGCCGAGTTCGAAGAAATGGTCGTGGCGTCCGATCCGGTCCGCGGTGAGGCCCAGGACGCTGGCCCAGGTGCTGGCCAGGTGGTGCTCGGTGGGGGTGGCCGGTGGGTGGTAGCCGTCCTCGACGGTATCGACGGTCTCCAGTTCGGCGGCCAGCGCGGTCAGCGCCTTGGTGTTGATTTTACTGTTGAGGGTCAATGGCAACCGCTCGCGCCAGTGGAACACCATGGGCACCATATAGGCCGGCAATACCGCCCCCAGCCGCTCCCGCAGCACCTCCACCGGCAACGGCTCGGGCCCGCTGTAGAACGCCACCAGGTGTTTAGGCTGTCCCGCGCGCCCACCGACGACCACCGCCCCGTCCCGGACCCCCGGGATCGTGGTCAACGCGTTGTCGATCTCCCCGATCTCGATCCGGAACCCGGAGATCTTGACCTGGGAATCCCGCCGACCCAGAAACTCCAACTTTCCATCAGGCAACCACCGACCGTAATCACCACCCTTGTACAACCGCGTCCCCGGCCGATACGGATCATCCAGATACGCCGCCGCGGTCCGTTCCGGATCGTTGACATACCCCCGCCCCACACACACCCCGGAGAACACGATTAACCCCGGCGCCCCCAACGGCACCGGCGCCAAATGCTCATCCACCACATACACCCGTACGTTGTTCACACACCGCCCCAACGGCACTCGATCACCCTCCGGGACCCGCTCCATCACCTCGTGATTGGTGTCATCCGAGGTCTCGGTCAATCCATACGCATTCACCAACTTCACCTCCGGCACGGTCGCGAACCACCGCGCCACCAACTCCTTCTTCACCGCCTCCCCAGTTACTGACACATACCGCAACGACGGCAGCTGCCTCGGATGGGCCTGCAAATAGGACAGCACCACCTCCAGATACGACGGCACCA
>Ga0213881_10000842_pt1 | contig 16253 bp, 14 predicted proteins | sample BarmaccoBMER_R08_FD_160104 | JGI IMG/M metagenome (GOLD analysis project Ga0213881, IMG submission 160104) | Barbacenia macrantha exposed rock microbial communities from rupestrian grasslands, the National Park of Serra do Cipo, Brazil - ER_R08 ... | reverse complement strand
TCGCACCTGGGCCCAGCCACCACCGAACGGCAAAACCCCGGATCAGTAACGCCGCCACCGACGTAGCCGCCAGCGATCGCCACGCCGAGTGCCGGCGTGCCCTTTCACAGGACTTCCGAGTACTTACGTCCGGATAGAAGCATTTCCGGGCTGCGCGGTCTTCGGCCAGTTCGCAGTGTGTCGTGTGTGGGCTGCCAGTTGTTTTGCCGGAATATGGCCGTTATGTGACAGCAGGTGTGGTGGATGGCGCGGAAGAAAAGGGCCTCGCGGAAGAAAGGGCGCTGGTTTCCGGCGCCTTTTTCTCCAGAAGGCTCCTAATTTCCACGCGATGGCTCGCTCGTGCACCCGCTTTCCTCCAGAGGTCCTGACTTCCGCTTTCGGGGGGGACGGCCGGGGATTTGGGAGGCACAGCGGCGTGGGCGGTTGTGTGACGCGGGCGCTCTCCGCCTGTGGGTGGAGGTCTCATCCTGTGGTCGCAGTCAAAGATCGGCTGGCGCGCCGATGCGCGAGGGGGGCTTGTGCGGGTTACCTGGACGCCATGATAGAGATACGGGGTTTGTCCAAGCGGTACGGCGACAGAGTCGCCGTCGATGATCTGTCATTCACGATACGGCCTGGCCACGTGACCGGCTTCCTGGGGCCGAATGGCGCGGGCAAGACCACCACGATGCGTGTGATGCTCGGCCTCGACGCTCCGTCGGCGGGGTCGGTCACCATCAACGGCAAGCCGTTCGCCCAGGTCTACAGCGCGATGCGAGAGGTCGGCGCGCTGCTGGACGCGAAGGCCGTGCATGGCGGCCGCAGCGCCTACAACCACCTGTGGTGCCTGGCGGCGACCAACGGCATCCCGCGCAGCAGGGTCGACGAAGTCATCGGCATCGTCGGCCTGGAGGACGTGGCGAAGAATCGGTCCAAGGGGTTCTCGCTCGGCATGAGCCAGCGCCTGGGAATCGCCGCGGCCCTGCTCGGCGATCCGGAGATCCTCATGTTCGACGAGCCGGTCAACGGCCTGGACCCCGAAGGCATCCGGTGGATCCGGCTGCTGATGCGCTCGCTGGCCGCCGAAGGCCGGACGGTGTTCGTCTCCAGCCATCTCATGTCGGAAATGGAAAACACGGCGGACCACCTCATCGTGATCGGCCGGGGCAAGCTGATCGCGGACTGCCCGATGGCCGAGTTCACCGCCGGCGGCGGTGCCAGAACAACCACGGTGGTGAAGACGCCGGACGCAAACCGGCTGGCCGTGGCGGTTGAGGCGGCCGGCGGCACGCTGGAACCGGATGCCGACGAGTTCACGGTCCACGGGCTCGGGCCCGAGCGGATCGGCGAGCTCGCGCTGGCCAACGGCATCCTCCTGCACCACCTCGCCCCCTCACGAGTGTCGCTGGAGGAAGCGTTCATGGAACTGACCGCGGACAGCGTCGAGTACCAGGCGAAAGGCTGACTGAGATGACGACGGCAACAGTAACCAGAGGGCAGGCCCGCATCCCGGCGGTGTCTCCCGCACAGCGTCGGCCCGGCCTGGCGGAGACGCTGCGCTCGGAGTTCATCAAAATCCGATCGGTCCGTTCCACCTACTGGACCCTGGTGGCCCTGGTACTGGCCTCCATCGCGTGGGCGGCCTTTGACTGCGCGGGCATCGTGTCGCACTGGCCGCAGAACCAGGGGTTCAATCCGGCGGACGCGAGCCTGGCCGGACAGGTGGGGCTCGGCGAGCTGATCATCGTGACGCTCGGGGCACTGGTCATCACCTCGGAGTACTCCACCGGGATGATCCGTACCTCGCTGACCGTGATGCCGCGCCGCGGCGTCCTGTACGCGGCCAAGGCGATCGTGTTCGCGGCGGTGTCGCTGGCGGTCTCCCTGGTGACCAGCTTCGCGGCGTTCCTGACCGGTCAGGTGATCCTTTCCCAGAAGCACATCAACACCACGCTGGCCCACCCCTTCGCGCTGCGCGCGGTGCTGCTGTCCGCGGCGGTGGTCTCGGTTTTCGGCCTGCTGGCTTACGGGGCCGGCGCGATCATCCGGAACACCGCGGGGGCGATAACCGCGATCCTGGGGATGATCTTCCTGATTCCGCTGCTGGCCCAGGCGTTGCCGAACAGCTGGTTCTGGGCCATCGAGCGGTGGCTGCCCAGCGGGCCGGCGCTCAACCCGGTCTCGGCCGGCCGGGCTTGGTCCACCGATCACCTGTTCTCTGCCTGGGGCGAGTTCGCGGTGTTCTGCGGCTACGCGGCGGTGCTCCTCGCGGTCGGCGCATGGTTGTTCTGCCGCCGCGATGCGTGAGACCGGTGCTCGAATACGCTGAGCCGGTGGAACGGGTACACCGGGGGATCCGCGCCCATCGATGGCTAGCGGAGACGGCTCTGGCGCTGCTGCTGCTCGGTGGCAGCGCCAGAGCCTACGCCCACCAGACCGCCGTCATCCCGGTTGTGCTGGCGCTGGCTTGCGCGCTGGCGGCGCGCCATCGTTTCCCGGTAGCGGCCCTCGCGGCCACCCTGGCGATCGGCACCGCTCAGGTGGTCGTGGGCACCGGACCCATGTTCACGAACAATCCGCTCCAGCCCACCTTCGCCGACCTGGGGATCCTGGTGGTGCTGTACACCGTCGCGGTCAGCCGGCCCAGACGGATCTCGCTGGCGGGACTGGCGGCCTGCGCGGCCCTGTTCGTGGCGTTCGTGGCGCATCTGAACCCCGGGCCGCCGATGGCCCAGCGCCCGCTCGAGTTCGTGGCGGTATTCGTGACCTACGGGCTGATGCCGATCTGCGCGTGGGTGCTCGGCGACTCGATGGCGAAACGACGGACCTATCTCACCGCGCTGGAGGATCGGGCGGACCGGGCCGAAGCGGAACGAGACGCCCACGCCCAGATCGCCGCGGCCGCCGAAAGGGCCCGGATAGCGCGCGAGCTGCACGACGTGATCGCCCATAATCTCAGCGTCATGGTGGCCCAGGCCGACGGGGGCAGGTACGCCTTCGACGCCGAGCCGGAACGATCCCGGCAGGCTCTGGCGGAGATCGGCAACACCGGCCGTCAGGCACTCGCGGAGATGAGCCATCTGCTGGGCGTGCTGAAGACCGGTGAGGAAACACCCGCGTTCGCGCCGACGCCGGGGGTGGCGGAGATAGCGGGGCTGGTCGCGCAGGCTCGCGAGGCCGGGACAAGCGTCAGTTACGCGGTGGAGGGCGCCGCGCGGCCGGTGCCGGCCGGGGTGTCGCTCGCGCTGTACCGGATAGCCCAGGAGGCGCTGACCAACGTCCGCAAGCACGCGGGCCCCGGCGCTACCGCGGAGGTAAGGCTTTGCTACGGCCCGGGCGAGGCCCTGATCCGGGTAGCCGACGATGGGGCGGGGATACCTCCTAGGAGGAATGACCTCGCGGGGCATGGACTGGCCGGGATGCGCGATCGCGTCGCCCTGTACGGCGGGACGCTCGCGGCCGGACCGTGCTCCGGCGGTGGTTTCAAGGTCGTCGCCCGGCTGCCGGTTCCCGCATGACCATCCGGGTGCTGCTCGTCGACGACCAGGATCTCGTCCGGGCCGGATTCGCCATGGTGCTGGGCAGCCAGCCGGACATCAAGGTCGTCGGCGAGGCCGCCGACGGGCGCGCGGCGGTACGGCTGGCGCGAGAGTGTCCCGCGGACGTGATGGTGATGGACGTGCGGATGCCGGAACAAGACGGCGTCGCCGCGACCAGGGAGATCTGCCGCGCCGGAGACATTCCGCGGGTGCTGATCCTGACCACGTTCGATCTGGACGAATACGCGTACGCCGCGCTGCGGGCCGGCGCCAGCGGATTCCTGCTGAAGTCGGCGCCGCCGGAGGAACTCCTGTACGCCGTCCGCTGCGTGCACAACGGTGACTCGATCGTGGCGCCCTCCACCACCCGCCGCCTCATCGGCCGGTTCCTGCCGCACCTGCCCGGCCCTGCTGAATTGGCCTGGGCCTCCGGCCGCGGCGCCGAACCGCCGCTCGGGCTCGCCGATCTCACCGCCCGGGAACGCGAAGTGCTGGCCCAGGCGGGCTGCGGTCTGTCCAACACCGAGATCGCCGGGCTGCTACACATCTCCGAAGCCACGGTGAAGACCCACATCGGCCACATCATGGCCAAGCTCGGCCTGCGTGACCGGATCCAGATCGTCGTCTACGCCTACGAGACCGGTCTCGTCACCCCGCAGGGCCGCCCCGGCAAAGACCGGTTATGGCTTCAGGTGGTCGCGCCAGGAGTGCTGGGGGACGAAGCCCAGGACCTGCTTCGCCCGGTCAATCGACAGCAGCGTGGTGTTGCCGGACACTTCGCCGCGGATCGGGACGCCGGGATAGACCTCGGCCATGAGATCCGCGGAGGGGCGCTTCATCACGGTGTCGGCGGCGGCGATGATGAAGCTCTCTGTACCGGCGACGTCGGCTTCCAGGGCCAGGCGGCAGGACAGGGCCACATCCCGCTCGTCGATGTAGCCCCAGAGGTTCCACTTCCGGCTGAGCGGGTCGTCCCAGTACGCCGGGAAGTGCCGGTAGTCCTCCGGAGCCATAATGTTGGAGAACCGCAGCGCGACGAACGGGATGCCGGACCACTCGGCGATGTGGGCGGCGACGGTCTCGCTGGCCACCTTGGACAGCGCGTAGGTCGTGGTGGGCACCGGGTAGTGGTCTTCGTCGACCGGCGCGTACCGGGGCGGCACGTCGAACGGCAGGCCGAGGGTGGTCTCGCTGGACGCCCAGACGACCCGGGCCAGGCCCAGCCCGGCCGCGGCCTGGAACACGTTGAAGTTCATCGCCATGTTCTGGTTGAACGTGGTCGCCGGCGTGGCCAGCCCGGGCGCCGGGATGTTGGCCAGGTGCACGACGGCGTCGCAGCCGGCCAGGACCTCCACGGCCTGCCCGTAATCGGTCAGGTCGGCCCGCAGCCCGCCGGGCGGCTTACGGATATCGACGGACACGACCTCGTAACCGTGGGCCACCAGGTGCGGCACCACCGCAAGGCCGGCCTTACCGCTGGCACCCGTCACGCACACTTTCAATGTGTTCCTCCTCTGGATCACCGCTAACGCTATCGTGCGGGCGCATGACACCGGCGAGGGCGGCTACCAGCACAGCAAGGGCCGCCGGCACCAGGAGAGCGCCGCGCAGGCCCACACCGGCCGCGACCGCGCCGATCGCGACCGGTCCGGTCAGCAGGCCGGTGTAGGCGACGGCGGCGATCCGGCCGATGTTACGGCCGGCGTGGTCCGGATCCAGCCGGGCGGCGGACGAGACGATCTGCGGGAAGATGCCGGCCAGGCCGGCGCCGAGCAGCGCGAAGCCGGCGATGGCGGCGACCGGGCTGCGGATCAGCAATCCGGCGGCGAGGCCAAGCCCGGCCAGCAGACCGCTGTAGCGGACCAGCCGCACCGAGCCCAGCCTGAGCGCCAGCCGGTCGCCGGCGACGCGGCCGGCGGCCATGGTGACCGAGAACGCGGCCAACCCGATCGCGGCGACGCCTGGCGAGGAACCGAGATCGCGGAGGTACACGGCGCTCCAGTCGCCCGCGCTGCCCTCGCCCAGCTGGCCGCACAGTGCGAGCAGGCCGAGGATCCAGATCACGACGGCAATCTGCCTGGCCGAGGGGGGCGGCGGGCCGCCCGGCTTGTCTTCGCGCGGTGTCACGGGCGGCAGCACCGCATGGCGTCCGGCCACCAGCGCGAGCACGGTCAGCGCGGCGGCCGCGACGGCGAACGTGGGCAGCGGGCCGATCGCGAGCGCGGCGAACACCCCGCCGATCCCGGCGCCGACCAGCCCGGCGATGCTGTACCCGGCGTGCAGCGAGGACATGATCGGCCGGCCGTAGGCGACTTCGAGGCGAGCCCCGCAGGCGTTCATCGACACGTCAAGAAGCCCGGCCAGCGCTCCGAAGCACACCAGCGTCGCGATCCACAGCGGCAGGCTGTGAACCTGAGGGCCCACACCGACGGTGACCAGGGACACAGCGAGGCAGAGGGCCGCGATCCGCATCACCCGCACGGCACCGAAGCGGTCGGTGATCCGCCCGCTGGCCGCCAGCGTCACAACACTTCCCGCGGGCACCGCGAACAACGTGAACCCCAGGCGCGAATCGCTCAGATGGAGCGCCGCCTTGATGGCCGGCAGCCGGGCGGCCCACGTCGCGAACGCGACACCCAGCACGAAAAAATGGGCCAGCACCGCCACCCGGGCCCGGCCGAGACTGGATACGTCGGCCCTGGCGGTCATATGCCCAGGTTAGAGGGAATTGTCCAGGATTGTGACATCCGCTGGCGACGCCGGCGGCTCGGCCCAGGCGGTCTTGGTCAGGAAGGCGGAGGTGAGCGCGATGGCCGCGGCGACGTCGTGGCCGGCCAGCCGGGACTGATAGGCCCGGTAACGGCTCATCTCCCACTCCTTACCGCGCGGAGACAGCGACTCCAGGCAGGGCTCGGGCAGCGGATTCCAGGTCCACGTGCCGTCCGGGGCCGACCGGATGAACTCGGCCGGATCGAGGTGTATGCCGACCTGGTTGCGGACATACCGCAGTCCGGCCAGGGTTTCCTCGATCAGCCGCGCCTCCTCGCCGGGCAGCCCGTCGAGCACGCTGTCGTACGCATCCCCCTCATAGCGCACCATGGTGGCGTCCACGATAGTGACCCACCACACCGCCTCGCTCATCACCGCGCCGACCCTGAGCAGGTCCTGCCCCGCCGCCTGAGCGAGCCGGTCCGCGGCCTCGGCCATCGCGGCGATCGACCAGGCCAGCGCGTCCGCGGGGGCGGCCGGACCGGCCGAGTGCTCGCGAACCCACTTGATCCGGCAGACCGACGAGCAGAACCTGGAATGCTCGCGACGCGGCTCGAACACCGAGCCGCACTGACCGCAAAGGCGGGTGTCAGCCATCTGGAAATGCTACGCCACGTGGATGAGATGGGCGTTAACGGATTCTGCGAGAGGACCCAGAGCCGGGATCTCGGTGACCGACACACCCGCGGCGCGTAGCTGCTCGGCGCCCTGGCCGGAGGTGAAGACCGGCGGTTCACGCCAGGCGAAGACGACCCGGGGAACGCCCGCCGCGACGATGTGCTGGACGCACGTTACCGGACGGGAAGCACGGGCCCCGCAGGGCACGAGCGAGCTGTACAGCGTGGCGTGACGGAGCCTGCGATCCGGGCCGGGCCGGTGCCGGGTCAGCTTGCGCAGGGCCACCTCCTCGGCGTGGTCGTGCTCCTCCTGCTCACGGGAGAAGCCGGTGGCCAGGACCTCCCCGTCCTCGCTCACGATCACGGCTCCGACCGAGAACGCCGTCGGAGAGAGCGGGGACAGCCGGGACAGCTCGATCGCCCAGCGCAGGAACCGCTGATCGGAGCCGCCCGGGCCGAGCAGGTAGCGGGACACGACCATGTCGCCCACGCGGCTCACCTCGGCGAGCGTCATCCTCCCAGGCGCCGACGGGACGTCCAGCCGGGGCGCGCGAGGATCGCCGACGAAGAACGGCGCCACGGCCAGACGCAGCTCATTGGCGAGGTCCTGGGCCAGGAACTGGCCGAGCACGCTGGCGCCGCCTTCTACCAGGAGTCGAGCCACCGACCGTTCGTTCAGATCTTGGAGAATTTCGGCAAGGGAAAGGCCGGCACCCTCATAGACCAGGTACGGCCGGTCGAGAGGGAGGTCACCCGAGGCGGTGAGCGTCACGCGGAGCGGGTGCTCGGCCAGGCCGCGCGCCGCTCGGGCGGCGCGGCGACGGGGGTCGCGGATCAGCAGGCGGGGGCGGTCCCGGCGGACGGTGCTCGCGCCGACCAGGATCGCATCGCAGCCGGCCCGCAGCTCGTCCACCTGGTCGAGGTCTTCAGGGCCGGACAGGATCAGGCGATCGGGCGTCGCGTCGTCCAGGTAACCGTCGGCCGAGGTCGCGCAGCTCAGCACGACGTAGGGCCGGGCGCTGCTGGGCATGACTCAACATTAGCTTTCGGGGGGTGCGGGGGGTGGTCCCTCCCCCGGGGGTCCGGGGGGAGGGTTCCCCCCGGTCTAAGGGCTGCCAACAGAGTAGCTTCGGTGATCTAATGGTCACCGATGCTGGAGACAGTGAACCCCGCGACCGGAGAGGTCCTGGCCGTCTTCCCGGTGCACGGACGCCGTGAGGTCGATGCCGCGCTGGCCGCCGCGCGGCCTGCCGCGCAGTGGTGGGCTGATCTCGATTGGAACGAACGACGGATACGGCTTCTAGCCTGGAAATCTTACCTGGCCCGTTATCTAGGCCGTCTGGCGCAGCTCGTGCACGAGGAGACCGGCAAGCCGCTGGACGACGCCAAGCTGGAGATCACCCTCGCGATCGTGCATATCGACTGGGCGGCCCGGCACGCCCGTCCGGTGCTCCGGGAGCGGCGGGTGCGCAGCGGGCTGGTGGCCGCCAACCTCACGTCGTGGGTCGAGTATCAGCCGCTGGGCGTGGTCGGGGTGATCGGGCCCTGGAACTACCCGGTGTTCACGCCGGCTGGGTCGATCGCGTACGCGCTGGCCGCGGGCAACGCCGTCGTGTTCAAGCCGTCGGAGCTGACGCCCGCCGTGGGCGAGGCGCTGGTGCGGTCGTTCGACGAGGCGCTCCGGGCGGCCGGCGACGACCCGGCCCAGCCGGTGCTGCAAGGCGTGTACGGACCCGGGTCGACCGGAGAGGCGCTGGTGCGCAGCGGGGTCGACAAGATCGCGTTCACCGGGTCGGCGGCGACGGCCCGGAAGGTGATGGCGGCCGCGGCGGACACGCTGACGCCGGTGGTGGCGGAATGCGGCGGAGTCGGTGAGTCAGGATTCGGGCGGATTCACGCGCCGGACGGGCTGCGTGAGTTCGCGCGGGCCAAGGTGATCACACGGCAACGGTTCGGGCCGCCGCTCCGGCTGACTTCATCCGGCCGGACGGAGCGAGACATGGACCGGCTGGTCCTGTTCGTCACCCTGGTGCACGGCCGGCTCTACCGGTCACGGCACCGGCCGCGGCGCTGAATTAGCCTAGGCCTCCGGCCGCGGCGACCAGGAAGTCAGCCTCGTCAGCCGGATCCAGCGGGGCCAGCGGAGCACGACCAGCGATAAGGTCGGCGGCCCGTTCCGCGATCGCGATCGTCGGGGCGTTCGTGTTCCCCCTGGGCACGGCCGGCATCACCGATGCGTCCACCACGCGGAGGTTCGCCACGCCGCGGACCCTGAGCTCGGGGTCGACCACGCTGCCGCGCCTCGCGCTGCCACCCATGGCACAGGTGCCGACCGGGTGGTACAGGGTCGCGACGCTCTGCCGGATGTAGGTGGTCAGGTCAGCGTCCCTGGTCAGGTGCGGGCCGGGGGCCAGCTCGGTGGTGCACACCCGGGCCATGGAACGGGCGGTGGCGATCTCCCGGGCCATCTTCACGCCGGTGAGCAGCGTGTTCGTGTCCCGGCCGTCCGGGTCGGACAGGTAGCCGGGGTCGATGGCCACGCGGTGGCGCGGGTCCGCGCTGCGCAGCTTGATCCGGCCGCGGCTGGCCACGTCGACCAGCGTGACAAGCACGGTCATGGCGCGGCGGGCCGGGTCGGCCAGGCCTTCGTCGCGGAATTCGGCGGGTAGCACGTGCCATTGGAGGTCGGGGCCGCCCAGGCCATGACTCGTGGCGACGAAGCCGCCCGACTCGGAGACGTTGCTGGTCAGCGGGCCCCGATGGGTGAGCTGCCACCGGACGGCCCCCGCCGGACCAGCCTGTTCCCACAGGCTCTTCAGTCCTGGGGTCGACCATATTACGGGGACGGCCGGGTGGTCGCTGAGGTTGGCGCCGACGCTGGGGCTATCGGTTATAACGTCGATGCCCACGCTGGTCAGGTGGTCGGCCGGGCCGATACCGGACAGCATCAGCAACTGCGGGCTGTTGATCGCGCCGCCGCAGACGATGACCTCGGCCTCGGCCCGGTCGGTCAGCAGTTCTCCGTCGTGCAGGTAGGTGACGCCCGTCGCCCTGGCATCCTCGATCTTGATGCTGGTCGCCAGGGCGCTGGTCTTGACGGTGAGATTGGGCCGGGATTTCGCGGGGTGCAGGTAGGCGTCGGCGGCGGACCAGCGGCGGCCCTTGCGCTGGGTGACCTGGTACCAGCCGACGCCATCCTGGCGCGGGCCGTTGAAGTCTTCGTTGCGCGGCGCGCCCTGGGCCGCGGCCGCCTCGATGAACGCGCGGTTCGCCGTGGAGCGGTGCGGCGTGTCGGTGACGGACAGCGGGCCGCCGGTACCATGGTAGGCGCTGGTGCCGCGGGAGTTGTCCTCGGCCCTGAGGAAGTAAGGCAGCAGGTCGGGATACGTCCAGCCGGTGCAGCCGTAGTCGTCGCGCCAGGTCTGGTAGTCGTGCCGGTTGCCGCGAATGTAGATCATCGCGTTGGTGGACGAGGAGCCGCCGAGGGTACGGCCCCTTGGCCAGTAGATGGGCCGGCCGCCCGCGTGGCGCTGCGGGACCGTCCGGTAGTTCCAGTCGTAGTTCGTCTGGAACAGACGGTTCAGCGCCGCCGGGGCGTGGATCTCCAGCGCGTCGTCCGGCGGGCCGGCCTCCAGCAGGAGCACCTTGACGTCGGAATCGGCGCTCAGCCGGTTCGCGAGCACGCAGCCCGCGCTGCCCGCGCCAACGATGATGTAGTCGTACACGGCGGCCTCCTTACCGACACCATAGTGTCCGGCCGCGTGTCGCGGGATGTCGCGGGTGACGCGAGTTTCGCGGGCGTCGCGGGGTCCGGCGGGCCCCCGAGAACCGCCGGACCCCCGACATGAAACGATGCGTTCCGCGGTTGCCTGGTCCGGTCACTCCGCGTAGTCACGCATCGCAATCATACGATGCCACATCGTGGGCCGAATTGGAATACCCCAGGTCAGATGGTTGATCACTTTTTTATCGCGACGTCGCGAGGGGCTTCGATGAGATTGGGGCGACACGGCTTGTGACTGGTTGCGGGTCCGGGAGGGGGTACCACCGCCGTTCTGATAAAAGCTTGTCGAACGGTCAGGTGTGCGGCGCGGTGGTTCGGGCGGAGGCGACGCGGGCAGAGGCGGTCAGCGCGGAAGATCGGTGCTAGACGGAGGATTATGCGCCGTATTCGACGCACAGAATTCCGCGATGCACCGATCTTCCGTCTTAATCGGCGCATCTCTCGTAGAGATTCCGGCATTCCAGTCGATTCGGGTGGCGGCGCTGGGTGGCGACCGTCGTTACCGCCATCAAGGGGCGGTTTCGGGCCGGAACCGGCGGCTATTTCGCGTTGGCAACGCCATGATGTCGTCTCAGATCATGAAATGTCGGGTTTGTGCTCACGGGATGGGGGGCGTGGGTGGTCGGGGGGCGGCGGCTCGCGCTTAGGGTGGGGGTATGGCGCGGAACGTGCGAGAGAAGCCGGTTGTGTTGTCGCGGATCTATACGCGGGCGGGGGACGACGGGTCCACGGCACTGGCGGATGGGAGCCGGACGGCGAAGACGGATTCGCGGCTGGGAGCGTACGCCGACGTGGAGGAGGCCAACGCGGCGATCGGGGCGGCGGTCACGTTCGGGGAACTGTCCGAGGTGATCAAGACGGTGCTGGCGCGGGTGCAGAACGAACTGTTCGACGTGGGGGCCGACCTGGCGAATCCCCTATCGGCGGAGCCGCCGCCCTATCCGCCGCTGCGGATCGACCAGGCCTACATCGACCGCCTGGAGAGCGAGTGCGACTCGTTCAACGAGGGGCTGCCGGTGCTCCGTTCGTTCCTGCTGCCGGGCGGCACGCCGGGGGCGACCCTGCTGCACGTGGCGCGGACCGTGACGCGGCGGGCCGAGCGCAGCGCGTGGGCGGCCGTCGCCGATCACGGCGGCACGATCAGCCCGTTGCCGGCCAAGTACCTGAACCGGCTTTCCGACCTGCTGTTCATCCTCTCCCGGCAGGCCAACCAGGGGCACGGGGACGTGCTATGGAAGCCGGGCGGGGAACGGGAGCATTAACCGGACCGGGAGCATTAACTGGACGCGACCCAGGTGCGAGCCGGGCGGCCCGGGCGGCGCGGCCTCCAGCCAGGCGAGCAGGCCGGTGAGCGCCGACTCGGCCAGCGCGAGCTGGACGGTGTCACCGCCTCTGCCGCCGGATAGTTCGCACTCCACCACGACCCGGCCGGGGCCCAGCGTCGCGATTTCCGCGGTGTCCGGGGGCCGGCGCGAAACCACCATGAGGTCGCGCCGGCCGAACGTCTCCTCCGGGCGTTGTGAGATGCCGAAGGCGTTGAACCAGCGAAGCTCGTCCGACTGGTAGGAAGCCACGCCCAGCCGCCACGGGCTGGTCCCGCGGCGCAGCGCGCACTCGACCGTGCCGCCGCCGCGCTCGAGCAGGAACCGGCGGGTGGCCAGGAATCCGGCTGCGGCGACGAGAAGTATGAGGAAGGCGGCGAACAGCCAGGCCACATCGAGCGTCAGGGACGCTCTATGCAGAGAAACCGTAAACGCCAGCGATCCACTCACCGGCGTCTATCGTCCTCGTCCCAGGCCGTCTTACGCCTGCTCGCCGGCCGCGCGTAGCTGCGCTCTCGCGTACTTCGCCTCCGCGGGCTCCTCGCCGGCGGCCTGTCCGCCACCAGGCGGCGAATCGATCTCGCTGAGCTGGTGGTGTATTTCCGCGACATCGATCTCGACGCCGAGCTGCGCCCGGGCCGCCAGAATCGACACCTGATCGTCGGCGACAGACAGGAATCCGCCGCTGACCGCGGCCCGGACCGCCTCGCTCGATCCCTCGGGCTCAGCCTGGTCGCTGCCAGGGTCGAGGATCTCGACCACGCTGCCCTCAGCCAGGATGCCGAACACCGGGGCATGCCCGGTCAGCACGCCGATGTCACCCTCAGTGGTCTTGGCGATTACCATCCTGGCCTCGCCCGACCAGAGCTCCCGGTCGGGCACGACCAGCGCGACCTTCAGCGTCACCGCTCCAGCTCCCTGGCTTTCCGCTCCACGTCCTCGATCCCGCCTACCATGTAGAACGCCTGCTCGGGCAGCTGGTCGTACTTGCCCTCAGTGATCGCCTTGAACGAAGCGATCGTCTCCTCCAGCGGGACGAAGACGCCAGCCTGCCCGGTGAACTGCTCGGCGACGTACATCGGGTGCGACAGGAAGCGCTCGATCCGGCGGGCCCGCTGTACGACGATCTTGTCCTCTTCGCCGAGCTCGTCAATGCCGAGGATGGCGATGATGTCCTGTAGTTCATTGTAGCGCTGGAGGATCTGCTTCACGGTCTGCGCCACATCGTAGTGCTCCTGACCGATGTAGCGCGGGTCCATGATCCGGGACGTGGAGTCCAGCGGGTCGACCGCGGGGTAGATGCCCTTCTCGGTGATGGCCCGGGACAGCGTGGTCGTGGCGTCGAGGTGAGCGAACACCGTGTGCGGCGCGGGGTCGGTGATGTCGTCCGCGGGGACGTAGATCGCCTGCATGGAGGTGATCGAGTGACCGCGAGTGCTCGTGATGCGCTCTTGCAGCTGGCCCATCTCGTCGGCCAGGGTCGGCTGGTAACCGACCGCGGACGGCATACGGCCGAGCAGCGTGGACACCTCGGAACCCGCCTGAGTGAACCGGAAGATGTTGTCGATGAACAGCAGCACGTCCTGGCCCTGCACATCGCGGAAGTACTCGGCCATCGTGAGGGCGCTCAGCCCGACCCTGAGACGGGTGCCCGGCGGCTCGTCCATCTGACCGAACACCAGGGCCGTGTCGTCGATAACACCCGACTCGGTCATTTCCAGGAACAGGTCGTTGCCCTCGCGGGTCCGCTCCCCCACTCCGGCGAAGCAGGACACCCCGCCGAAGTTCTTCGCGACCCGGCGGATCATCTCCTGGATCAGCACGGTCTTGCCGACACCGGCGCCGCCGAACAGGCCGATCTTGCCGCCGCGCACGTACGGGGTGAGCAGGTCGATGACCTTGATGCCGGTGACGAACATCTCGGTCTTCGGCTCGAGCTGGTCCAGGGGCGGGGGGTCGCGGTGGATCGGCCAGCGCTCGGTCACGTCCAGAGAGCTCGCCGGGACATCAAGCGGCACTCCGAGGGCGTTGAACACGTGGCCCTTGGTCACGTCGCCGACAGGGACCTCGATCGGGGCGCCGGTGTTGACCACCGGGGCGCCACGCACCAGCCCGTCGGTGGGCTGCATCGAGATCGCACGCACCACGTCATCCCCGATGTGCTGCTCGACCTCGAGGGTCAGCACACGGGTGGTGTCTCCCAGGGTGACCTCGGTGGTCAGCGCGTAGTAGATCTCCGGCATCTGATCGGCCGGGAACTCCACGTCGACGACGGGGCCGATCACCCGCGCGACGCGGCCGGTGGCCTGGCTCTCCTCGGCAGGCCGGCTCTGCGCGGTGCTGGATTGGCCTGGGCCTTCGGCCGCGGCGCTGTCTACGGTCGCAGTCATGTCCTTCACTCACTCCCTGCGCTTGCGGCGGCCAGCGCGTTGGCGCCGCCCACAATCTCGCTGATTTCCTGGGTGATCTCGGCCTGCCGGGCGTTGTTCGCCTCACGGGTCAGGTTCTCCAGCAGGTCATTGGCGTTGTCCGTCGCCGCCTTCATCGCCCTCCTGCGGGATGCCAGCTCGGAAGCGGCGGCCTCGAGCAGCGCGAAGAAGATCCGGCTGGTCACATACTGCGGCAGCAGCGCGTCCAAGACGAGGTCCGGCGCCGGCTCAAACTCGTACTGCGGCAACGGGCCCTGCGGCGATTCCTCCGCCGTATCCTCGATCTCCAGCGGCAACAGCCTGCGGACCACCGGCCGCTGGGTCAGCATGGACACGAACTCCGTGCCGACCAGGTGGAGCTCATCGACTCGCTCCGCCGGGTCCTCGCTCTGGAACGCGGCGATGAGCGGTGCGGCCACTTCGTCGGCGTGCTCGTACCGCGGTGTGGAGGAAAACCCGGCCCACTCGTCCGCGAGGTCGATCTCGCGGAAGCGGTGCCAGCCGATGCCCTTGCGGCCGACCACGTAGTTGACCGGCTCGACCCTGCGTTCAGCCAGCAGCCCGCGCAGCCGGGACGCTTCCCGCAGCACGTTCGCGTTGTAGGCGCCGCAGAAACCGCTGTCGCTGGTCAGGATCAGCACCGCGGCTCGTCGCGGGTCAGGCCGCTCGGTGGTGAACGGGTGGTTGACCGAGTTGGACCGGCTGATCACGGCCTCGACCGCCCGGGTCAGCTCACGCGCGTACGGATCGGCCGCGCGCATCCGCTGCTGCGCCCGGACGATCCGGGACGACGCGATCAGCTCCTGCGCGCGGGTGATCTGGGCGATGGACTTGACCGAAGCGATCCGCCGCCTGACCTCGCGAAGCTGCGCTGGCATGTTCCCTTAACTCCCCTTGTTGCTCTCGTTACCCTCGTTGCCCGGGGTCATGACCTGGGTGCGGTCCTGGGAGCCAGTCCGCCGGGCCAGGGTCTCCTGGCGCTCTTCGCTGCTGTCCATGGGGTCGGTCTGTTCGTCTTCGGGGGAGACGAGGAGCTCACCGGAGCTGGTCTCGAAGGTCCTGCGGAACTCGTCGACCGCGTCATTGAGCGCCGTGAGCGTATCGTCGGGCAGGTTGCCGCTTTCCCTGATCGTGTCCAGCACGCCGGCGTGGCTGCGCTTGAGGAAGTCCAGGAACTCGCTCTCGAACCGGTGGACGTCATCGACCGGCACGTCGTCCAGGTGACCATTGGTGCCGGCCCAGATCGAAACGACCTGCTCCTCGACCGGGAATGGCGCGTACTGCCGCTGCTTAAGCAGCTCGACGAGCCGGGCGCCGCGATCGAGCTGGGCGCGGGAGGCGGCATCCAGGTCGCTGGCGAAGGCGGCGAACGCCTCCAGATCGCGGTACTGCGACAGGCTCAGCCGGAGGTTACCCGCGACCCTTCGCATGGCCCGGACCTGGGCGTTGCCGCCGACCCGGGATACCGACTTGCCGACGTTGATGGCGGGCCGGATACCCGCGTTGAACAGGTCGCTCTCCAGGAAGATCTGGCCATCGGTGATGGAGATGACGTTCGTCGGGATATATGCGGAAATGTCGTTCGCCTTGGTCTCAACGATCGGAAGGCCGGTCAGCGACCCGCCGCCGAGCTCCTCGCTGAGCTTGGCGCACCGCTCAAGCAGCCTGGAGTGCAGGTAGAAAACGTCGCCGGGGTAAGCCTCGCGGCCCGGCGGACGGCGCAGCAGCAGCGATATCGCGCGGTACGCCTCGGCCTGCTTGGACAGGTCGTCGAAGATGATCAGCACGTGCTTGCTCTGGTACATCCAGTGCTG
>Ga0213881_10000841_pt1 | contig 16305 bp, 18 predicted proteins | sample BarmaccoBMER_R08_FD_160104 | JGI IMG/M metagenome (GOLD analysis project Ga0213881, IMG submission 160104) | Barbacenia macrantha exposed rock microbial communities from rupestrian grasslands, the National Park of Serra do Cipo, Brazil - ER_R08 ... | reverse complement strand
GGCTTTCCGGTGCGATCTCTGGGAAATCAGACAGGATGATCGGCGAGGACAGCACCACCCGAGGATGGTCGGGTGAACCGGCCAACACCGGCCAGGTGTGCTCATTGACGCAGGCCTCCGCCGCGGGGCGAGCCCACTCCGGTGGGTCGGCGGTGGACAAGAACTCGCCAGCGGAGAGCACCAGAATGGTGTGCGCGGCAATCAGCGAGTGACGCAGCGCTTCCTCGCGCCCGCTGCCGGCGGACGGTTCGGGGCCGGTGTTCCCCGTGTTCTCTACCCGCACCCGAAGCTTGAGCGCGCCATACGGGCCGGGCACCGCCTCGGTGCCGACGGTGATCCGCGCTGACACCGGCCAGCTGGTGCGAACCAGCCGCCCCACCGGGCGGTCGTCCTCGGTGATCGGCTCCTCGGTGCGCTCGCCCGCCAGCTCCACCGGGATCACCCGCTTACCGTCAGCGAGCTCGATCAGTTCCCCCAGCGGCAGGTCGGCGTCGATGACCTCGGGCAGACCTTCGTCCCACGGCAGGTGCAGCTGTTCACCCACGGTCAGCTCGTCGGTGTCGACGAACTGGTCGCCGTCCAGTCGCTGCACCTCCCGGCGGCGTAGCCGCAGGAAGCGCAGCCGCACGTGCAGTACGGCATCGGGTGCCGGTTCCAGCAGACACTCGGTGTTTGAGTACCAGTTCTCGGTGGCTCGCTGCGCCCAGTCACGCGGGGTGAGCACGCCGAACTGCCAGCGCAGCTGGTTCTTCTGCGCTGAGGCTCGGTACGGATAGAGCACATAGCCCTCGAACAGCACCGCGTCGGCGACCTTGCCAACATCGTCGAGGGCTTGGGCGAACGAGCTACTCACGGTGTGCTCCCGGCCCGTTTAAGCAATTCTTCAAAGGTGTCATCCCAATTCATCAAACCACGTTCGGTGCGGTAGCGCTGCAGCGCGGCGAGGGACTCCGGCCGCAGTCGCAGCCATGTCTGGTTCGGGAAGTGCTCATCCATCAGCGCACGCCAGGTGCTGACCGGTAGCCCGTGGCTCACCTCGAGATGCCACGGCACCAGCTGCACCTGTAGCCCGGCTTCGCCCTGGTAGAAGGCCGTTCCCGAAAACAGCAACAACAGCGGGATAATGCCGTCGTCCAGGCCGTGGAAGTACTTGGCGGTCGCTATCTCGATGTCCGCGGTAAGCGGCACCGACAACGGCACTTCGATGTGGTCGGTGAAGCAGGGCACCATCACGCTGGTCATCGCGAGCTGCATCGGTTTGAGTGTCTCGCCCCACCGCGAGGTGTCGCCGAACACCTCGATCAGCCGGGTCGCCTCGTTGCCGCTGTAGCGCCGACGATGCGGTTCGATACGGATTTGACAGCGCAGCCCGATCGTATGGATGCGAACGCCGGTGGCTTCGTCGATCCGCAGCATCAGCTCCAGGCTAGGGCTCGCCGCATACGGCTCGGGGCGAGCACCGGTGCAGGAGAAAGACAGCTCCGGCATCGCTTAGGCCTTTCCAGGAGAGCTAGGCAGGTCACGGGCCTTGGCCGCGAGTTCGGCGAAGAAGGCGTTGATCCGCTCCCACGCCTCGGTACCGCCGTCAAAGCCCTTCCAGTACGTCCGCACTAGCCCGACCAGCTCGTAGCAGGCATCGATCGGCACCAGCACGCACTCGGTACGGTCGCCGACCTTGCGCAGCAGCAGCGCCTCAACATCGAACTCCATTTCGGCGGCCAGCGCCGAAGCACCGATACCGGCTTGCCAGGAATCCATTGGCAACAGGCTTTCGGTGGCCCCGGCCGGACTCGGGTAGAACGCCAGCGGACGCTCCAGATCGGAATTGTGGAAGAAGAACGCCATCCGCACCGGGATCTGCAGCTCGTCCCACTGTGCCTCGGACATGCTGAAGTTCGGGTCGCGCAGATAGCGGTCAGGAACCGTCCGATAACGCCCCCGCGCCGCGCCACGCTCGACGAACAACAGCGCGCACGGTCGGCAGGCGCACATCAACGAGCGTTTCTCCAGGTGCACGACATGCGAGTGCTGATCGGGATCGATCGGCTTCGTGCACATCTCACAACGCTCATGCTCCGGCTCGGCCGATGGGGTCGAGACCTTGGGCTGGGCCAGCCGACGCAGTGCGCGGGTCATGACGCCGCCCCAACCGGCGGGCGGGGAATCGCCATCCGCCATCCACCCGCGCGCTGCACCAGCGGCAATGGCTCGAGGTGACGCGCTGAGCCGTCCACGGCTCGGCCGGCCCGCCGGACGTCGTAAACCGCCGAACAGCCCGCGCAGGTCAGCTCGTTACCAGCCAGCACAGCGCTGGCCAACGACGCTTGACAGCTCGGGCACTGGTCCTTGTAGACGACCAGATCGTTGGCGTCCGCGTCGTGAGCGCCGGCCGGGCGCGCCAGCAGCACCGCGAACCCGGCCACCTCGTGGCGGGTGTACTCACCACGCCGCAGCTCCGGCAGATCCAGCACCACCCAGCTGACCGGCATCTCCGGTTCCGGCGGCCGGGGGCCGATCTGCAGCAAGGGTAGTTCCTGTGCCGAGGGCGCGTCCTTTTTGGCCAGACCCTCGACGTCGACCCGGACTATCTCCGGGCACATTTCCTCGATAGCCTTCTCAATTGCCGTGGTCACAGTGACCGCCGACGAAGGACAGCCATCGCAGCTGCCCTTCAGCGCTAGCCGTACCACCGGTCCCTCGGCCTCGGCTTCCACGCCGAGCAACTCGACGTCGCCAGCATGAGAGCCGAGGTAAGGCCGCACTGACTCCAGGGCGCGGGTCACCCTGGACACGGTGTCCTCCGGATGTAGGTCGTGCAATACCAACAGGCTGGCGACCAGGTCGTCGGCCACCAGCTCAGCGAGCATGTGGTGACCTGGTTCCCCGCCGCCAGCCATGAGCGCGACGATGCGTTCCAAGCCGGCTCCGTACATTCCCATCAACAGCCGAGCCAGCTCCTCGGCGGCCTGCCCCACCGAGGAGTCGGGATGCCCCGAGAGGCCGGACAGCAGCTCCTCGATCTGCTGTCCAGCCTCCCGAGGGTCGGTCTCGGCCGCGTGAGCTGTCGTGGCCGGTTGTGCCGTGACTTCCTCCACCGTGCTATCTCAGCCGAGGTTGAGCATGGCGGGTGAGGTGGTTTTGTTGAGTGTTTTGCCGTTGCCGAGGTACATGTGGACTCCGCAGGGTAGGCAGGGGTCGAAGCTGCGGACGGCGCGCATGATGTCGATGCCTTTGAAGTTGTCGGGTGGGTTTTCTTCGAAGATGGGGGTGTTTTGGACGGCGTCTTCGTAGGGGCCGGGTGTGCCGTAGGTGTCGCGGACGCTGCCGTTCCAGGGGGTGGGGGGGTAGGGGTGGTAGTTGGCGATTTTGCCGCCTCTGATGATCATGTGGTGGGAGAGGACGCCGCGGACGGCTTCGGTGAATCCGCAGGAGACGGCTTCGTCGGGGACTTTGAAGGGTTGCCAGGTTTGGGTGTGTCCGGCGCGGACTTCAGCGAGTGCTTTTTCGACGAAGTGCAGGGCTAGGCCGGCGGAGTAGGCCTGGAAGTAGGTGCGGGCGCGGTTACGTTCCAGGGCGTTGGACCACTGGGGGATTTTCCATTCGAGGTTGACTTCGGGTTTGGTGGCGGTGCGGGGTAGGTCGATTTGGATGCTGTGTCCGGTGGCGCGGACGTAGGGGGTGTTGACCAGGCCGGCGAGCGCGGTGGGCCAGAGTCGGGCGAGGGGTCCGCCGCCGGTGTCGAGGGCGAGGTGGTCTTTGCCGTCGAACCAGCGGGGGCTCATGGTCCAGCTGTATTTGTCGGAGAAGTCGCGTTTTTGCGGCGCGGGGATGGTGTGTTGGTTCCAGGGGTGGCGGCGGTCGACGGGGTTGCCGAGGGGGTCTTTGGAGACGAACATTTCCTGGTCGACCCAGTCGCGGTAGAAGCTGGAGCCGAGCAGGATACGCAGGCCGAGGTTGATTTCGACGAGGTCGGTGGTGACGAGTTTGCCGTCGACGACCACGCCGGGGGTGACGAAGCACTTCCGGCCCCAGTTGGTCATGGTTTCGTAGCGGAAGTCGCAGTGGTCGGGGTCTTGCAGGCTGCCCCAGCAGCCCAGCAGGGTGCGTCGGTAGCCGACTTTTTCATAGCCGGGCATGGCGCGGTAGAAGAAGTCGAACAGGTCGTCGTGGAGGGGCACGACGCGTTTCATGAATTCGACGTAGCGCATGAGGCGGGTGTAGTAGTCGGTGAACAGTTGGTGGGTGGCCACCGTGCCGACACCGCCGGGGTAGAGGGTGGAGGGGTGCACGTGGCGGCCCTCCATGAGGCAGAACATTTCCCGGGTGTAGCGGGAGACTTGCAGGGCTTCGCGGTAGAACTCCCCGGAGAAGGGGTTCAGGGCGCGCATGATGTCGCCGATGTAGCGGTAGCCGTGTTGGTCGGCGTGGGGGCATTCGGTGCGGTTGGCTAGCCCGAGGACACCGGGGTTGGTCTCGGAGACCATTTTCTCGCAGTAGTCGACCCCGACCAGGTTTTCCTGGAAGATGTTGTGGTCGAACATGTATTCGGCGGCTTCACCGAGGTTGATGATCCATTCGCCGAGGTGCGGCGGGCGGACGCCGTAGGCCATGTTCTGGTTGTAGACCGAGCAGGTGGCGTGGTTGTCCCCGCAGATGCCGCAGATACGGCTGGTGATGAAATGCGCGTCGCGGGGGTCTTTGCCTTTCATGAAGATGGAGTAGCCGCGGAAGACGGAGGAGGTGCTGTGGCACTCGGCGACCCTCTTCTGGGCGAAGTCGATTTTGGTGTAGATGCCGAGGCTGCCGACGATGCGGGTGACCGGGTCCCAGGCCATTTCCACAAGGCCGCGGGAGTCGGGGGTGAACGGACTGGCTTTAGTGCTGGTCATAACAGGCGCCTTCGCTTGTTGGTCACGCACGGGGGGACACAGGAACTATGGACACGAGGGGGTGAGTGGTTACCAGGTTTTGGTGAAGCCGGTGGTCAGCACGTTGCCCTTCTTCCGCCAGGAGGGTTCGGTGTCGACTTTCTTGGCGGTGATGTCGCGCAGGGCGCGGATGACCCCGCCGTAGGCGCCGCTGGCGGCGCCGGAGACTTTGCTGCCGGGGGGGGCGTCCATGAACGGCATGAACTTGTCGGGGAAGCCAGGCATGGTGCAGCCGATGCAGATTCCTCCGACGTTCGGGCAGCCACCGACCCCGTTGATCCAGCCGCGTTTGGGCACGTTGCATTTCACGACCGGGCCCCAGCACCCGAGTTTGACCAAACACTTCGGGGAGCCGTACTCCTTCGCGAACTGGCCCTGCTCGTAGTAGCCGCCGCGGTCGCAGCCTTCGTGCACGGTGGCCTCGAACAGCCACTTGGGTCGCAGCTCTTCATCCAGGGGAATCATCGGGGCGGCGCCGGTGGCCTGGTAGAGCAGGTACAGAATGGTCTCAGACAGGTTGTCCGGGTGGGTGGGGCAGCCCGGTACGCAAATGATCGGGATACCCGCCTTGGACTTCCAGTTCCAGCCCAGATAGTCCGGGACACCCATCGCTCCGGTGGGGTTACCGGCCATGGCGTGGATACCGCCGTAGGTGGCGCAGGTGCCCACCGCCAGCACGGCCAGGGCCTTGGGCGCGAGCCGGTCCAGCCACTCGCTGGTGGTCATCGGCTGGCCGGTGGCCGGGTTGTTACCAAACCCGCACCAATACCCCTCCTGCTTGACCGCCTCGTTGGGGATGGAGCCCTCCACGACCAACACAAACGGTTCCAACTCACCGCGTTCGGCCTTGAAGAACCACTCGATGAAGTCGTTGACCCCCCCGACTGGGCCGTTGTCGAAATCGATCAACGGCCAGTGCACCGCGATCTTGGGCAAACCCGGGAGCGCTCCCAGGGCGATCTCCTCAATACTGGGCTGGGTCGCCGCGGTAAGAGCCACGGAGTCCCCATCGCAACTCAGGCCCGCATTGATCCACAAAATATGGACGGTAGGGTCGGTCGCATTATCTGGCGTCGGCATTGTCGCCCCTTAGGCGTGTCAGACGCTGCGAACAAGCGCAGCGTGCGGCCTGGTGTGGTGGGATAACTGATCTTCTACCAGTCTGGACCAGTTGGAGTAAGTGGTTAATCCCGATAGATGTATCGGATCGCTCGTCGCGCGTCGGTCGCTAACCAGGGCTCGGCAACTGCTCGGGTCGTCGACGCAATCGGCAACTGTTCAAGGCGCCGGGGTGGACCGCCCCGCCGGCTCGATGATCCGGAAGCCGCGCGCTTCGTGATCCGGTAGGACAGCGGACCGACCGACTGCCGGCAGGTCGGCCAAGCGGCCTGGTTCGAACCCTCTAACCAGTGCAAATCGCCGCGTGGTTGGCCGGGCTGGCGGATGCCTGACTGAACGCCGATAGAGGTTTTCAGCCGTGATCCGCGGCGGATTTCGATGTCCTCCGAGCGCGTGAATGATCATTTGGTCTCATCTGGCCGGTAGCGGCAAGTAGAGCGGCCGACTCGCTGCTGGTTGGGTTGATTTACCAAGTTCACCCAGCTGGGTTAAGCAGAGCGGCTAGTCGGTGGCGCACTATTTTCGCCAGCGAGGCGACGTGATGGCGCGGCACTCGGCGTTGTCGCGTTGTGGCGTTGTGGCTTCGCACCAGCGCCTCGCGCGGGTACCGGGCGGCACTCGCAAGCCCATCCGTTTACCGGTCTGAGTGTTCCGCCAGCGGTCTGAGTGTTCCGCCAGCGGTCGGCGCCGGCCGCGGCTTCCGGTCTGACTGACCGGCTCGATTGGACAGATCGCCAAACTGGCTCATCGCGGAGTCTCGTCACCCTAGGTGATCAACGGTGGGAGGCGGGTGTCGCATGGCTCGTTGTCGATGCGCGCCTGCCGCGGCACGCCGTGACGTGTTGTTGCTCAAAGCTCCTGTTCGGGTGATCGTCGTCGACGAAAAACGTCTCCATCGGGTGAGAGCCGTGACGGTTGTCACGGGCTCTCGTTGGGCCCTGCTGACAGCATCCTGACAGCGGATCGGATCCGGCCCGGACGGGATCGCTCGTCAGCTTGTGTTTGTGGGCGGTTTCTGTACGTCTAGCTGTCGTCGCGTGCGTAGGTCGGGTGGACATGAGATATGTTCAGCTGGATTCTGCGTCGCCTCCGCCAGATATAAGGGCACGGGACATGATCGGAGCGCAAGGACGATGAAGTCCAGAAGGCTTGAAAAGGGGGTTCGGTTCAGTTGACTACAAGGAGCGAAGGCAGGTCAGGAGGTGGCCTGTTTTCCCTCGTCAGTGTGGTGGTGCTGGTTGTGGCCGTGATCGCGGTAGCCATTGCGGCCGTGTTCTTGGCGAAAACGTTGGCGGTGGCCCGTAGCATCAATGACAAAGCGACGGTGATCGCTACGACTGGTAGGGGTATCAACACCGCTACCGATTCAGTCATCCAGCTGAATCGCACTAACGAGAGCGCAAGATCGATCTTGACTTCCGCGCAACCGCTCCAAGGAGCGCTTGCCTCGATCGTCGGCGCCGCCGATGAGATCAACACTTTGGCGGGGTCGATCAATTCATCGGCCGGGACTATCAACAACTCGGCGACTGGAATCAACACGTCCGCGGGAACGATCAACACCAGCGCGAAGACCATTTACGCCAATGCTGGGAACATCAAGACCACCGCGGACCGCATCAACGGGGAAGCCAAAGGCATCAACGGCAGAGCGGCGGACATCTTGGAAGTCGCCCACTGGATCGACAGTGACGTTCGACACATCAACGAGGAGCTCGACCACACGATCAGCATCGCGCGGGCTATCAGGGGTGACACCGACGACATCGTTGCCGAGGTGACCCTAGCCCGTCGTATATCGGGATGTATCGCCGCCAAGCTGCTCGCGCCGCCGCCGTACAGCACCGGATGCCCCGGGAAGGGTCTGTGATGACTACACCTAGTAGCTCCACCGTAGTGCGGTGGTTGTGGATTTGGATCACGATCGGTATCCTGGTCGTGGTGGTCGTGATTGGCTTTCTGCTCGGTATCGTGCGAGCGCTGACTTCCATCGATGATGGTTTGGCTGAGGCGTCTAGCTCGGTCAAGAACATCGGACAAGACGCCGACCCGCTACCCAACGCTATCCAAATGATCAATGGGAATCTCAGCGCGATCGATACTGCGCTGAAGCCCATTCCCGGCCAGGCCGGTCAGATTGTGACCGGGCTGAACAAGATCCGAGACTCGCTTAAGCTCGTGGATGCTTCGCTGAAGAATACCTCTGGCTCGCTCGTTGATACCAACAATTCACTGGTCGATACCTCGAAGGTGCTGGTGGGCGTCGCGGGCACTACCGGAAACATCAATAGCTCGCTGGTCGACACGGCCAACATCCTCGCGGTGGTTTATGACCGGGCGAGTGGAATTAACAGTACGCTGCGGGAAGCTCAGCGAAAGGAGACTCCGGGTACGAGCGCGATTATCGGACGCGTGCGGCACGCCAACGATATTCTCCAGCGAGTGCAAGATGACACCCACACCGTGACCGGCCAGGTGCGCGGGGTGAACCAGAACCTCACCGCGATCTGCCAGTCGCCGTTGCTGTTCGCCTTGCCACCCGAGACGTGCGGTAAGTGAGCCGCCAATGTCCCCGATAAAGCCGCTGCGCCCGGGCTTGCTCCCGGTCATCGCGCTGGTCGTCGTCATCGCCTGGGCGCTGTTCGCGGTGTTGATGCTGACCGGCACCTTGGTTAGTGCCCAACAGATCAACGACCGGGTGGTCGCTATCAACACTACCTACCCACAGGTCGACAAGAATCTGAAATCTGTGCCGCTGGCGCTGCAAACGGCACAGATCGCCGGGCAGATCAGGCAGGCCGCTGAGCCGCTTGGGCCGCAGGCCATCAAGATCTCGCACGACGTCGACGCTATTCAGGGCAGCGCAACGTCCATTCTGAATGCCGCCAAGCAGATCAACACGTCAGTGCTCTCAATTAACGGCGGGGTGCACTCGATTCACGACGCGGTCATACCGATCGGGACCACTCTGACCGCGATCGACAGCGACGTCCAGTCGATCAATCATTCGGTGCACGGGATCAATGACAATTTCGGTGGCATTCTCGACACCGTCCACTCGATCAAGTATCAGGTCATTGCGATCAATAACCGGGCTGATGTGATTATTGACCAGGTTCGACAGATCAAAGACAACACCGGCCAACTCGTCTCGCCGCTGCTGCCCGACGTTCTGAAAAACTCTGGCGCCATCGCCAGGAGCCCGGTGCTGCTGTACCCGAAGTCGTTGACCGCGCAGAATATCCTCAAACGGGTCGGCCCGGAGTTGGAGATGCTGAAGAACCATCCTCCGGGAGTGGAGCTCCTCCAGTCCCACTCAGCAACGCCTGATCTCGCCAAGGCACCCGAAGTTGTTACGAGTGGCGGTCATTCCCCTCACACGGATGACCCACCCTCGAAGCATGATGATCCGGTGCGCTCTCCCGCTCCCTCGCTAAGCGGGTTGCTCGCCCCCAGGTAAAGGCGTAAAGGCCGAACTGCAGAGCGGTTGAGTGGGGGCGGACTTACTCAGTCCGTCTTCACTCATGTCTGTCGTCTCCCGATGGAGTCTTTTTCATCCCCGCCTGCGGTCTTGCTCTGGCTCAGTGTCATAGCTGTTTTGCCCGTGAAATAGTACAGCGCATCCCTGCACAGGGGTAACGGGCGACGGCTGTAGCCAGATCCACTTCGATTTATTCGAAGGCTGGATGAACAGCCCGACCTTCATCGAGTTTCTCACCAAGTTCCTGCACGACATCCCCGGCAACATCTTTTTGGTTGTCGACGGCGCCAGCTACCACCACTCCACAGACACCACAAAATTCGTCGAATCCCACCACACGGGCGACCCCGCCTCTGCTAGCTACCCTCGTACTCACCCCATCTCAACGCCGACGAGTGGGACGAGTGGGTGTGGAATAATCTCAAGAGCACCTAGGCCGGCCGCAAAAACATTCCCCGCGCATCAGACGTCACCGAAGTAGCCCGCCAAGCGCTCACCCGGCTCAAGGACACACCCACCATCACCCCCTGATCGGTGGTGGGGAGGAATACCGCCCCGGCGGCGCCCCAGGCCACCGGGATCGCGTTGGCGACGTTCGTCATGGCGCATGCTTATACGGGCACCCTAGCTCTTCAGGGTGCCCGTATAAGCTTTTGTGGGTGTACCGCGCGCTGGGAGGAGATCAGGTATTGCGGCCGATAGGGATCAGCCCAGCGAATATCAGTGAAAGGACCCCAGTCACCAGGTGTAAAAAGAAGTCCGGGTCGAGTCCGGGCATTACACCGAGAAACGTGAGGGAGCCGAAGTAACCCAGGATAGCGGCAAGTACATACACTCCACCAATCCCAAGGTTGACTCCTTCGGCGGCCGGACGGGTGAGTACGAATGCGGCCAGCAGCCAGACGGCGCCCACCCCGATGTGCACGATGTTATGGAACGGAGTCAGGTGGAATATCCCGAAAAGTGACGTCCCGGTGGCTTCAGTGAAGTTGCTGAATCCGGTGAAGAAGAAGCCAATTAGCCCGCCCACGACGTAGATCAAACCCGCGATAAGCGCAAACTTCTTGGCCGCCGAACCCACACCGGTAGTTGACTGAACACCCCACTTCACTTCGGGTGTATTCTCACGTATCGTCATATGTACTTCCCGCCTTTAGTCGATGATGCCGCGATTGGGCGTTTGCAAGAGAAGCTTACTGCCTCGCGCGCTTTGCCGCCGGGCTACCTGGTAAAGGAGCCCGAGGTTTCGGTACGACCACCCAGGGCGCCGGTAATTCAGGCTGGCGTTCGGTCGTGAGCACCGTGTGCAGCTTATCGTCCGCCGCGGTGAGGTCTTTGTTGATCTGGGTGATGACAGGGGCGAGAGGCGCGGTCTTTTCCGGGATCGCCCCCAGTCCAGCTGTGATCGTGGTGAGTCGGCTGCTGACCGCCTTTAGGGCGAAAGCCACATAGATAAGGTAAGCCGCTAGTACGACTACGATCAACAGCGCGCCCACTATCGCTACTACGGCCGCAGCGGTCATCTGAGCTCCATCCCAACGTCTTGTACCAGAAGTTCACTGGACATAATCACTCCTCACAGGACGCGCTCGACCGCATCCACGTAGCGAGCCAGACCTTTAGAAACCTGTGTGACTCGGTCCCGGGTACCTAGCAACATCGGCACATCGCCCAGCGCCGTGACCAGCCCGTCGGCTTGTTGGTCGATTGCCCTGACGTGCTTGCCGATTTGCACAACTGGTACGGTTAAGCGATGTAGCAGTAAGACCACGACCGGTGCGACGACCAAAATCAAAACAGCGTCGCCGATCCAAAACAGGGTCATCTTCGTGTCACCTCACTATCTGCGCTCACACTTATGCTTACTTCCAAGGCTTAATCCGCGAATCTAGCCGGGCTGGCTAGTGCGGAGCGAGAGACTCGGCCGTCTTCGCTAGCACCGGCAAGGCGTTTCCAATCGTGTCGAGCTTACGGTTCAGGGTCGCCGCGCCGGCCCCGACCAAACTGACGTGGCCCGCGATCACCCCTACCGCGGACGACACCTGCGCCAAGATGTCCGCAATGGCGTGGAGTCGCCGAGTTAGCGCTATGACGTACAACGCCAGCACCGCGACTAAGAGGACGATCTCCACGACGGTCGCTACCACCATCATGTCGGTGCTCATCAGGAGGTCACCCCCAGCAGCGCGGCGTGCCGGCCGGCCTCTGTCGCGACGTCATCCAGTGTGTCCGCAATGGTGAGCGCGGTACTGATGTTGCTAGTGTTCCCAGCTACCGCGGCGCCCACACCCAGCAGCTCCCGTGCACCTTGTTCAATGGAACGAACTAAGGCCAGTAGCATCCCGAGTAGGGCGATCACCACGATGATCACTACCGCCCCGATGGCAAGCGACACTTGCCAGAGGATCGTTTCTTCGGGACCTAACGCCACAACCGCAGTGACCATTTGCTATCCTCCCAACGCTTCTCTGGCTGCTCGTGCTCCGGACAAAATGCTGCGTAGTGTTTGGTTGGCGCGACCTAGTTCGGCGAGCGATTCGGTCCGTGTGCGCGTCACGTCCAACAGGCCAACCGACGTGCGTACCTGTCCGGCGATCCGCGATGCCAGAGCCAAGAGCGCCCCGACTATGATGACGACGACCAGCACGATGGCGAACCCAATGATTAGGCCTATCCACCAGCCGCCTAGATCGGGTTCGCCGAAATCGTTCAGAGCGAGTACCATCGCGACCTCCAAATTGTAGTTCCACAAATGTGGATCAAGCAAGGCCTGCCCATGATCGACTAACTAGCATAGTGATGGCTGTCACAGCCTACATGTGATCAAGTTGAGGTCACAGTCGCTGATTAGGGTGAAATCAACTGTTGGGGCGTGTCGTATCTTGACGTAGCCCTGCTCGTTGGTGCAGGCATGGAAACGATGGTCGGGCGTGGCATGTGGAAGGCGAGCGAGTGCTTGCGTAGAAGGCCCTTGCGGGCGATCGTTGCCGGGACTCTGGTGGCGCTCGTTGTTGCTGTGTTGGCTGTGGGAGTCGCGCAACGGCTGATCTTGCCGGCCGAACGGAACCCGGCGGCTACCCAGCCTGACTTCGTTCCATTCCGTGACACGAACGTCGGATTTTCGTTTTCTTATCCGCAAGCTTGGAAGCCTATTCCCGACCCTGACCCGCAGGTAAAGTTACTTGCGTCGAATGACGCCGCATATTCGTTCCAGGTTCGGGTGTTGTCGCTGCAAAGCCCGATTGGGCTTGCTCAGCTGCCGGCCGCGCAACAGGTCACTAATCAGATTGTGTTGTCGAACAATCAGGTCAAGCTGATTGCCGAACCCCAGCAGATTACTTTAGGGGGGTTGCCGGGCTACTTTTACCTCTATACCTTCACCGACCCCCAGACTGGGCAGACCGGGGCTCACTCTCATTTCTTCTTGTTCAAGGGAAACTCGATGATTACGCTAGTTTTCCAGGCGGTACCGGCCGAGATGTTCCGCGCCGGCTCCACGACATTCGACCAGATTACGAGCAGCTTCCAGGGGTAGAAGACCCCGTCCGGGAATTGTTGCCACGCGGCACAGAATCGAGGGATCACCGGCTTCGCCCGCATCGGCGCAGGGACGGCGCGCGGGCGAGGGAGCTCGCCACTGGGTCTGGCGACCATGCTTTGAAAACGGATGGCACAGCGGCGACCGGGCGAGCGTGTCTATCTGCTCACTGTGGAGTTTTCCTTAACAGGCAGGCGTGAAAACGGGTGCACCGGGAAAGTGAATTCCCAGCGCACGAAATAGAGAAGCCGCCTGATCGGTCTCCCGAATGGGTGGCTCCCTGACCTGACGCTGGCTACGTCACGGCGGGGAGTCTGCGTCGCTCAGCCGCTCCTGTTCCAGCCAGATAGAGACCTCGCGGCGGTCGTCAAACAAGCGCGCGGCAGCGATCACCGTGCGCTGGTATCGGCGCCGCGACCCTCGCTTCCGCATACTTGCCATGATGACTTCTTCGTTTGGTGTGCCTACATCGTCGCCGATTTTCGTGGTGGAGTCAATCGTATTTTTCGACGTAGCCGCCAGGTCAAGTATTTGCGTGATCATTACCGTGCGGCTGCTTGCAAGCAGCGGTCCAAGGCAGCGCTGCGCTTCTGATCGTCAGTGCCGAGTGAGCACGGAATGAGTGCGCCGCGCTCGGCGGTGCGCAGCTGAAGGGTGTACAGAACGCGATCGCCCGGCGTACGGGGAAACTGTGGCTAGTCAGTGGGCCTGGGCGGGGGCAGCAGTCGCGAAACAAGCACACGAAATGCATGCGTCGCATGAAGCAGTTTCGGCGCGGTCAGCGCCATCCACTCCTGCTTGATGTCGTCATCGATGTAATCGGCCTGATACAGTGCGATGGCCGCAATCTGGGGTGCTACCAGGAATCGCTGAACGACCTCAGAGAGGGTGGATTGGGTCACGAGCTCTCGTTTCTCGAGGAACTCAGGTAAGCCCTCGACCGGCACGAGCAGGTGCCGCGTCGAGGATCTTGATCTCTCAAGGCCCCGAGCGGTGTGGCAAGGTCGGCAGCTCGGTGATCACCAGCGGGCTGCCGACCAGGCCGGCGGCCAACGTGTTGCCGGTCGGTGGGTCGATGAGCAGGAAGGCGCCGGTGGCCCTGTTGTTGGCGTAGTCGTCGACCGGCAGCGGGTCGGCGGCGCGGATGCTCACCCGGCCGATGTCGTTGATTTTCAGCCGCTCTGGGGCGGTGAACGTGAGGTTGTCGGTATCCAGCCGGTCGTGTAGGGCGCTGACGATGGCTTGGGTGGTGCGGGTGCCGTGCTTGAGCAGCAGCCGAGCGCCGGGCCGCAACGGTTTCTCAGACAGCCAGCACAGGGTGGCCTCGAGCTGGTCGGTGACCATGGGTGGGTCGGCCGCATCGACGATCATGCTGCCGCGGGCCACATCCAGGTCGTCGGCCAACAGTATCGTGACGCTGCGCCCGACGCCGGCCTCGGCAAGTTCACCATCGGCGGTGTCCACCGTTGCGACCGTGGACTCCAGCCCTTCGGGCAACAGCAGCACCCGCTGGCCAGGCCGTACCGTACCGGCGGCGACCTGGCCAGCGTAGCCCCGGTAGTCAGGGTGGGTGCTCGTGCGGGGGCGGATGACGTACTGCACCGGTATCCGAAGCGGGGCGTCCAGCTCCGGGCTGGTTACCGGCACCGACTCCAGGTGCTCGATCAGTGTCGGCCCCGAGTACCAGGGTGTGTTGGCCGAGGTGTTCACCACGTTGTCGCCGAGCAGCGCCGACACCGGGATGGCGACGATGCGGTCCTCCGGGTAACCAAGTGCCTTGGCCAGCCCGGTGAAGCCCTTGGCGATGGCGGTGAACACGGCCTCGTCGAAGCTGACCAGGTCGATCTTGTTGACGGCCAGCACCAGCCGGGGCACTCGCAGTAGCGCGAGTACGGCGGCGTGTCGCCGGGTTTGCTCGACCGTTCCGTGTCGGGCGTCGACCAGCAGCACGGCGAGCTCGGCGGTCGACGCGCCGGTCACCGTGTTGCGGGTGTACTGCACGTGCCCGGGAGTGTCGGCCAGCACGAACTCTCGGCGCGCGGTGCTGAAGTAGCGGTAGGCCACGTCAATCGTGATGCCTTGCTCCCGCTCCGCGCGCAGGCCGTCAACCAGCAGTGACAAGTCCGGCGTCGCCAAGCCCTTGTCGACCGATGCGCGCCGCACGGACTCGATCTGGTCGGCCAACACTGACTTGGTGTCGTAGAGCAGCCGACCGACCAGGGTCGACTTGCCGTCATCCACGCTGCCGGCGGTGGCAAACCGGAGCAGGTCCCTTGTACCGTCGGCCATATTCAGAAGTAGCCTTCGCGCTTGCGGTCTTCCATGGCGGCCTCGGACAGCCGGTCGTCGGCGCGGGTGGCGCCGCGTTCGGTCAGCCGGGACGCGGTCACCTCGGCGATCACCTCGTCCAGCGTCGTCGCGGTGGACTCCACCGCGCCGGTGCAGGAGCCGTCCCCGACCGTGCGGTAGCGCACCGACTTCAGCTCAAGGGGCTCGCCGTTGCGGGGGCCGCCCCACGGACCCTGAGCGAGCCACATGCCGTCGCGGCGGAACACTACGCGTGGGTGCGCATAGTAAATCGAAGGCAGCTCGATGTTCTCCCGCTGGATGTAGCGCCAGACGTCCAGCTCGGTCCAGTTGGAGATTGGGAACACCCGAACGTGCTCCCCGGGGGCGTGCCGGCCGTTGTAAAGGTTCCACAATTCAGGACGCTGCCTGCGAGGGTCCCACCTGCCGAACGCGTCACGCAAGCTGATGATCCGTTCCTTGGCGCGGGCCCGTTCCTCATCCCGGCGGCCGCCCCCGAGCACCGCATCGAATCGATACTCATTGATTGAGTCCAACAAAGGCACGGTCTGTAGTGGGTTGCGGGTGCCGTCGGGCCTCTCGGTGAGCCGGCCGTCGTCGATCCAGTCCTGCACGCGCGCCACCACTAACCGTAGGCCGCGCTTGCGCACCAGGTCGTCGCGGAACTGGATGACCTCCGGGTAGTTGTGCCCGGTGTCCACGTGCAGCAGCGGAAACGACATTGGGGCCGGCGCGAACGCCTTGACCGCCAGGTGCACCAGCAGAGTGGAATCCTTACCGCCGGAGAACAGGATCACCGGGCGGTCGAACTCGCCGGCCACTTCACGGAAGATGTGGATGGCTTCTGACTCGAGGGTGTCCAGCGCATCGAACGTGCTTGGCCGAGTCCAGGTGTTGGTGGACAGCGCGTGGGCGCACAGTGCGGCGGTCAT
>Ga0213881_10000840_pt1 | contig 16318 bp, 9 predicted proteins | sample BarmaccoBMER_R08_FD_160104 | JGI IMG/M metagenome (GOLD analysis project Ga0213881, IMG submission 160104) | Barbacenia macrantha exposed rock microbial communities from rupestrian grasslands, the National Park of Serra do Cipo, Brazil - ER_R08 ... | reverse complement strand
GTGAGTAGATGAGGAAGATTCACTCGACGATTTCTTCGATCTGCCGGTTTCGCCATTCTCAGACGCTTCGGTGCTGTGATGTTTATGCGTCGTCGCCTTTTCGCCGGCGGAAGAGGCGGATTCCTCCGCATTTTCGCTGCTGCTTGAGTGAGAACTGTTCATCTCACCCGGGCTGGCTGAACTGGACGGGCTGGTACTTTCACGATGATGCCGGCCTTTGCTGCTGGGTGAAGTTGTTCCTTCTTCAGCGGCGCTCGAATTTTCTGGCGACTTAGCGTGTCTGGCGCTGGTGTGCTCGCTCGCGCTGGTGTGTTCGCTAGCGCTCGAGCTGGGCGTAACACTCGCGTGGCTGGCACGGCTGCTTGCGGCCGCCGCCCCGCCCGGGCTCATGCTCGCGCTCGGAGAAACTGATGTTGCGGGCGATGCCGCTGTTTCGGCCGCTGCGCTCGATTGCCTTTCCGCGTTGTAAGTTCCCGAAGTCGTCCCGGTGTTCACGCCGGCATTCACTCCGGCATTCACGCCTACTCCCACGCCAATGCCGACGCCCGGCTGCACTCCGTAGTACGAGTAAACGTTGTTGATGTATCCGCTCGTGGAATATTCATCCACACGGGCGGGGTCGAAAACTGGAGCATCATAAATGCGCTCGCGATCCACTCGCACCGTCATCACGCTCGGATCAGAACTGGTGCTGTAAACACTCCACGGGACAGCCACCGTTTTCGCCGTACCGGTCACACGCGTGCCAGTGCCGCCGCCGGTGGACAACACCGTATAGGCCATGCAGCCGGTGTTCCGGTCGAGTACGACGTCCTTGATCGTGCCGATCTCTTCGCCGTCCGACCCTTTCACTTTCATCCCCACGATCTTGCTCGTCTCAACATAACTCGTGCTCGTACTCGTACTGGTGTTGCCGTCCGTGCTTGTGGTCGTTGAGCTCTGGGTCTGCGCATTAGCGGGTGCAAGAGCCAGACCCAGTACGGCTAAGCCTGCCCCGAAGATTGCTGGTGTTTTCATAATGGTTAATTCGCAGACGGCGTGCGTCGCTGTTGTATTCAGCGTGCGTGAAAACTGTTTTTTGCTTCAGTGCGCGTGCAGGTGAACGTCAAAACGTTCCGCATTGATGAAGGCCAGCGCTGCTTGCGTGCCGTAGCCGAGTTCGGTCAAGTACTCGCCCATCAGCTGCCACGAATCAGCGCGATACCATTCACTCGCGAGCACAGAGCGCAGCTCGATGACCGCAAGCTGTACCCGGCCGCTTTCCCCAAGCGCGCGAATGTAGCGTTCACTGATCGCCCACGATGGCTCTCCAGTGCGGCTGGCCAGGCGCAGCAACGGCAGGTCAAGCTTTCCCGTTTCTCTGTACTCAAGGACAGCCGAGATGTCGCGCGCCCGAGCCGCCGTCACCGGATTCTGTTCGGCGCGGGCAAGGAGCTGGCGAGCCGCGACGAAGTCATTTTGTTTCAAGGCGACCGCCCCGAGATCGATCAGCGCGAAAGGCTGCTCTGGTGTTTTTTGCAGCGCGCGCTGAAACAGCGATTTCGCCTCGTCGAGATGGCGATCGTTCATCTCGAGCACGCCAAGGTTGACGAGCATCCGCGCCGAATCGCCGCCCGCTGCAATCGTGCGTGAGAAAAATGTGCGCTCGTCCTGCCAATCCTGCGCGCGCACAAAACTGCGAGCGCCCAGCAGAAGAATCCAGCAGCATGTCGCGGCTAACGAGATGTAGCCCAACCGCTTCCCAAGGTGAAGCGCGGACAACTGCGCGCCAATCGCCAGCAGCAGCAACGCCGACGGCACATAAATCCAATGCTCAGCCATTGTCGCATTTAGCGCGAAAATTCCAGAGACCGGCACGTAGGCTATCGCGGCAAAAACCAGCAGAGCGAAGACGGCTGGATTTCGCTGAAAGGAACGAAGCATCCAGACGAGCAGGCCCGCGAACAGCAGCATGCCGCCGATCGTCTCAAGCTCGCGCCAACTGTTCGCACGCAGGCTCGCCTCGTTTAAACCCGACGGGTGGCTCTCCACATCGCGCTCCATGTGCAGATGGAGTGGAAGTACCAACAGGCCGGAATATTCCGCCAGTGCGCGCGCCGCGATGATCGGGCGGACAATGGCGGGCGCTGGAGGCGTGAGCCGCGGCACATCCGCACTGCCGGCCTGCATTCGCAAAGTGAAGTACGTCGTCACAACAAAGGCGACGCCGAGGATCAGCGCGATGGTACTTTCCTTTCGCGCTCGCAACGCGACGAGTGCGATAGCGATCCCGGTAAACACCAATCCGTTCTCTTTGCTCAGCGCGCTGGCGAGCAGCGCAATGAACGCCACAATGTACAAGAGAATGCCTGTTCGTACTTTTCCGCGTTGCGCGTGAATGAGGCAACACAGTCCGCAAAACCCGAACAGCGCCGCGAGCGAATCAGCGCGCCCACTGACGTACTCAACCACCGCCGAATGCAGCGGGTGCAGCGCCCACGCGGCCGAGGCAAGTGCGGCAATGATTAGCAACTTCGTTTTCGCAATTCCGAACAGCTCGAAAAATCCAAGCGCGAAGAAGAACAACGCAATCACCGCCGCTGCATGCAGCACGACGTTATCGAAATGATAGGGCGCCGGCCTGAAGGCAAAGGCGCCATATTCCGCCGTGTAACTGAGCCGTTGCACCGGACGGTAAAAATTCGATGCCGTTGCATCCGTAAACAGGAAGTGGTCAAACGATTCTGGAATCAAACGCCAGCTGCGAATCAGCGGGTCGCGCAACACCAGCGCCGTATCATCCCAGACAAATCGCGCCCGCAAGGCCGGCGCATGCGCGCAAAAAACCAGCACGATGAGCGCGGCGACAATGGCGAGGCGTTGTTTCATCCAGCGAAACGCGTTGCAGCGCCAGCTGAATCGCGCCAATTACCGGGCGTGACTCACAGGCGCATTCTCTTCATCGCGTTGTTCTTCCTTGCTGCGAGCAGCGCGCGTGCCGCTGCCTTGCCGGACGATTGCGGGCAGCTCATCGTCGGCTTGGCGCCGGACTGGAATTCAATGCGCGGCCAGTTGTTTCTGCTGGAGAAAAGCGACGGCAAATGGACGAAAACGCTCGGCCCGGAGCCGGTACTATTCGGGAAAAATGGCCTCGCGTGGGGCAGGGGAATTGCCGGCCAGGATGAGCAAGGCTTGCACAAACGCGAGCGCGATGGCCGTGCGCCCGCCGGCATTTTCCGCATCGGCAAAATCTACACTTATGATGCGCAGTTGCCGCCCGGATCAGATTACCCCTTTCACCAGGTCACCGATGGAGACATTTGGAGCGACGATCCGCGTTCGCCGAATTACAACCGGCACGTCGTCATCGATCCACGAAATCCGCCGGACAACTACAGCCACGAGAAAATGCGCCCTGGCGATTTCGCTTATCATTGGCTCATCGAAATCCGGCATAACTCCGACCCGCCCGTTCCCGGCGATGGCAGCGCGATTTTCTTTCACATTCGGCGCGGCGTGGACCGTCCCACAACTGGTTGCACCACGATGGCGGAAGAAAATCTCGTGCGCGTAATAAAATGGCTCCGCGAAGCGAAACATCCGTGCTACGCGCTGCTGCCGGAAGCGGAGTACCGCTCGAAATGGGAAGCGTGGCATTTGCCGTCGCCCGAGCTGCTCGGATTACCCTAAAGTCAGCTGCCTATTTTGCTTGCAAAACGGCTCGCTGCCTTGGGAACCTAGCGCGACGATGAAAATGCTCAGCTGGTTATTCGCCCTTTTCGTTGTTGTGCTGCTAACAACGTTCCCGCGCGCTTCGCATGCCGCGTTCACGTTCACATTAGTCGAAGTGCCGGATGCGACTGCCACGAGCGGCTTCGATGTGGACGTGACCGGGTCGGGCACGTTCAATCTCGCTGATCTTACGTCAGCCGGGCCGAGCACGGGCAACTCGAGCCTTGTTCCGAGTGCGGCTCTGCTCGGTATTGATCCAAGCGGCGGGCTTGACTCTTACACCGGGCTCACCGGCCCGAGCAGCTGGGGACTAGGAAATCAAACTTTTGCGAGCTCAAGTACCGGGAACAGTGTCGCGATCTTAGGCAGGGCGCTGGAACTCTTTGTGCCAAGCGGTTACGTTTCAAACACACCACTTTTGGACAGCGCGACGTTCACGAACCAGACGTTTAGCAGCCTTGGAATTAACCCGGGCACTTACACTTACACGTGGGGCACGGGAACCAATGCCGATTCACTCACTGTCCAGGTCGGCGCTCCGGTGCCGGAGCCAAGCTCTTGGTTGCTCGTCGCTGGCGGCATGGTTCTAATCGGATTCCACTTGGCACGTCGGCGTTCCGCCTGCGCGAGCTGACCGCTGCGAAATCTTCCAGCATTCTAGGAAACCCGGCGCGAACTCTTCCGGTTTGTTTGCAATCCAACGCTCGACAATTCCCGGCGGGAAAAACACTACCGCGCTGATCTCGTTGCGTGGAACGCTAAACAGTCCGTCGCATTCGGCGCGATAAAGGTGGATGAATTCGTGACCGGTGCGCTCCGAAGCTGAGATTGTCGTGATGAGCGTGAGCTTCGCCGTTACGCCGAGCTCTTCGTGCAGTTCGCGCGCAGCGGTCTGGTCGTAGGTTTCGCCAGCCTCGACATGGCCGGCCGCGCTCGAGTCCCAGAGCAGCGGATGCCGGTCTTTAAAGCGCGATCGCTTTTGCAAAAGCACTTCGCCGGCACGGTTGAAAACGAGGATGTGCACCGCGCGATGCCGCAAGTTATTCGCATGCACTTCCGCGCGAGGTGCACGGCCAATTTCCCGGTCGTTTTCGTCCACAACCGGGAAGATTTCGCTGGCTGAATCGGCAGGCGATTTCTTCTCGCAGTCCTCGATAAGATTGGACAACTCGATCCACTGCTCGCGCGAAAGTTCCTCCGCGCGGGCAAACGGTGAAACGCCGAGCTTGCCAGCCATGTTTTCCCAATCCGGGCAACGATGCGCGAGAAGTTTTCCGAGCTGCTTTCGTCGCTGGGAGAAACCGAGCCGCACAAGTTCCCGGAAAATGTGGTAATCACAATTTTCGAGCTGGTCTGGTGAGCGGGGCGCGAAACGCACGAGCGCCGAAGCCACTTCGGGCCGCGGGAAAAACACGCTTGCTGGAATTTTCCGCAAATACTCCACGGAATAGTGACTCTGTACTTTCAGCGTGAGCGCTCCGTACTCAGGCGAACGGGGCGTGGCTGATAACCGGCGCGCCATTTCGTCCTGTAACATCAACAACGCCAGCTCGATGGGACTTGGCAATGAGAGAAAATGCAGCAGCAGCTGGCTGGCGATATAGTACGGCAGATTGCCGATCAACTTCACGTTGTGCTCGGCGAACAGTACGCGCGGGTCAAATCGAAGTGCGTCGCAATGCTGTACTTCGAGTCGCGCCCCCGAAAACGTTTCGCGCAAAAAACTAACGAGTCGCAGATCTTTTTCGAGCGCGAGTACACGCGCCCCGCCGCGCAAAAGCTCAGCCGTCAATGCGCCGAAGCCGGGACCGATTTCAACCACAAAATCGTTTGATTGGATCTGCGCCTGGCTGACAATCCAGCGGACAAGATTCTGGTCGTGCAGAAAGTTTTGCCCGAGCGTTTTGACCGGGAGCACGCGCGTTTCGGTGAGGGCCTGCCGGAGTTGCGAAAGATTCACAGCGGGCGCGAAAAAGCGCGCAGGATCATTCTCCGGTTGTTAACAGCCGGCTGTGAACAAAATGCAAGCTGCGCCTGGATTTATCCACAACTTATTCACAACCCTCTTCTCCTGCTGGGAACTCGGCCGGTCAGGTGGTGAAACGCTCACTTGAGCTGAAGCGCTTCGGGTCTTCTGCGCTTCCGTTTTTGTAAGTAGGCGCGCCGTGCTTCACTCAAGGTCGCGCCTTCCAGAAAATATGCTGAGGCGGCATGCCCGATGGCATAAGTACCGGCACCGGCAATCGCTCCGCAAACGACATTACCCCATCCTGGGAAAAACTTGAGCAACGCGCGCGCGCCTTCGCGCAAGAGCATGCCCGCGCCGACATTCGCGCCGATGGCGGCGGCAAACTCGGCGGCAGCACGCAAGCTGCGTTCACGTCCGCTTACGTACATCACGCCGGAAATCATGGCGAGCTGAAGGGCGGTGAGGATGGGAAGATCAGCCAGCGGGATCGGCTGCGCGCCCACTGCGCTACAGATGGCGGTTGTCGATTTAATCAGCACGTTGGCTATTTCTCGCTGCGCCTGCCGATTGCGTGAAATGCGCACCATTTCCACCCGGCATTCGTTCGGCAACTTCGCCGCAATCAATGAAATCAGCTGCTCGGAAACGGCGCGGTCGGCCCCGGCTGGAGCGGGATCGTCGGCAAATTCGAAACCGCCCCAGATGCGTGCCGTCATCTGTGGCAGAAAATTCTTTTGCCATTGCGCGGGGTCCGCATGCCCATCGTGGGCTGTCGCGCTCCGCAGATGAATGGCGACAATCCCGGCGTCCCGTTTGATCTCGTCGTTCCAGCGCACGCACGCAAGGCCGTTTTCCGCCGCTTGCTCTACTCTTGTGCGCGAATCGGCGTCATCGCTTACGATGATGACAACGTCAGCGGGTTCACTTCGAAGCTCATCCCGAATTGTGTTCGCCGCGTGGTCATCGGCGCCGCGGGCATCGAGTACGCAAATGGTGCCACGGTTCTTCACTTCGACCGTTTGCCAGCGGAAAACCTCGAATAGAAGGCGGCGCGAATCTTCCGCTGGTTCGCCGTTGAAGAGGATGTTGATCAACTGCGGCAGAGTTAACCGGGCCGAGCCGGCGAGAAGAAAACGCGGCGTGCGCTGTTGCAAGAACAGCTCCTTCAACGGCGTGAACTCGGCACGCACGGCGCGTTGAATCGTGCCGGGTAATTTGCCAATGACAGCTTCGAAGCGTTCGACGATGTGCAGCAGCACGGAGCGATTCACAGGCAAGAAATCACGCGCGTTTACGCGCTGATTGCAAGATGTAGAGGCGGGTGTCGCCACCCGCAGATTTGTGTAGGGGCGGGTGTTCTCACCCGCGGACGGTTCCAACGCTCGACCCCACCTATTTGCGGGTGGGGACACCCGCCCCTACAGAACTGCGAAAACGCGTTGTCCGCCCTCGCCGCGCGACTATAAAGGAGAATGGAACTCGATATCGAAGCGCTCTCGCGCGCCGCCAATGAAGCGCGCGGCCTCGCCATGGACGCGGTACAGGCGTCGCAATCCGGTCACCTCGGCCTGCCGCTCGGCGACGCGGAAATGGGCGCGGTGCTCTACGGCTACCTGCTTAAGTACAACCCGGAGCAGCCGCGCTGGATCGGCCGTGATTACTTTGTCCTCAGCGCTGGGCACGGCAGCATGTTTCTCTACGCATGGCTGCACATGAGCGGCTACGACATTTCCATCGAGGACATCAAGCGCTTCCGCCAACTGCATTCGAAAACGCCGGGGCACCCTGAGTACTTCGAAACGCCGGGCGTCGAGTGTACGACCGGGCCGCTCGGTCAGGGCGTCGGGAATGCCGTCGGCATTGCCATGGCGGCGAAAATGGCCGCGGCGCATTTTAACACAAGCGAGTACCGCATTTTCGACCAGCACATTTTTTGTCTTTGCGGCGACGGCGATTTGCAGGAGGGCGTGAGCGCGGAAGCAAGCGCGTTCGCCGGGCACTACGGCCTCGATAACCTCATCCTGATCTACGACGACAACTCCATCACGCTCGACGCGATGGCAATTAAAACCCAGAGCGAAGACACGGGCGAGCGCTACCGCGCCTACGGCTTCGACGTGCAGGAAATCCAGGGCGATGACATGCGCGCGTTTCTGGATGCGTGCAGAATCGCGAAGGAGCGCGACAACGCGAAACCGCAGTTCATCATCGCGCACACGCTCGCAGGAAAAGGCATTCCGGAAGTGGCGGGGACGGCGAAAGCGCACGGCGAAGCTGGCGCGAAGTACGTCGATGCCGCGCGCAAGAAGCTCGGGCTGCCAGAGCAGCGCTACTTTGTTTCCGAGGAGACCTACGCCTACTTCGCGGAGCACAAAAAAAGGTTGCTCGCCGATTTCGCTGACTGGGAAAAAACGTGGAATGCCTGGCGGGAAGAAAATCCTGACAAGGCCCGCGCCGTTGATGATGCCATCGATAAAAACGTTCCGGCCGATTTGCTGAGTAGAATTCCGGAGTTCCCGAAAGACGCGAAACTGGCGACGCGCAAAGCAGGCGGCGAAGTACTTCAGCCGATCGCGCAAGCCATGCCGAACCTCGTCGGGGGCAGCGCTGATCTTTACGGCTCGACCATGAACTACATAGAAGGCGGCGGCGATTTCACCCGCGACACACCGGGCGGCCGCAACATCCGCTTCGGCATTCGCGAGCACGGCATGTGCGCGATCATGAACGGCGTGGCGTATCACGGCGTGTTCCGCGCGAGCGGCGCAACGTTCATGGTTTTCTCCGATTATTGCCGGGCGTCGATTCGTCTCGCCGCGCTGGCGCGCCTGCCTAATCTCTACATTTTTACGCACGACTCGATCGGCGTGGGCGAAGATGGCCCAACGCATGAGCCGGTGGAAACGGTCAGCGCCAATCGTCTCATTCGCCACCTCGATGTAATTCGCCCCGCTGATCCGGAAGAAACAGCCGGAGCCTTTGTCGCAGCCATGGAGCGGATCGATGGCCCGACCATGCTTTCGCTCACGCGGCAAAGCGTGCCGATGCTGAACGAAATCGATGTGCAGCTTCGGCGCGAAGGCGTGCGCCGCGGCGGCTACATCGCCCGGAAGGAAAGCGCCGCGCTCGAGTTGATCATCCTGAGCTGCGGCAGCGAATTGCAGCACGCGCTCGCTGCCGCAAAAGAGCTTGGCGCCGGCACGCGCGTCGTTTCCATGCCGTGCATGGAACGTTTTAATCGCGATAGCAACGAGTACTGGGAGGATGTTCTCCCAAGTTCATGCCGCAAGCGTGTCGCCATCGAAGCCGGCGTGCCTGAGCTCTGGTATCAGTACGTGGGGCTCGATGGCAAAGTCATCGGCCTGCACCGTTTCGGCCTCAGTGCGCCTGGACCTGAAGTGATGAAGGAATTCGGAATAACCGCGGACAACCTCATCAAGGTCGCACGTCAAGTACTCGCCTCCTGAGCTGCGCAGAAGCGCGGGAGTGTCACGCTCTCAAGGTATCGCGACGCACGTACTCTCGACGACCCGCAGCATGTGCGTACCGCATCACGTTTGCACGCGACGATTGCCTACGCACTTTGAGCGGCGATGCCGAAGACCTTCTACATCACTACCGCCATTGATTACACCAACTCGGCGCCGCATATCGGCCACGCCTATGAAAAGGTGCTGGCGGACGTGATCGCGCGCTATCACCGGCTCAAAGGCGAGCCGGTTTATTTTCTGACGGGTGTCGATCAGCACGGGCAAAAAGTACAGCAATCGGCGGAAAAGCGGGAGATTCCACCGCAGCAGTTTGTCGCTGGCATTACGGAGCAGTTCATCGCGCTCTGGGACAAGCTCGAGGTTCGTTATGATGGCTGGGCCGCGACCACGAATCCGCTGCACAAGCAATGTGTGCAGGGGATGCTGGAGCGGCTGTGGAACCAAAAGCAACTCTACCGCGACAAGCAGTCCGGCTACTACAGCGTGCGACAGGAGCAGTTCCTTACCGACAAGGAGCGTGGGCCGGATGGAAACTTTGGGCCTGAGTGGGGCACAGTAGAGTACCGCGAGGAGGAAAATTACTACTTCACGCTAAGCAGCCACAAAGAGTGGCTATTAAAATTCCTCAGCTCTCACCCGGCCTTTGTGACGCCGTCTTTTCGGCAAACGGAGCTGGTTAATGCAGTAGAGAAGCTTGGCGGCGATCTATGTATCTCAAGACCAAAGTCGCGTCTTAATTGGGGCATCGAGCTGCCATTCGATCCTGAGTACGTGAACTATGTCTGGTTCGATGCGCTAAGTAACTACCTAAGCTTTGTCGGGTACGATCCGAATCTAACGGACTTTAGCTCTCAACCCTCAACTTTCTTGGATAAATGGCCGGCCTTACACGTCATAGGCAAAGATATAATGGTTCCAGCGCACGGTATCTACTGGCCGATTATGCTGCACGCGCTTGGCTTTCCCGACGACCGGATGCCAGGATTGCTTGTGCATGGCTGGTGGAACATCGGGGGTGCTAAGATGAGCAAATCGGTGGGTAACAGCGTCGACCCAAATACACTTGTCGATAAGTACGGCGCCGAAGCTGTTCGCTATTATCTAATGAGCGACATTGTCACTGGAAAAGATGCCGATTTTTCTGAGGAGCGACTGGTCGCCCGTTATAACTCGGACCTGGCGAATAACATTGGCAATCTTGTTAGCCGCACGCTGAACATGCTGAACCGTTTTTGCCACGCGCGCTTGAATGCAAGAGCAAGCGACTTTAACAGCGAGCTGCAAAGTCAGGCGCGCGCGCAGCGGGAACGCTTCCAGCAGTCGGCGGATGAATTTAGTACACCTGGGATGCTCGCGGCGGCCGATTGTTTGTCCAGCCGGTGCAACGAAGCGATCGACCGGGAAAAGCCGTGGGAGCTGGCCAAAGACCGCGGCCGGCAGGCGAAGGTCGCGTGTTTGCTGTATGAGCTCGCCGAAGCGGTGCGATTGATTGCACTCTTCATCTCGCCGGTATTGCCACGCGCCGCGCACGGCGTCTTTGATCAATTGCAGTGGAAAATGGAGTTAGGAGGGAAGGAGGAAAGGTTCTCGGCCGGTGACATGGAATGGGGCCAATTACCGGAAGGCCACGTCGTCGGCAAACCGGCGCCGCTATTTCCACGGTTCACTTAGATGCCGCGGAAGGACAAGCGGCGAAAACGCTATGTGAGTACGTGGCGCCTAACAGTTGTCCCATTCGGATAGGAACGCATTTACCAGCTCAGGCAATTCGTCGCTGTAACCACCTTCCAAAATAGCTGCGACGGGGACATCGAGTTGCCTCAGCCATGTTCCGAAACTCGCGAAGTCTTCGATCTCGAGTGTCATTTGCGTGATTGGATCGTTAGCAAAAGCGTCGAACCCGGCCGAAACCAGGAGAAGCTGCGGCTCGACGCTTAGCAACACTTCCAAAGAGCGTTCGGCAGCTGCCATGTGATGAGCGCGCGGCGAGTACGGGGCGATGGGGTAGTTGTGGATGTTCGCGAATGACCTTGTTCCCGTTCCCGGCCAGCCTGGATATTGATGGATAGAGGCGAATGCAATCCGTTCATGGTGTGCGACGAGAGCTTCCGTCCCGTTACCATGGTGCGCGTCGAAGTCCCAAATGGCCACGCGTTCGACGCCGCGCCTAAGCGCATCAAGGCCGGCAAGCGCGATGTTGCTGAAATAGCAGAATCCCATGGCGCGACCGCGCAGTGCGTGATGTCCGGGAGGCCGCATCAAACTGAAGCTCGCTTCTCCTTTCCCCGCGTTACGCGCCGCACTGATGGCGGAACCTGCTGCGCGCGCGGCATGATCGTAAATGTGCGGGTACGCCGGACAATCCGAGTCGAAGTCCGCTCGCGAAAAACAAACCTCGTCAATGTACTCCGGGGAATGCACGAGTAGCAACTGATCGCGAGTCGTTGCTTCAGGGTGCGTCCACTTCCAACCCTGATGTTTCTCCTTCAGCAAGGGCACCGTTCGCAAGATGCGTTCCGGGCGGTCCGGATGACCGGCCCTTCCGTACTCAGCGCATCGCGCATCATGGAAAACGTGCATGCGATTACCTACTTCGCTTGCAAGTAAACGGATGACATTGGCGGCACTGTCAGGGCCAGCTTCTTGTCTGTAACGGTGATAGCTTCGCCCGTCGCTGGATTAGTAACGTCGCGGCCGTCGAATTCGGGCGAAGCATCAATGCTCAACTCGCGCGCCGTTTGTGCCCGGTTGATGATGACTAGTACGCGGTCGTCGAGATAGGCCCGAACAAAGACGAGGCAATCCTCGTCCCGAAGGAGTGTGCGCCGGCTGCCATAACGCAGTGCCGGGTGAGCCCGGCGAAACGAACTAAGTTTCCGAAACGTCTCAAGCACTCGATGCTCGCTCGTACTAATCCGGTCGCCGAAGCGCATATCACGCCGGTTATCAGGATCACCGGCGCCAGTCATGCCTATTTCGTCGCCGTAATAAACCATGGGTACGCCATCAAGAGAAAGAAGTAATGCCTGCGCTAACTCGAGCTTCGAGTAGTTCGCGGAATTGCGTACAGCCGGTGGTTTTTGCCAGCCTACCTCTTCTTCCTTCTTGAAAGTAGGATCAGGCAGCTCGCCGTCGGCATAGGCCATGAACCGGCCCTTGTCGTGGTTACCGATAAGTGGTGACATGAGAGCACCTTTTCCATAAGCGCGATCAGAGGCGTTGATCGAGTCATCGAGCGCCACCAGGCCAGTAGTCGATGTGCCGAACGCGTCCTTGATTGCATCGTAAAGTGGAAAGTCGAACTGTCCATCAAGCATGTTCGCGCCAATAACGGCGTCGATCCCAGCTCGATCTTTGAAGGTTTCACCGACAAGGTAAAGCGGCCTGCCGCGTTTGGCTTCTACCTCTTCGCGCAGGCTGCTGCGAAACTTCCACCAGAAGCTCGGCAGGATGTGCTTTACAGCGTCCAATCGGAAACCATCCAGCTGGTACTGCGTCGCCCACCACACCGCATTATTGATGAGCGCATGCACCGGCGCGGCTTTGGAGAAATCAAAGGAAGGTAGATAAGGCTCAAACCAGGTAGTGTACTGTTGTTCATCCCAAAGGCGCAGGTTCTTGCGCCCGTCAGGCAGATCTAGCTGCCCAAACCAATCACGATGTGCCTTCCACCATGGATGCTCCTGATGAACGTGGTGTAACACCAGGTCGGCGATGATTTTAATGCCATGCGCGTGCGCACTCGCGATGAGCGCGCGCAGTTCGCCAGGAGTGCCAAAATGCGGATCGATCTGCGTGGGGGAAACCGGCCAGTAGCCATGATATCCCGTGTACCACCGATGTGGCTCTGGTGACTCCTGATATGCCCGATCCGGGTTCCTGTTCAACGGCGCGATCCACAGCGCGTTGATGCCGAGGCTGGTAAAATATCCCTGCTCCACCTTCTGCCGGATCCCGCGCAAGTCACCGCCGTGGTAGTTGGCAGGATAGGCGACGCGTGCATCTCTAATTGGTTTGTCGTTAGACTTGTCGCCATCGGCGAAGCGATCCGTCAGCGCGTAATAAAGAAGCGCATCGTGCCAGTTGAACGTGGCGCCAGGATTTAGCTGGCAGGTGACGACACTCGTCACCTTCGCAGCTGCGGTAGTAGCTATTGCCCGAATCGCCTGGCATTGTGGTGGAGTTGGTACTTCCATGATGTCTCCCCGAAGCGTTGCCGGCACGAGTACGTCTCCGGTCTTGGTCTCGGCGATCGCAATCACAGTTCTCACTGGGTCAGGCGCCCCTGCGCTGCGCAGAAAAACGCTGGCTCGAGTGAGGCGATCGGCGAAAAGTACGGGGCCAGCTTCTTGGGCGGCGTTTACCACAAGGACGGAATTCTTGCCGCCCATTCCGTCGTCTTCCGTCATGGGATTATCGGGATCGACCATCCATTCGCCATCGACAGCAAACTTGTAGGCGTGCCGGCCAGGCGTAAGTGGCACATCCGTTTCGTAGCTGCCACTAGCGTCCGGTCCTTCCATTGGTGTGGCACTACGCTTCCAATTGTTAAATGTTCCCGCGATCGTGACCTGACCCGCAGGCTTCGCTAGCTTTAAGGTGAAGTGCGTCTTTGGTTGCGCGACCGCAACCACGATCAATACCCGCTCGATTACCTTCCCATCCATACTTGCGGAAATGCGGATCGGCTGAATAGATTCGTCCGTCGTACTTACGTGCAGAGTGAAGTTCTTCGAATCGAACCAGGCATTCGATGCTTGCGGGGTGACCGTCGCAGCGGGCGGGTGAAGGAAACGGTGCATATCCAGCACCATTTCGTTACCGCGGGCAACATACTGGACTGGTATCTCGCCAAAGAAGAACTGGTCCGCGCGAACGTGCGTTACTGCGAGAGCGACAAGAATGCAGGGAAGAAAGCGGCGGAGGGAAGGGGTCACGATCTTGCGATCAAAAGGTAACGCCGGGTGATCGCGACTTACGGAAGTGAAGTGTTTATCGTCGTTCACCGGTTTTGCTGCCGATAAGGTAACTCAAGCTCATAAAGCGCCAGCTCGTCCTCAAGCGCATCTGCCAGGGCCTGGTTATGTTGAGCTTTGGCGATGTCGAGTGCCTGGTGAGCGGTTGCGCGAGCTTTGGAGAAGTCGCCACACTGCGCAAAGGCAGCGGCGAGGCTGTGAAGTACACGCGCATCCTGTGGCTGAATCTCGTTAGCATGCTGCGCCAGGGCAATGCTCTTACGGCAATCCCGCAATGTATCGTCCGTTGACGTAGCGAGTAGCCACGAAAAACTGGCGAGTGCGGCCGCATCATCCGGGGCAAGTTCCACGGCCCGACTGTACTGGGCTGCGGCATCACGGGCCTGCCCTTTCTTCATGTATACGTCTCCGGTAATGGCGTGAACGGCGGAATTCCGCGTTGCGAGCAGTTCAGCGTGTCTTAGTTCTTCGAGCGCCTCATCGTCACGTCCAAGCGCGAGCAAAAGTGATCCGAGGTTATAGTGCGCGTCGAAGTAGTCTGGGCGCAGACGCAGAGCTATTCGATACTCCGATTCGGCTTCACGGCTTTGGCCCAGCTGGCGCAGAGCCGTGCCGTAGTTATTGTGGGAATCAGCATCATCCGATTTGATCGCAATGGCGCGCCGATACTCCGTCACGGCGTCAGTTAGGTCACCCTTCGCAGCGAGTGCTCCCGCGAGATTGTAATGGGCTTCCACGTACTCAGGACGAGCGGCAATGGCGCGCCGGTAGTGAGTGATCGCCTCATCGGCCTCACCGTGTGCCTTTAAGGCGAGCCCCAGGTTGTACTCACACATCCAGCAACCACGGTTTTGCGCGAGCGTCGCCTGGTATAGGGTGATCAGATTGCGGTACTTCGCAGTCTGATGAAAGGAAAGCGAGGCGAGCAGGAAAACGATCGCGGCCGCAGCCGCATCTGAGGTAATTGGACCAAGTCGTTCTCTGATTGAGTACAACGTCGCGCCGGCAAGCGCCAGCGGTCCCATGCTCGCCAGATACTGGAAGTGATCGCTGACGAATGAGAAACGAAAAAAGTAAACGTCGAAGAAGTCGAGTACCGGAAACAGGGTGATTACGAAGTAGATGAAGGCGAAATACACCGGACGAAGTATGCCCGCGCGTTTCCAAAATAAGACTACGGCAACTGAAACAAACAGGAGCAGCGGCAGATAGCTGGAAAATCGCGAGGTATCTATTGTCCAGCGTGGATAAATAAAGATAAGCGGGTGCGGCCAAATCAGCTTCCAGGCATAAAAGCAGATCGCGTCGGCGGAAGCGAGGAGCCGTTGCAGAGGGGTTTGCGCCCATTCTGGCCCGATTGCGCCGGAGTGGAACTTTTGCTCCCAGATCGTCCAGCCGCTTGCGCACATCGAGACGAGAACGAACGGTGTTAGTACAAGCAGGTCGCGCGGGCGAAGCTTCGAGTCTTTCCACCACAGGCAGAGCGCCAGCACGGCCGGCAGCATTACGGTGGAGGGTTTGCTGGTGATTGCGGCGAGAAAGCTAACCAGCGCGAGCAGGTAAAAGGCCGTGCGCCGTTTCGAACTTCTCGCGGTTAAGAAGAAGGAGATGCATAGTAGATAGAAGAAACCGGATTGGGTATTCTTCATCTCGGTGATCCATGCGACCGACTGCACCATCACAGGGTGCAGCGCCCAGAGGACAGCGCCGAGCCACGCGCCCCGCACCTGCAATTGCCTGAGGACACGCCAGAGTAAAAGTGCGGCGGCACCGTGCCAGGCGACATTCACGAGGTGGTAGGGCAGCGGGTTTAGTCCGACACATTTGTGCAGAAGCCAAAAGGTAGTCAGAACCAGCGGGTAGTAGACAGCCCGGACGGTTGTCCATATCTCGGCAAACCCCAGCGGCCCAATGATGACCGGATTCTGCGTCAGGTGAGATTCGTCGTCCCAGATAAAACCGGCACGCGAAACTCGTGCGTAGGTCGCACTCAGCGCCAAGACGAGTAACAACCCGGCCGCGGTTGAGAACAGCAGTTTCCTGCCGCGGTTTTGTGGAAAGCGAGCAACATCGCCACCCGACACGGAAATAGACGATGAGCTTTGTCCTTGCGTCAATTGGTTCGAACTACGGTTCTCAGGCAAGTAGCATCCATCATTGCTCACGCGTGT
>Ga0213881_10000839_pt1 | contig 16328 bp, 15 predicted proteins | sample BarmaccoBMER_R08_FD_160104 | JGI IMG/M metagenome (GOLD analysis project Ga0213881, IMG submission 160104) | Barbacenia macrantha exposed rock microbial communities from rupestrian grasslands, the National Park of Serra do Cipo, Brazil - ER_R08 ... | reverse complement strand
TGACACGGGCCAACTCATCATCGTCCCACCCGCAGCGCTCGATGCGTTCCTCACCCAGCAACGCAGCAACCTGTCCGGGGGTGAGTCGGCATGAGTGCCAATTCGGCGGAGCTGGAGGCAGCACGCGTGCTGCTAGCCAAGCTCGGAGTGTCACCGGCAGACCTGCTCACCTCGGCACGAAACCGGGTCGAGGTGCCGACCTTCGCTGAGTACATCCCCGTTGTGCGCGCCGACAGCGACGGAGTGTGGATGCGCTCCACCAGGTGTCGCAGTGCCCGCGCAGGCCGTGGCAGCGTTGGCCTACCCCGGCGCTCCACAGCCCGCCCACCACCACCGCCGCGACCATCACCAAAATCACCCGCCAACACCATGAACCCACAAAACGCGCCTGAGCTGCTGATCAAGGTTGTCTCGAAACGACTTGCTTGCGGTCGGGGTCTGGGACGCGGCTGCGGTTGTATTGTGTACTGCTGGGGCGGGTGAACAGGACCGCGACGACCATCGCGGTGAGGACGAACCCGGCGCCACCGAGGAACGCGGACTGGTAGCCGGCGGTGAGCGCGATGATCGCCGCGGATGGGGTGCTGTGCGCGGCGGTCAGGGCGTGTTGTGTGCGGAAGCCGGCCACCGAGGCGAGGACGGCCAGGCCGAGTGCGGCACCGAGTTGCTGAGAGGTATTGATCAGTCCGCTGGTCAGCCCGGCTTCGGCCTCACCAGTGTCGCCCATGGCGAGGATGGTGAGGGTCACGAAGACCATGCCGACTCCGAGTGCGGCGAGCAGCGACGGTCCGAGGACGTCGATGACGAATCCGCCCGACGGGGAGACCTGCGCGAACCACACCAGGCCCCCCGTGAACAGGACCAACCCGCTAAGCAGCACAGGGCGAACGCCGTGGCGGGTCGCCAGCCAGGAAGCCACCCGGGAGGAGACGATGATCCCCAAGGCTAGTGGTAGCTGAGCGAGCCCAGCGATCAGTGGTTGGTAGCCGAGTATCTGCTGTAGGTACAGTGACACGAAGTAGAACATCCCGGCCATACCGGGAAAGAAGATCAGCATCGTCAGGTTCGCCCCGGTCAGTGGGCGGCGGCGGAAGACGCTGAAGGGCACCAGCGGCGAGCGAGTGTGCAACTCGATCACAATGAACGTCACGATCAGCGTCGCGGCGCCACCCAGGCAAGCCAACGTCGGGGCGGAGGCCCAGCCGTGCTCTGGTGCGCTGACCAGCGCGTAGACCAGAAGGGATAGTCCGGCGGTGATGCTCACCCCGCCGGCCAGATCGATGTGGCCACTGGTCTGCGGCGCGCGATGTTCGGCGACGAAGCAGAGCGTGAGCGCGGCGGCAGTGATCGCGACCGGTACGTTCACCCAGAACACCCACCGCCAACCGACGGATCCGGTGAGCACGCCACCGAGCAGCACCCCCCCTGCCCCTCCCGAGGCACCAGCCGCAGCCCACGCGCCGAGCGCGCGGTCGCGTTGCGGACCGGACTGGAACGTCGCGGTGAGAATGGAAAGCGCCGCAGGGGACAGCAGGGCGGCGCAGAGCCCCTGCACGGCGCGGGCGGCGACGAGTTGGCCGGGTGTTCCAGCCAAGCCGTCGGCCAACGAGGCGAGGCCGAATACCACCAGTCCGGTCACGAAGATACAGCGGCGGCCGATCAGGTCGGCCAGCCGGCCGCCCAGCAGCAGGAACCCGCCGAAGGTCAGCAGGTAGGCGTTGACGATCCAGGAGAGATCCTGCTCGGCGAACCGGAGATCGGTGGCAATGGAGGGCAGCGCGACGGTGACAATCGCCGCGTCGAGCACGACCACGAATTGCGCGCCGATGAGAAGACCCAGGGTAATCCAGCGGTATCGCTCACCAGCCGCCATCTCAGGCCACCGCCTCGCCCGGCCCGGCTGCGGTGGCTAGCTCGCCGAGCAGCCGCCGCATCTCCAGCCGCAGGCCTGGATCGAGCAACCGACCGTTGGGGTCGAACTGCTCGTAGGCGCGCGGCACCCGAACCTCGCCGTCGAGAACCCGTGCGCCGATGCGGGCCAGCACGGTGCGGGCCTCGGCCTGCGCCCGGCCAGCCCCGCCGAGGCTCGGGCTCGCGCCGATCACCGCGACCGGCTTGCCGCGGAGGACGTTGTCAGGAAACGGCCGTGAGGCCCAGTCCAGGACGTTCTTGAGCTGTCCGGGCAGCGAGCCGTTGTACTCCGGGGTGACCACCAGCACGGCGTCGGCTGCGGCGATCGCCGCGCGCAGCGCGTGCACCGCCGGCGTCGCCCTCTCCTCGTCGTCCTCGCAAAACGGTGGCACCTCCCGTAGGCCGGCCCATTCAATTAGCTCGGTCGCTGTCGGTGCCAACGCACTGGCGGCCTGTAGCAGCATCCGGTTATAGGACCCACGACGCAGGCTGCCCACAATCCCCAGGATCTGCATAGTTTTCACTCCTTCTCGGCTTTCCGGTCTCGACTACGAAGAGTTCACGCTCAGGCATCTGGGCGGTCATCCTCAACCTCCTCATTTTGCTTGTTGCGCAGAACTCTGCTACGACAAGCAATATGTTTGCATGAGGATACTCCGCTCGTCAAGCATATGGTATTGTCTGATCATGGTTCGCGAGATGTTCGACGATCAGCGGCTCACCGCGATGGGGTTGTTCGTTGAGGTCTACGAGGGCCTGGAAGCCCAGCTAGATCTCGTCCACCGACGAGCGGGGCTGTCCGGCACCGATTTCAACACGCTCATCCGGCTCGCCCGTTCGCCGCGACATCGGCTGCGGATGAGCGACCTCGCCGCCCAGACGGCTCTGTCGACCAGCGGGATCACCCGCATCGTCGACCGGCTCGAACGCAAAGAGCTGGTGCGTCGCGAAGCATGCCCAGGAGACCGGCGCAGCGCGTTCACAGTGCTTACCAACGCGGGAAAGGAGCTTCTCATCTCGCACATCCCCGACGTCACCGAGACGATCGAGCGGTGGTTCACTAGCGCACTCACACCCGAGCAGCTCGCTGCGTTGCTCGATGCGCTACACGCAGTCCGCGATCATGTTCGACCCGACGCCGTCGCTGGAACTCAGGGCAGGCAAGCAGGCCGATCAGGCAGTGGGATAAGCGGCCATCACTGAGCCCAGGCTTTCAGCACCTGCCGCGCTTGCTCGGGGTTAAGCCGGGGATCGCACAGCGAGGTGTAGCAGTAGGCGAGGGCGTCTTCGTTGGGAACGCTTCTGCCACCGATGCACTCGGTCACTTCGGAGGAGGCCACCTCCAGGTGCAGTCCACCAGGGTGCTGGTCATACCGCTCGAGTACAGCACGAAAGCCCGCCACCTCGGCCAGGATGTCATCGAGATAGCGGGTCTTCGTCCCGTTGCGGGTGGTAACGGTGTTGCCGTGCATAGGATCGCACAACCACACCACCGGGTGTCCCGCCCGGCGCACGGCCACGACAACGTTTGTCAGGGCGGAGACCGGGTCGCGCCCCATCCGTGGAATGAGGGTCAGACGACCGGGTTCCCGGTCGGGGTCGAGTAGCCCACACAGTCGCACGAGGGCAACGGGATCAGCGGCCGGGCCGACCTTGCACGCAACGGGATTACTCACGGCGGCGAGCAGGAGGGCGTTCGCGCCGTCCGGGTCGCGGGTCCGCTCTCCCAGCCACGGCAAGTGGGTGGAGCCGAGATACGCCGCGCCGGTATCCTCCCTGCGGCGAATGAGTGACGCTTCGTAATCGACAACCAGGGCCTCGTGGCTCGACCAGGGCCCGGATGGCACAGAGGACGGTCGCGTTCCCCGATCCCGGTGAATACCCAGCCAGCGCGTCACCTTGGCGCTCGCCTCGTAGGCCCACAGCATCCGTCGAGGGTCGTGCTGGCGGGCACTGGGTGTGGGTATCTCCGAATTGATCATGTGACCGCGAAAGGACGGTAGCTCAACGCCGCCGTAGCACTCAGTCGGCCGTGAGCGGGGTTTGGCGAACTGGCCGCCGAGCCGCCCGACCGGTACCACTGGCCCACCTGTGCGGGCGGCGAGGTCGACGGCCAGCGACCGTAGCATGTCGATCTTAGCGAACGTGTGCGCCGGCGTGCATTCGTGGAAGCCTTCGGCGCAGTCGCCGAGCTGAAGCAGCTGCCCTTGTCCGCCGGCCACCACGGCCATCCAGGTCCGGAACGTGTCCAGCTCCGTTGGAGTGACGAGTGGGTCACTGTCCCGCAGCTGGGCACAGGTGCGGTGATAGTCGCTATGCGCGCGCCACTGTGGCTGCTGGGCGGCGGGCGCCGACTCCCACGGCTCGCCGACCGCCGATCGGACCTCATCGGTCTCGACCACGGGAATGGGCATGGGTTCAGTCATGAGTCTTCCTCCGGTCAGTCGCACATCGAGATAGGCCAGGCCCCGCGCGGTCATCCCGACCTCGGCAAGGACCGTTCGACGTTGGGACGCACCATCCCGGCGAGCAGCTCGCCGAGGAGGCCCGGGCCATCCCGGGTCAGCAGCGACTCCGGGTGGAACTGCACCGAGGCGAAGCCCGGCCCCCGCAGCGCGTGGACCTCCCGGTTGTCGCTGTCGCAGCTGGCGTGGACCGGCGCGCCTAGACCCACTGGGGTGAAGCGGTCGGTTCGGCAGCGGGCGGCGAAGGTGTTGTAGAACCCCACTCGCTCCCGGCGGCCGAACAGGTCGATGTCGCGTTGGACGCCCTGGTTGGGTGTCGAGCGGCGTACCAGCTCCAGCCCCAGCAGAGACGAGATGATCTGGTGACCGAGACAGATCGCGAGGAACGGCACACGCCGTGACAGCAGCGCTTGGCCGATCCTGCGAATGGTCGCGATCTTGAGGTCGGCGCCGTCGCGGGGGTCGCCGGGTCCTGGCCCGAGCACGACAACGTGATAGTTCGAGAGGTCATCCGCGCTGGCGTCTGGGTGATTGACCACCCGCGTCCGGCAGCCGAGCGCGGTCAGCTGGTGGCTGAGCATGGCGGTGAACGTGTCCTCGGCGTCGATCACCAGCAACCGGCGGTCCACAAGGGCGGGATGCGGGCGATTCCAGTCGGCGAAAGGCTCGAGCCAGTAGCGGGCCAGCGTCGCGTTGCGTTCCTCCAGCGCGCCGACCACCTGCGGATTCATGACGAACAGGGGGCGGACCGGCATCGGCCGTCCGGACGACGGGACGTCGGAGGAGGCGACCGCAGCGAGGAGCCCCGCCGCCTTGGCCCGGGTTTCGGCGACTTCCGAGTCCGGGTCGGAATGGCGGACAAGGGTGGCCCCGACCCCGATCGCGAAGCGCCCATGCTGGTCGATGTCGGCGGTCCGGATGAGGATGGCGGAGTCGAGTGACTGCGCGCCAGTACTGTCGTGGCCGACGAGCGCGAGAATGCCGCTGTAGTACCCACGTCCGGAGCGCTCGTGGCGGGCCAGTATCCGGGTGGCGTTCTCCAACGGGCTGCCCGTGACCGTGGGCGCGACTAGCGTCTCGCGTAGGATCTCTCGCACGTCCCAACCGGTGCGGCCCTCCAGCAGGTACTCGGTGTGCGCGACTTGACCCATCTCTTTTAGGTGGGGTCCGATGACCCTGACACCCATGTCGCAGAACCGGGCCATCATCTTCAGCTCTTCGTCGACGACCATGTAAAGCTCGTCGGCCTCCTTACGGTCGGCGAGGAATTCCAGGATCCCTGGCAATGTCGGTCCCCCGCTGGGGTACCGGTAGGTTCCGCTGATCGGGTTCATCACCGCGGTCCCCGCATCGAGACTCACGTGGCGCTCGGGGCTAGCACCGACGAACGTACGGCTGCCGGTGTGCACGAGGAATGTCCAGTAAGCGCCGGGCTCATCGAGCAGCAGCCGCCGGAACAGGGTCAGCGCGGCGGTGACCGGCTGGCCGGTCACCGCCGCGGTGAATGAACGGTGGATGACGAAGTTCGACCCGGCTCCGGTGCCGATCTCTTCAACGAGGACCCGGCGCACGATCTCGGCGTAGGCCTCATCTGCCGGGTCGAATTCCGCGTCGTGTAGCGAGATCGGGGTGGCCGGCAGGCGGTGGGTGAGCTCGTCGGAATCGAGCTCGGTCTGGCCTGTCACACGCAGGGCGAGCAGTGGCGCCAGGTCGTCGTGGCAGATGAAACCGCGTTCGGTGATCTGCCGGTAGGGCACCATCGCGAGCACCTGGTGGCGGGGTGTGGTTATGGCCTCGGGTGTGGGGCCGGGCGAAGTCAGTGGGAGGTCAGCAAGCCGGTCTACGGCCCCGACTTCGCCGACGAGCAACTCGACCATCCGCGGGTCGGACGAGACGGGTCGGTGCAGCAGGGCAAATGGCGGCGGCGACCCGCTGAGCACCTCGTCGAGCGTCGGGGTGGGTGGTAGCGGGAGGGCAGGGGGTGGCATAGTTCTCCTTGCGGGTCGTCGTTCGGGGGAGGGACGCGGCCGTCCACCACGTAGTAACTCAGGACGCGGCACCCAGCACCCGTGCGAGGACGGCGTCGCAGTCCTCGGGAGCGGTGTCGCCACGCCACGCGACGTGCTGGTCGGGTCGGATGAGCACCAGTAGCCGTTCCCACCGGACACGGATGTTGACGTCGTCGATGACGACATGACGCAGCGGGATCCCGCGCTCCCAGGCGCGGTCGGCGAGGGCGTGGCCGGCGCCGTGTTCGGTGCAGTCGACGAGTGCGAACTCGGTGCCGAAGTGGTCGAACAGCGCGGAGCCGTCGGTCATATGAAGGGATGGGGGACGTGCGCCGGGCCACGTCGTTGGGGTGATGCGGTGCCAGCGCCACACCGGGGCCGGACCGTCTTCGCACCAGATCACCGGCGATGTGTCATAGCGATAATCGAAGTGCACGCCTTCGTTGTTTATCTGGTCGCGGTCTTGCTCGAGGAACCCGGTGACCTGGGCCTGCGGAGCCCCGCCGGCGACGAGCTGGGGGAACCGCTGCCAGACCTCAAGCAGGTTGGCGCACATCTCCCGGTCGAACAGGGCGACCGGCCGGCGTTCAGCCTCGTAGCTGTCGAGCAGCGCGGATCCGCCCCAGCCGCCGAGGACGGCAGAGAGCTTCCAGCCGAGATTAACCGCGTCGGCTAGGCCGGTATTCGCCCCGTGTCCGCCGGTCGGATAGAAGTTATGGGCCGCGTCGCCGGCGAGGAATACGTCGCCGCGTCGGTAGGTCTCCGCGACCGCCAGGTGCCCCTCCCAGTCGGTGACGTTAAGAACCTCGTCCACCGTGAACGCGGTCCCGAACAACAAGTGCAGCGTGGTGACAGGGTCGAGGTCGCCGGTGCGGTCATCGACCCGGAACGTGCCCGTCCACAGATGGTCCTCATCGTGGGAGACGAGCGTGAGACCTCCGGCGGTGATGGTCAGGAAGGCATGACCATGACGGCGCAGAACCGGGTCAGTGCTGCGGAAGTAGACGTCGCGGTGCATGGTTGGGGGAGCGGTCTCCACCATCGGTACCCCGATGGCCGTCCGCACCGCGCTGCTCGCGCCGTCACAGGCGACCGCATACCGGGCGAGCACGTGGTACGGGACGCCGTCGGGGCCGCTCAGCTCGGCCTGGACGCTGGACGAGTGCTGCTCAAGCTGGACGAACGTGGTGCCCTCGCGGAGCTCGACCCGGGGATGGTCCGCGGCGCGTCGGCGCAGGATCTGCTCAAGCTGAGAGCCTGGAAGGCGCTGGTAGGGCTCCAACGGCGCGGAGCCGTCGTTGACCGCCTGGATTCGGTATTCGGATTCGGTTACCGAGGGATAGCTCCATTCTGACAGCGGTGGCTCGTCGGTTCCCTCGGCCCATATGAAATTCAACCCGTACTCGGGGGGGACGCCGTTTTTCCGGATCTCCTCGATCAAGTCGAGCCTGCGCAGCAACTCCATGCTGCGACCGTTGATGAAATCCATCTTGGGGTAGCACGAAGGGGCCGTGGCCCGTTCCACGAGTAGGCTCGCTACCCCGTGGTGGGCTAGCTCAAGCGCCAGGACCGAGCCCACCTGCCCCGCACCGACAATCAGAACCGGCTGGTTAATCTGGTGATCTGGATCCATCGGTGCTCCTTCGGGCGGTCGGAGACCGCGCTGCGGCGCTGCGGCGACGCGGACTTCGGCGGCCCATCGTGTGACGATGGTGATGAGCCTGGGGCGCGACCCCCGGGTCTGACATCACGTCATCACGTGGTCCTCCCGGCCTGCCGCTGTTCTATCGAGGCGCGAATCCTCCGGATCGAGGATCCCGTGAATGGGCGATGACCTACTCCGGTGCATCACAGCAAAGTCAGTGTCGACATTGAGCGCGACTGCGGACAGGTCGGCTCGCACGGCATCGACGACCGGAGGCTGCTGCCGATGAGCACTCCTTGTGATCAGTTACCTGAACGGGCCCAGGACCCCGAGCGGGTGACGCTGTGCTCACACGATGCCCGCGCCCAGCGGTGGCGCCCGACCGGCGCACCGGCCGGCACGGTTGTGCGGAAGTACGGCGGCAGCTCCCTGGCGAGCCTGGAGGACGTCCGCCGGGTTGCACAGTCCGTCGAGGAGTGTCACCGCACGGGCGCGCCGACGGTCGTCGTAGTGTCGGCTCGCGGCGACACCACCGATGAGCTGCTGGACACTGTTGAGCAGGCTTGCCCGAACCGCATCGCCGACGCCGCCCGCGAGATCGACCAATTGCTGGCGACCGGGGAGAACGCCTCGGCCGCGTTGCTCACGCTCGTGTTGATCGAGCGCGGGCTGCCTGCGGTGTCGCTGACCGGGCCGCAGGCCGGGTGCCGGGCCGCTGGGCGGTACCGCCGAGGCGTTATCGAAAGGGTCCTGCCCACACGGGTCCAGAACCTGCTGGACGAGGGCAACATCGTGGTGGTCGCCGGGTTCCAGGCAGCCAACGCTGATGGGGACATCGTCACGCTCGGCCGCGGCGGCTCGGACACCACCGCCGTGGCCCTGGCCGCCGCCCTCGGCGCTCGGTGCGAGATTTACACGGACGTGGCCGGCATTTGCTCAGCCGACCCCCGGATCGTTCCCGACGCCCGAGTTCTGCCCGTTATCGACGCCGGTCTCATGGCCGAGATGGCCTTCGCCGGTGCTCGGGTGCTGCACTCCCGCGCCATCGAGCTCGCGGCCATGGCTGAGGTGGAGGTCCGTGTCGCGAGTTCGTATCCACGTACCGACGGGACAGCGATCGCACATGGGAGCAATACGCCAGCGATGGAAAATCTCGGCGTAGTCGTCGCCGTCACCCACGACCTTGATGTCGCTCGGGTGCTCGTCCGGGCCGATACCACCGACGACAGGGTCGACCCGGCGTCGACAGTGCTGAGTGCACTTGCCGCCCGCTGCGTGCCGGCCGACCTGATCGCCCGGTCCGGGCTGCACGAGCAGGAGTTCCGGATGGGCTTCACGATCCGGAGAAGCGATGTCGATGAGGTCCGCACCGCTGTGCGCCGGACCCTGCTCGGCCCCGGAGCGTCGGTCCACATCGACGAGAACGTCGGGAAGGTGTCGCTGGCCGGCATGGGTCTGCTCAATCGTCCCGAGCACACCGCCCAGATGCTTGCCGCGCTCTCATCCGCGGGCATCCCGATCAGCTGGGTGTCCACCTCCCAGCTTCGCGCGTCGGTCGTCGTCTCTCGGGACCGCACGCTCGAGGCGGTGCAGCTGCTGCACCGCGCGTTCGGGCTGGCTGCTCATTCCTCGATTCCTCGGCCACGACCCGATCATGGACAGGCCTAACCCTATTAAGGAGGCGTCCCGCATGCTGCACAATGACACCTTCGCCCGGCGACTGCGGCTGCAGCGCCTGTACCACGCCGACGACGAGCACCTGTTCATCGTCCCGCTTGACCATTCGATCACCAACGGCCCGATCATCGCGGGTGCCAAGCTCGACACCCTCGTCGGGCAGCTCACAGGCAACGGCGTGGACGCCGTCGTGCTGCACAAGGGGTGCTTGCGTCACATCCAGCCCCGTTGGTTCGCGGACACCTCGCTGATCGTGCACCTGTCGGCGAGCACCACCCACGCACCCGACCCGGACGCGAAATACCTGGTGGCGAGCGTCGAGGAGGCGGTGCGTCTGGGGGCCGACGGTGTCAGTGTGCACGTCAACGTCGGGTCCGACGATGAGATGCGCCAGATCGGCGATCTCGCTACAGTCGCCGAGGCGTGCGACCGCTGGAGCGTCCCGCTCCTGGCGATGATGTACCCGCGAGGTCCCAAGATCGAAGATCCGAAGGACCCGCTCGTGGTGGCTCATGCCGTGTCGATCGCCGCCGACCTGGGCGCCGACGTGGTCAAAACCGTCTACACCGGTTCGGTGGCCGAGATGGCCCAGGTCACCCGCGACTGCGCGGTGCCGATCATCGCCGCCGGCGGGGCCCGGATGGCGAGTGGCCAGGAGGTTACATCGTATGTCTGCGACGTCCTGCGCGCCGGAGCAGTGGGGGTCGCGATGGGACGCAACATCTTCGAAGCCACCGATCCGGGTGCCATGGCCCGGCGTGTCGCCGGGGTCCTGCACTCAGGGCCGGCCGGCATCTCCGAGCTGGCCGCCGCCGGCTGAGCCCATCGATCTCCGCTATCCGTTCCGACTCACCCGAGGCGAGGAAACCATGAAGCTGTGTTGGCTCGACATCCGCAAGACCGATCTCCGCGAGGCAGTAGTCGAGGAAGCCCTCCACCAAAGGGTGGACGCGATCGTCGCCGAGGATCCAGCCCACCTGGAGGCGCTGCCGCCGACTGTGACCAAGGTGCTGCTGCCCAAGGGCGGCGAGCTGCCCATCGACCTCGGCCTGACCGACATCGTCATCATCGACGGCGATAGCGCGGCTGTCGCCGCCGCCCGCCGAGTCGCGCCCGATCTCGAAGTGGGGCGGTTCGTCGAGATTGTGGACGCGCCCAGCCTCGAGGAGGCCTGCCAGTCGGCCCGGGATGAGCGGTGGAGCCTGCTGCGCTTCCGCGATCCGACCAAGATCCCGCTGGAGATTGTGCTGGCCGCCGCAGACAAGTCCAAGGGCAGCATCATCACCGCGGTGGCCGACGTCGAAGAGGCCGAGATCGTCTTCGGTGTGCTCGAGCAGGGCTCCGATGGAGTCATGTTCGCGCCGTCGGCGGTGGGTGACGCTACGGCGCTGGTCGCGGCCGCCCAGAAGGAGCAGCCCGACCTTGAGCTCGTTGAGCTCGAGGTTCGTGAAATCCGCCACGTCGGTATGGGGGAGCGGGCCTGCGTCGACACCTGCAGCCACCTCCGCCAGGACGAAGGCATCCTCGTCGGGAGCCACTCGACCGGGATGATCCTGGGCTGCAGCGAGACCCACCCCCTGCCCTACATGCCGACCAGGCCCTTCCGCGTCAACGCCGGCGCACTGCACTCCTACACCCTCTCCGGCGACGGCCGGACCAACTACCTCAGCGAGCTGCATTCGGGGAGCAAGGTCCTGGCGGTCGACGCGCAGGGCCACACCCGGCTCGTGACGGTCGGCCGCGTCAAGATCGAGACCCGGCCGATGCTGTCCATCGACGCCGTCGCCCCTTCCGGCCAGCTGGTGAACCTCATCGTCCAGGACGACTGGCATGTGCGGGTACTCGGACCGCGGGGCGTCGTGCTCAACGTGACCGAGCTACGGCCCGGCAGCAAGGTGTTGGGCTTCCTGCCCGCCGAGCAGCGTCACGTGGGCTACCCGATCGCCGAGTTCTGCATCGAGCGGTAAGCGACTCGAGCAGTGACCGACGCGCCTTCGACGAAAGGAACACCCACCATGACCGGCACCATCGCCACGAGCACTGGTCCCGGCCGCCTCCCCCAGCTCGGTGACTGGACCGATGCCAAGCAGCTCCGCGCGCTGCAGGAACGGCAACTGCCGCAGGCGCTGGAGTGGGCGTCCCGATTACCGTTTTACCGGCGGCGTTTCGGTTCGACCGTGCCTCGCCGGCCCGCCGACCTGGCTGACGTGGGCGTGACGACGAAGCAGGACCTGCGGGACCATTACCCGTTCGGCATGCTCGCCGTCGACAAAGAGCGGTTGGCGACCTACCACGAGTCCAGCGGCACGGCTGGCAGGCCCACCTCTTCGTACTACACGGCACAGGACTGGGTCGACCTCGCGGAGCGGTTCGCCCGCAAATCGATCGGCATCCTAGCCTCGGACACGTTCCTGGTCCGGACGCCATACGCGCTGTTGCTCACCGGACACCTGGCGCACGCAGCCGCGCGGCTGTCTGGGGCGACCGTCGTGCCAGGCGACAACCGATCGCTAGCCATGCCGTACCAGCGGGTGGTGCGCGTGCTGGCCGACCTCGAGGTGTCGCTGACCTGGTCGATGCCGACCGAGTGCCTGCTCTGGGCGGCAGCTGCACGCCGTGCTGGCCGCGACCCCCGAACGGACTTTCCGGCGCTGCGCGGGCTGTTCGTCGGCGGCGAACCGCTCAGCTCGGCCCGCCGCGACCGGATCAGCCGGATCTGGGGCGTGCCTGTGATCGAGGAATACGGGTCGACCGAAACCGGCAGCCTCGCAGGCCAGTGCGCCCGGGGCAACCTGCATCTCTGGTCGGATCGAGCGATCTTCGAAGTCCACGACCCGGTAACCGGCCGTTTCTCCGCCGAGGGACACGGGCAGCTGGTGGTCACCACGCTCTACCGCGAGGCGATGCCGCTGGTCCGCTACGACCTCGAGGACACCGTCGAGGTGTCGTGGTCAGGCTGCGACTGCGACTGGGCCCTGCCGCTGGTCCGGGTCCTGGGACGGACGGCGTTCGGCCATCCCGTCTCCGGCGTCACGGTGACCCAGCACGACCTCGAGGAGCTCGTGTACCGGCTTCCGGAGGAGTACGGCGTGCTGTTCTGGCGGGCCCGCGCTCAACCCGACGTTCTGCGGGTCGAGATCGAGGTCGACGACGACGTGCGGGAACCGGCGTGTGCTGACCTGCGTGCCGCAGTGGTCGGACGCTTCGGCGACATTCCCTGCACGATCACCGCATTGCCGCCTGGCGGACTCGTGCCCCACGAAGTCCTCGAACGAGCCCACGACGTCGTCAAGCCACGCAGCTTGTTCGGACCCGACGAGGACTGGGGCAAGGCGGTGCTCTACTACTGAGCCCGCGAACCCCGTTCTCCGCCTGCGAGTCAAGGAGAGGACGACGTGGACCGGATGTATCGACAGTCGTCTGGACGCCCGCAAGTCGCGGTGGTGGGGGCTGGCATCGCCGGACTCACGCTGGCAGCAGCGCTGGTCCAGGCCGGGTTGAGCTGCTCCCTGTTCGAGCAGGCCGCACTGCTCGGCGAGGTCGGTGCCGGGATACAGCTGGCGCCGAACGCGACCCGGATTCTGCACCGGCTGGGCTTGGAGCGCCGCCTGCGTGCGGTCGCGACTCGGCCCGAAGCACTCGAAATGCGCCGGTGGGACGACGGCACGCTGCTGCGCCGGACTCCGCTCGGTGCACGGTGCGAGGAGCTCTTCGGGGCGCCGTACTACACGGTGCACCGCGCCGACCTGCACCGGCAGCTGCTCGAGGCGCTGCCGAGCGGGATCGTGCATCTGGACCGGCGGGTCGAGAGAGTGGAGCAACGCCAGAACGGGGTCGTGATCGACTTCACCGACGGGTTCGGCGTCATGTCCGACGTCGTCGTCGGCACGGACGGCATCCACTCAGTCGTGCGTGAGCTCGTGGCCACCGACCAGCCGCGGTTCTCCCGCCAGAGCATCTATCGCGCCCTGATACCCGCCGAGCGGGTCCCAGCGACGCTGCTCGACGAACCCCGGGTGGTGTTGTGGCTGGGTCCTGGCCAACACTGCGTCTGCTACCCGGTCTCGCAGGCATCGCGCATGAGCTTTGGCGCGACCGTGCCGATCACCGAGTGGACGTCGGAGTCATGGTCGACGCTCGGGTCTGTGCTGGACCTCGCCGCGCGATACCGCGGCTGGCACGACGACGTGGTGACGCTGACCTCGGCGCCCGACTCGGTGAGCCGGTGGGCTCTGCACGACCGCGACATCCTGGGCCGCTGGAGCCAGGACCGGGTCACGGTCGCCGGCGACGCTGCCCACCCGATGCTGCCGTTCCTGGCCCAAGGCGCCAACCAGGCCATCGAGGACGCTGTCGTGCTGGCCCGTTGTCTCGCTACGGCGACCCCCCAGACGGTGCCCACTGCGCTGCGCCGCTACGAGCGCATCCGCCTGCCCCGCACCGACAAGGTGCACCAAATCTCGCGGAACAACACCATTGCGCTGCACCTGCCCGATGGACCCGAGCAACGCGACCGGGACCGCTCCCTAGCCGTGAATGCGGACCTCCAGAGCCAGAACTGGCTGTATGGCTACGACGCCGAGTACGACCTCGAGCCTGGCCCCGCGCCGGGTGAGACACCCGGCAACCGACGACCACCGCAAGGAGGACAGACCCGTGCCCATTCCACCGATCACGCCTTACCCCATGCCTACGACGGAGCGGCTTCCCCACGCTGTCATGAACTGGAACGTGAACCCTGACCGCGCTGTGCTGCTCGTTCACGACATGCAGCGCTACTTCCTCGACCCCTTCCCCGCCGGACGCTCACCCCTGGTGGAGCTGCTGGCGAACGCCGCCCAGCTCCGTACCCGCTTCGCCGAGCTCGGGATCCCGGTAGTGTACACGGCTCAGCCCGGCGGCATGAGCCGGACCGAGCGCGGGCTACTGCACGACGTCTGGGGTCCGGGCATGAACAGAGAGCAACGTGAGCGGGAGATCGTTCCTGAGGTGGCGCCGGCCGCCGGGGACACCGTACTCACCAAGTGGCGCTACAGCGCCTTCCATCGCACTGGGCTGGTTGACCTGCTCGCCCAGTGGGGCCGCGATCAGCTCGTGATCTGCGGGGTCTACGCGCACATCGGCTGCCTCGTCAGCGCGTGCGACGCGTTCTGCTTCGACATCGAGACCTTCCTGGTCGCTGATGCTGTCGGCGATTTTTCCCGGTACGAGCATGACCTGGCGCTGGACTACGCAGCGGGGTGCTGCGCGGCTGTCCTGTCCACCGAGGAGGTCTTCTCCGCGGTGGCCCGGTCGGCTGCGGTTGCAGGAGCTCGCTATGTCCGGTGATCTCGGCACGATCATCGACTTTCGAGCCCGGCTGGCGCCAGGGTCCGGCGCGCTCGAGCGCCAGCTGCGTGCCATGGATGTCGCAGGCATCGACCGGGCGGTGGTCAGCGCCGGAGGCGTTCTCGACCCGGACACCCTGGCCCGCCAGGCCATCGAGGGCCACTACAGCACGGCCGACGCCGGCAACGACGCTGTTGCCACGGCGTGCGCGAAGTTCCCTGAGCGGCTCGTGCCCACGTTCTTCGCCAACCCCCATCGCGAGCCGGAGAACTACCGTGATCGCGCCGGGTCGTTCCGCGGGCTCGAGCTCTCCCCGGCGGTGCACGGACTGGCGCTGACCGACGACCGGAATCTCGCGCTGGTCGAGGCCGCCGAGGAGGTCGGGCACGCGGTCTACATCGTGTGCCTCGGCCGCGCCGGAGCCACGCCCCGCGACTTGGTCGTACTCGCCGCGATGTTCCCCAAGGTCGTGTTCGTTCTGGGGCACTGCGGCTTCATCGGCATCGACTTTCCCGCGCTCCGCACGGTCGCGGCCTCGGCCAACATCGTCGCCGAGACGTCCGGCTGCTACACGGCGGTCGCCCGGGCGGCTGTCGAGCACCTCGGCGACGACCGCGTGCTCTTCGGCACCGAAGTGCCGCTGCAGGATCCGAGCGTCGAACTGGCCAAGATGCGCGCCCTCGACCTCGACCCGGCCGCGTGGAGCCGGGTCATGTGGCGCAACGCCGACCGCCTCATCCCGAGTGGCTGAGACCCGCCTCCTGCCGTTATTAGGCCCCGTCATCAGGCCACTGTCAAGGTCGCAAGTGTCAAGTGTCAAGGTCGCAAGGCCGCGCCGCCATCGACATAGAGTTCCTGCAGCGTGATGTGGCTCGCGTGGTCCGAGACGAGGAAGATCACCGCTGCGGCGACATCACACGGCTGGGCGAGCTTTCGCAGCGGGATACCGAGACGGAACTCCTCGGGGCTCCCCTGGATGGTGCGGGCCGCTCCGTGATCCACCGTCCACATCGAGCGTAGCATGTCAGTCTCCGTGGAGCCGGGCGCCACGACGTTACAGCGGATACCGTGCGGGGCCAGCTCGAGCGCGAGGCTCTTGGTGAACTGGGTCGCCGCAGCTTTCGAGGCGGCGTAGGCCGCCATGTTCGCGCGGGGAACGCCAGCGGCGTTGGAGGAAACCGTCACGATGCGACCCCGGCCTCGGGGGATCATGCGGCGCGCCAGGGCTCGGCAGACCCGCATGACGCCCCCTGCGTTGACCGCGAACACCGCTGCCCAGTCTTCGTCGGTCAT
>Ga0213881_10000838_pt1 | contig 16347 bp, 15 predicted proteins | sample BarmaccoBMER_R08_FD_160104 | JGI IMG/M metagenome (GOLD analysis project Ga0213881, IMG submission 160104) | Barbacenia macrantha exposed rock microbial communities from rupestrian grasslands, the National Park of Serra do Cipo, Brazil - ER_R08 ... | reverse complement strand
CCACATGATCCTTGACCAGGCGAACCGCCTTCGCCCGGGTCTCCTTGTCGAACCTGCTCGGCATCGCGCCATCCTTCCCAACTTGGGAGGAGCGCACGAAACACGGGATGGTTCAACCAACGGCGTCCCCGCCTACGAACACATCGACCTGCGGGGCCTTCCCACCCAGCTGCGGTTGGAGATGCAGTACGCGCTGCAGCGCCGGTGCGACGAGCGGACCATCAAGACCCCACCGGGTGTCGTGCGCGGTGTCGTGCGCTTCCTGCTCAGCAGCCAGATCACCTCGTTGCTGGACTGCTCAGAGCACACCTGGACACACCGATTCCCCGCAGGGGGCGGAACCAGGATGACGCAGCGAGCACTGGTGATCTACGCCCGTCGCGCGGTCGAGGACCTTTTCCAGGGCCGTGGCTGGGAGGTCGAATACCCCCGCGAGACGTGGCGGCTGCGCAACCTGGGCCTCGATGGCCCCCGCGCCACCATCAGCTTCGAGAAGATCAACCAGCCGTGGCTGAAGGACCTGGCGAAACGGTGGACACGCTGGCGGCTGTCCACCGGGCTTGGGTCCCAGCACGCCTCCTATGGCGCAACAACCCTCACCCGCTTTTCGGCCTTCCTCACCAAGGTGGGTGCCCAGTCCCTGAGGCAGGTGGATCGGGCACTGCTCGAGCGCTACCTCGCCGACCTGCACCACGAGCTGGCCGGGCGGAGCAGCCACAGCCGCCACATCGGGCAGCTGGGCGCGTTCTTCGACGCGATCCGTCGACACGGCTGGGACACCAGCCTGCCGGCCAACGCCCTCTTCCACGCCGAGGACTATCCCCAGCACGGCCACCGCCCGCCACGCGCGTTAAGCGAACACGTCATGGTCCAGCTGGAAGACCCCGCCAACCTGGACCGGTGGGACAACCCGGCCTTTCGGCTGATCACCCTGATCCTGATGCGCTGCGGCCTGCGGATCTCCTCGGTGCTCACACTCGCCTACGACTGCATCACCCACGACGCCAACGGCGCGCCCTACCTGCGCTATCTCAACACCAAAATGAAACGGGAAGCGCTGGTACCCATCGACGAGACACTCGTCGAGCAGATCAACCACCAGCAGCAGCGAGTCCACCAACAATGGCCGAACGGCACACCGATCCTCTTCCCACGCCCCAAGACCAACCTCCGTGGCGACCGAATCATGGACAGCCAGTTCTACCGCGAGGGCCTCTCCCGCTGGCTACAACGGTGCGACGTGCGCGACGAACACGGCCGCCCCGTCCACCTCACACCCCATCAATGGCGGCATACGCTGGGAACCCGCTTAATCAACCGGGACGTCCCCCAAGAGGTGGTCCGCAAAATTCTGGACCACGATTCACCGGAAATGACGAGCCATTACGCCCGGCTGCACGACACCACCGTGCGCGAGCATTGGGAACGAGCACACAAGGTCAACACCCAAGGCGAAACGGTCACCCTCGACCCCGACGGGCCGCTCGCAGAGGCCACCTGGGCCACCCAGCGACTCGGCCGAGCCACCCAAGCCTTGCCGAACGGATACTGCGGCCTGCCGGTAGTGCAAACCTGCCCCCACGCCAACGCCTGCCTGACCTGCCCGATGTTCATCACCACCGCCGAGTTCCTCCCCCAGCACCGGACCCACCACCAGCAGGTCCACCAGATCATCACCGCCGCCCAAGCGCGCGGGCAGACCCGGGTCACCGAGATGAACCGTCAAGTCGCGGACAACCTCAAAAAGATCATCACCGCGCTAGAGAACGACAACGACGGCAGCGAGCAAGGCAAGGCGGCCGATGGGTCCTAACAACACCAGCTCACTGATCTCCGCCGCCCGCCGACGCCGGGAACTAACCCGCGCCAAGGCCATCCAGGCGATCCGCGAACTCGACCACGCCGGCACCCCGGTTACCTTCGAAGCCGTCGCTCGCACCGGCAGGGTCTCCCGCTCATGGCTGTATTCCCAACCCGACATACGAGCCGACATCGAACGCCTCCGCAACACCACCCAGCAGGCACCATCACCCCCCATCCCCGCCAGCCAGCGCGCCTCCGACCCCTCCCTGCGGCAGCGCCTGGCCGAAGCCACCGAGCGCAACCGCCAACTCACCCAGGACAACGCGCGCCTCCGCCGACAACTCGCACACGCCCTCGGCGACCAACGCACCTCACCCCCCAGCCGTTGACTCACTCCATCGGGGGACACAACCGGTCACTCTTCAATAACGAAATGACCCCTGCCAACCAGGCGGAGAACCACCCACGCGACCACGTTGGCGACACCGTCCTCAACACGGTCACGCAGGCCACAGCCCTGGTCAACAAAAAGGCTCTAGATAATCGGTAGGTCCTTCGCCAACTCAGCGATCGGTTTGGGCCGCTGACGGGCCAACTCAACCGCTCGACGGCGGAACTCAGCAGGGTGAGGTGCAGGCACGGCATGATCCTTCCTGGTGGCCGGGGCCACCTCAGGTCGGGTGTCCGTGCTACGGGGGGAAACTCAGGGCGGCAAGGGCACGGCTGATCGTCTCGTCGGCATCGGAGATGGACCCGGTGCGTTCCCGTAGCCGCTGGGTGATCACCTCGGGTGGTGCTGTGCAGTGCGATGAGTTCGGCGTGCGCGCTGCGGGCCAGTTCGGTGGCTGCTGGGGAGTACAGGCCCTGCTGGTAGGACACCGCAGCGGACTGGTGTGGCGCCAGACCGTGCAGCTCCTTGCGCACCCGGTCGCTGGACAGCACCATCATGCCCAGAGGTTCGGCCAGCGCATTGCTCAGTGTGGACTTACCGGTGCCGGGCAAGCCGCCGACGAGGACCAGCCGAACCTCGGTGGTGCGCAGGTGGCGCGTGGCGATGTCGGCGTAGTGTTGGGCTTGCTCGCGGGACTCGTCATGGACTGAGGCGTCGCCCTGCTCACTGCGCAGGCAGGCTACCTTCGCGCGGACCATCGCGCGGTAGGCGATGTAGTGGTGGCGCAGCGCCGCGGGGGCCGGGTCGCCAGCAAACTCGGCATACCAGTCCAGGAAGCGCGCGCCCAGCTGTGCGGCGCCGTGGTACTCCAGGTCCATGGCCAGGAAAGCGGCGTCATCGAGCCCGTCGAGGTAGCGCAGCTGGGTGGTCAGCCGCCGCTCCTCGGGCATCCGGCGCATCACCACCAGGTGCTCACAGGGGCGGCCGTCGACACCGGTGACCTCAGCCAAGCCGAGATACACATCCGGGGCCAGCCGCCGATTGAGCTCGACCTCCCGCCGACAAACCTCCAACCGCCGCTGCCGGGTACTGAAATCCAAAACGCGGTACGGACTGGCTTTTTGAGCTTGTAGGCCAGCTCCCCAATCAGGAACACCACCCCGATATGGGTCTCCCGCACCACGGCGAAGGGACCCGTTACGGGGAAATCGGTGCTCACGGTCGTGACGTTAGACAGCGGCCCCGGACGCCGCCCAGGTGCTTACAGCCCACCCCGCGGGGGACGCCTGGACCGTCGGTTGGTGACCAACGACCCTGCCGCCGGAGCTGCCATCACGCGCATCGTGACTGGTAGCAGAGTGACCAGGGAGGCGAGCATGAGTACCGTCCGCGCTCCCGGCGCACTGACCCGGCTGGCGCGACAGCATGGGCTGGTGCGCTCATCGTTGCGCCGCACCACCGACCGCATCGACGCCGCGGTGACCGCAGTGCTAGCGATCCTGGCATTGCTGGTCGTACCGCTGGCCACCACCATCGCGATGGCAAGCTACCACCACGAGCGGGCCGAGACGGCGACTACGGCCTCGCAACGCACGGCGGTGACCGCGGTCCTGCTCACCGACCCACCACCGAACCTCGGATGCATGATCGTCAATGCGGCAGCCATCGGGTTCGACCTGATGCTGGGCGGGTGGATGCTGCTGGGGGCACTGTGGTGGGCCGTCTGCCGCGTGCTGGGCCGGATCAACGCGGCTTGGTGGGACGTGCAATGGGCCCGCACCGAACCAGGGTGGAGCCATCGCCCCAGGCAATAGGAAATGAGCAAAGTGACGTGAGGAAGGAGCCGGAGATGCGTGTGCGCGACATCATGACCCGATCGGTGGTGACCACCACCCCACGAACACCGGTCAAGGACGCTGCGATCGTCCTGGCTGGACACGGGGTTACCTTGCTCCCCGTCGTCGAAGCGGACGACCGGCTGGTCGGCGTGCTCACCGAGGCCGACGTGGTCCGCGGACGGATCCCCCCGACCCGCGCCGCGGCGCATGGCACGGCAGCCAGGCCGGGGCAGCGCCGCCCGCTACCGTCGGCGACGTGATGAGCAGCCCCCCGCTGACCACGGACTCGCAGACCGACGCCGCGGAACTGGCAACCATGATGATCGACCGTGGGCTGCGCAGCGTGCCCGTGGTCGACCAGGACCGGCTCGTAGGCATTATCACTCGCCGGGATTTGGTGTGCGTCATCGCTCGAGATGATGCACTGATCGCCGCCGATGTCCGCAGGCGCCTGGAGTGTTACAGCGGCCCTGACCGGTGGACCGTGCACGCCTAGCACGGCGCGGTGACCATCACCGACCAGCACGAGGACCCCACCGACCACCACGTCGCCCTGGTGCTGGCCCAAGCCGTGCCGGGAGTAGCACACGCCAAGGTCGTGCACTCCACGTCCCAACCAGCCTGACCCCCGGCATGTCACCGTAGTCGCGCGGCTGACAGCCGCGAGTCCGGCATGTCGTTAGGTGGCTGTGCGGGTGGTTTCTGGCATGAGCAGCTCGGCTACCGGGCGTCTGGGGGTGGCCGGAACGGGTGATCCGAAGCCGATGCGCAAGATGGCCTGCGGGTTCAGCGTGGTTCTCAGTGCGCGGCGCAGCTCGGCACGGATGCGGGGCACTTCGATGGGTTGGGAGAGGAAGGATGCGGACAGGCCCAGGGTGGTGGCGGTCAGCAGCGTGTGCTGGAGTGCCTGGCCGCCTTGGAGATCGGCCAACGGACCCTCATGGAACGCGCAGAGGACGACCAGAAAAGGATCGGGCTCGACCGGCTGGGGGCCACCAGCGCTCACGGGGACGCCGTCTTGGTGGACGCCCTCGCGTCCGGTCCACGCTGCTAGCTCGGCTACGAAACCGGGGGCGGCCATCTGCTCGCGGTGAGCCCGTACTACCAGGTAGCGGAGCCTGGCGCGGTCCTCGCGGTCGGACAGCACGCACAACCACCCTCGTTCCGACTGGGCTGCCCGCACCAGTTGGGTGCGATGCTCGGCGGGAACGGGGGCGTCGATGAAGGGCCGGCGGTTGGTCCGCCGCATGCGCACCGCCTGGAGCAGCCGAGTGAGTTCCGGTGAGTGGCGTGCGTGCCCGCCATAACGAACCACGGCCAGCGCACCCGACCCGTCCACTCCAGCCCGGTAGCCGCTGGGCAGCAGCGTCACCAGGGGACGTATTCCCTGGCCCTGCAGCGCCAGCCTCAGGTTCAGCAGGGCCGCGCCGCAGGACAGCCGCAGTTCCCGATCGTCGGGGTCGGTGGCGGGCAGCCGCCGAGTGAGGTCTGCGTGCAGCTCAATCTGGTTGTCCAGGATCCGGAACCGCCACGGCTGACTGTTATGCACCGAGGGTGCCAGGGATGCCGCCTCCAGCACGCCCTGGACCGCGAGGGCCGACAGACCCAGCGTTGGAGTCACCGCGCTCATGATCACGAAACCTCCATCGTGTCGCTGTGGGCCAACCCAGCGCGCCGGGAGTTGCGCGTGACGTCACAATGCGGGTGGCCGGACGTGGCTGGACACGGACGAAGGTCCCCACCTACCAGGGCGCTCCGCCACCTGGTCAGGGCTCTTGGCAGTCGTCGAATACCCGTGCGAGGCTAGTCGGGAACAGGACGGCGTCATCCGCCGGACCGGAGCGAGGATGCCAGAACGACCACCGTCACCCTCCAGCGGCACTATCCCCAGGTCAGCCACGGCCGGGCTGTCCGGGTTGCGGTTGGACGAGTTACTCAAAGAGGTCCAGGACCGCCTCACGGAGATCATCAAAACCAGGGACCGACTGCAAGGCCTGCTCGACGCGGTCATCGTGGTGGGTACCGGACTCGAGCTCGATTCCACCTTGCAACGCATCGTGCAAGCCGCGGTGGAGCTGGTCGATGCCCGCTATGGCGCCCTGGGTGTGCTGGGCCCGCGCGGGGGTCTGTCCGAGTTCGTCTATGTGGGCATCAACGCCGAGGAGCGTGCCCGGATGGGCCACCTGCCCGAAGGGCGCGGGCTACTCGGACTGTTGATCAAGGACCCGCGGGTGATCCGGTTGCCCGACCTCGGCCAGCACCCGGTATCAGTCGGGTTCCCACCCCACCATCCGCCGATGCGCAGCTTCCTCGGCGCGCCGGTGCGGGTGCGGGATGAGGTGTTCGGCAACCTGTACCTGACCGAGAAGCGCAACGCCACGGAGTTCACCCCGGAGGACGAGGTGGTGCTGCAGGCACTGGCCGCGGCGGCCGGGGTCGCGGTGGAAAATGCCCGGCTGTTCGAACAGGCCCAGATGCGCCAACGCTGGCTGGAGGCCTCCTCCGAGATCAGAGCGGAACTCCTGGCCGGGGCTTCCGTCGAGGACGCGCTGCGGCTGGTCGCCCAGCGCACACTGGAACTCTCGGCCGCCGACAGCGTGCTGATCCTGCTCACCGACGACGACAACCGGGCTGAGTTCACCGTGCGCACCGGAGCCGGTGAACGATCTCACTCCCTGATCGGATCAACGATCCCCGCTACAGCACCAGCTCTCGAGGAGATCTTCCGATCTGGGATGACCAAGCTGGTCCCAGACCTGTCCGCAGTCCTCGAGGACGACCTGGGTGAACCGGCCGACACGTTCGGGTCAGCCCTGGCCGTGCCGTTGCGCTCGGCCGCCGGTATCAGCGGCGTGCTGATGGCCCTCCGGGACAAGGGCGCGGCCGTGTTCGAGCCGGAGCAGGTACCGGTGCTCGCCTCCTTCGCCGACCAGGCGGCGCTGGCCGTGGAGGCGGCTGAGGCACAGCGGGCACAGCGGCTGCTGGACGTGCTCGCCGATCGCGACCGGATCGCCCGAGACCTGCACGATCACGTGATCCAACGCCTGTATGCCTCCGGGATGAGCCTGCAGGGCACGCTCCGCTTGATCAGCAAGCCCGACGTACGAGGGCGGATCCAGAAGGTCGTGGAGCAACTCGACGAGACGATCCGGGACATCAGAACCTCCATCTTCGACCTGCACACCACGGGGGAGGACAAACCGGGCAGCCTGCGTCGCCGGCTGCTGGACGTGGCCACCGAGGTCTCGGCCGATGCCGGACTATCCCCCGCCGTGCGGATGTCCGGAGCCCTCGACACCCTGGTGCCCCCCACCATCGCCGAGCATGCCGAAGCGGTGGTCCGGGAAGGAGTCAGCAACGCCCTCCGGCATGCCAACGCCACCGCCGTCACGGTCACCATCGAAGCGGGTGACGACCTGGTCATCGAGGTGATCGATGACGGGGTTGGCATCCCCCAGGACGTGGCTCGCAGCGGACTGGCCAACGTGGAACAGCGCGCGGCGGCATGCCATGGCACGCTCACCGTCCTCGCCCCGCCACCCGGCGGTACCCGACTGACCTGGCGCGTACCGCTGCCCTGACAGCACCGTGCGCGACGACGCGGCGTGAGCACTCAACCCTCACTGGCCGCGTCCCTCCTTGTCCCGCAACTCAGCACTCCGTAATTCGGTGGCCAGCACCGCCACCTGTGTCCGACGCTGCATGCCCAGCTTGGCCAGCAGGTGCGAGACGTAGTTCTTCACGGTCTTCTCCGCGAGGAACATCCGGTCGGCGATCTGACGGTTGGTCAAGCCCTCACCGATGAACTCCAGCACCGCGCGTTCCTGCTGGGACAGCTCGCGCAACGGGTCGGCCTGTTCCTGCTCGCGCCGGAGGCGGTTCAACAGGGCGGTCGTCGCCCTGGCGTCCAGCAGCGACTGGCCTGAGGCCACCGTGCGGATCGCGCTCAGCAGGTCGGCACCGAGCACCTGCTTGAGCACGAACCCCGACGCGCCAGCCATGATCGCATTGAACAGCGCCTCGTCATCACCGAACGAGGTCAACATCAGACAGCGCAGCTCCGGGAGGCGCGAGGTGAACTCACGGCACAACTGGACACCGTCACCATCGGGCAGTCGCACGTCGAGCACGGCCACATCCGGAACGGCCGCCGGCGCCCTGACCAGGGCCTCCGCCACCGAAGCCGCCTCACCCACGACGTCAAGATCGGGCTCGGGCTCCAAAAGATCAGCGATACCACGCCGCACGATCTCGTGATCATCAACGAGGAACACCCGCGTGGCCATACCTACACCTCCGCCAGGTCATTCGGCACCGCCACCAGCGGCTGACTGACCTCGCCCAGCACGATACTGCCCAGCGACGAGGGCCGCAGACACCGAGCGGGGCGCGGGCCCACGGGCACGGTGCAACTCGTCGAGGACGGCTCCGCCAGTCGCGCGGTACGGACGAATGGCCCGTTCTCCGGGACCTAATGCCCCTCCCGACCGCGCTACTGGGGAGTGACACTCCAGGTTGTTGCGGCCGTTGCCCGGCTCGGACACCCGGAAGCGTATCATGACCCAGCTCACCGATCTGGCCGAGGTGGTCGAGCGTGCGCTGCGTGCTCCTTCGGTGCACAACACCCAGCCCTGGCTGTGGCGCATCCGCCCCGGAGTCGTCGAGCTGTACGCCGACTGGACCCGGCAGCTGGCAGCCACCGATCCTGACCGCCGTGACCTCATCCTGAGCTGCGGTGCTGCCCTGCACCACCTGCAGGTCTCCCTCGCCGCCCGGGGCCTGGCTGCCCGGGTGGAGCGGCTGCCCGATCCTGAGGATCCCGGCCACCTGGCCACCATCACCCTCCGACCAGGCACCGGGGACACTGCTGATGCCGCCTTATTCCCGGGCATCGATCGGCGGCGGACCGAACGGCGCCGGATGAGCCACCGCCCGGTGCCCACACGCCATCTCAGGACTCTCGCCGAGCAGGCATCCCGCGCTGGCGCGGTGCTGCTGCCAGTGAGTAGCCCGGCCATGCGGCAACGGCTCGCCACTGCCCTCACCGAAGCCGCACGCACCCAGGCGCACACCCCAGGCTACGGGGCCGAGCTGCAGCTGTGGACCCGCCGTCACGCCAGAGGCCGCGACGGCATCCCCGCCAACAACCTGCCCCCACACCTGGTCGGTCTGCTCAGTTCCCCCCCACTGCGCCACTTCCCAGCCGGCCAGCTCCGCCAACCCCGCCACCTGCCCGGGCAGGGTCCCGCCGATGACGCGGCAGAGCTGCTGGTCATCGCCACACCCGGCGATGAGCAGTCCGACCGGCTGCGCGCCGGGGAGGCAACCAGCGCGATCCTGCTCGCCGCAACCGGGCTCGGACTCGCCACCACACCCCTCAGCCAAGCCCTCGAGGTGCAGACCATCCGGCAGACGCTCCAGCAGGAGGTGCTGCACATCCCCGAGCACCCACAACTCATCCTCCGGATCGGCTGGCCCGCCACCACAGCCACCGAACTCCCCCTTACCCCCCGCCGTGACCTCCGCTCGGTCTTGCTGCGGTGAGGTCCGGTTATTCGGGCCAGTCGGAACCCTCGATGACCCGCACGAAATCGCGCCGCACGAAGCCGGGCGGGCAGCCGGCTGTCCGGGATTTCGATGCCGGCGATGCGTTCGGTGCCCGACGCACCCGACACCGGGCCCAGGTCTGCCCGATCAGAGCGCCGTGACGCGCGCGGGACCTTGGGCTATCCGTGAACTCGTGGTAACCAGCTGGCCTCGGCGCTGAACCCTAGGTGCAGGTACGCTGACGGTGAGATCCTTCACCCAGCACAAGGAAGGGTTGTTATGGGTGGCTTGACCGGATGGCACTTTCTGATCCTCCTCGTCGTGCTCGTCCTGTTGTTCGGCTCCAAACGACTGCCTGACATGGCCCGCGCGGTGGGCCAGTCCGCGCGAATCTTCAAGGGCGAAATGAAGGGGAACAAGGAGCAGCAACACACCTCCGACACGACCCAGCCGCCCACGGGGTAGCCACCGCACCGCGAGGAGTGGTCAATGCTCGATCTGAGTATCGAAAAGCTGTTTATCCTGGCAGTGGTGGCGCTGTTTGTGCTGGGTCCTGAGCGATTGCCCACCGCAGCGGTCTGGCTGGCCCGGACCCTGCGACAGATCAAAAATTACACCAACGACGCGAACCAGAAGATTCGTCGCGAGCTGGGCCCGGAGTTCGACGAGATCCGCGCCCCACTGGACGAGCTTCGTAGCGAGCTGTCAGGCTTGCGGACCTGGCGCAATCCCCGTTCCGCGCTGCTCCGCCACCTGCGCGACGACCCCATCCCGCCCTTCCCCTACCCGTCTTCCTTGGACGGCTGGGAACCCACTCCCCGATGGGAACCACCGCACCGTTGGGAATCACCTCCCGACCTGCAACCCACCAGCCCACCACCAAAACTCGCCGCAGGGGAACGACCGCCCATCGACCACGAAGCGACCTAGATCGCCGCGAACCCGTCGGGGGACTGATAGCCGCCGGTCAGCTCCGCGATGAGCCCGGCGAGCCGAATGGCGTTGTGGTCGTGGAGGAAGGGTGCGACCACCTGCATCCCGGCGGGCAGGCCGACCGGAGTACGCCCGATCGGCACCACGACCGAGGGGAGATCGACGAGGCCAACGAGGCCGGTCCAGGCAACGCTTTCCGGGTAGGGGCGCTGTTGCCCGTCCACGGTCAGGGTGCGGCTGTGGAAGGTACCTTCCTGGTGGTGCGGGAATGCCGTTGTCGGCATCACCGGGCACAGCAGGATGTCGTAGCTCGCGAACCAGGCGGCCCAGCGTTCCCGGTAACGGGAGCGCTGCTCGTCACGGCGCAACCATTCGCGGTGGGACCCGGCCATCTGCTCGGCGATGTCCTCGGGCAGGCAGGGCGGAGCCGCCGCCCAGAGCTGGGCGTTGAACAGCTCGACTTGAGCCGCCAGCTCGACGTCGGGGTGTGACTCCTCGATCCGCGCACCGGCGCTCGAGAGGCGCTCCACCGTGCTGCGCAGGAGATCGGCGTAGTCCCGTTCCAGCACCAAGGCGGGGTCGGCGAGCCAGAACCCGATCCGGAAGTCGGACAGGGTTGACCCCTGCGGCGGGGGGAGCTCGAGCCGCCACGCCGTCGAGTGCGGGGGCTCGGGCCCCGCCAGGACGTCGAGCAGCAGGGTGAGATCCGCGGCCGAGCGGGTGAGCGGACCGAACACGTTCATGTCGACGTCGGTGGTTCCGCCGCCGACGTGGTTGAGATACCCCCGCTGCGAGATCACCCCGTAGCTCGGTTTAAGCCCGAAGACGCCGCAGCAGTGGGCGGGGATACGGACCGAGCCGGCGATGTCGGTGCCCAGCTCGAAACTGGTGAAGCCGCAGGCCACCGCGGCCGCCGCTCCGCCGGAGGATCCGCCGGGCACTCGATCGGCCGCCCAGGGGTTACGGGTCGTTCCGAACAGTTCGTTGTAGGCCTGCACATCGGTGGACCAGCGCGGCAGGTTGGTCTTGCCGAATACGATCGCGCCGGCCCGTTTCAGCCGGGTCACCGCCGGAGCGTCCTGAGCAGGGAAATGATCGGCAAGTTCGACGGCACCGCCGGTCGAGCGGATCCCGGCGGTCTCGATCGCGTCCTTCACCGTAATCGGTAAGCCGTGCAACGGCCCGGCCAGCTCGCCCCGTGCCGTGGCCTCATCAGCGGCGGCCGCAGCGGCCCGCGCCCGCTCGACGTCGAGGGTGACCACGGCGTTGACCTCACCGTCAAGCCGGCCGATCCGATCCAGGTAGGACTCCAGCAGCTCGCGGCTGGACAGCTCCTTGGTGCGGATCGCCTCAGCGAGCCGCCCGGCGGGCCAGATCGCCTCGGTAGCCATCGCGACGATAAGTATCGCCGAGGACGCCTGCGGCCCGCAACGCGCCGTGGAACCGGCCGGCCGCCGGGAACTCGAGGCAAGGGGAGCAAGGCTCAACCGACGGCCGGCCGGGGCTTGAGCCGGCTTGAAGCCTGAAGCTACCTCACGCGGTGAAATTCGCAACCCAGTTTAAGGGTCACCGGCTGGGGGCTCGGGCCTGCTCGCTGACGGTTCGGGTCTGGCCGTCGGTGGTGGGTGTGAGGTGGCGGCCGTCAGCCGTCACCTCAGCAGCGGCGGGGGCGGCTACCTGCGCTGGTGGGGCAGGGCGAGCCGGGGTGGCCGGGGTGGGGGGTCGGGAGGGCATGAACAGGGCGATCAGGACGGCCACGACACCCAGAGCGGCGGCGAGCAGGAACAAGTCGTCCACTGCCCCGACGAATACCAGATGTTGGATTCGGTTGTAGAGAGCCCACACGCTGAACCACGGAGGCCCCGATGGGCCGGTCTGCGGGATGGGTAACCACTTCGGAGGCCCTAGTGGGCCGAGGGGTAGGAGGGGGCGGGGCCACGCCGGAACCCTCGTCGGAGTTCCCGGTGAGCCGGGGTGGAGGAGGGGGAGGGGAGTGTTCTTGGGCAGCAGTGCGGCGCGTCCAGCGAGCTGCTGGGCCTGCTGGATGGTCAGGACCGCGGTGAGCACCGCGATCCCGAGGGCAGCCGCGGCGTTGCGCACGACGTTGTTGAACACACTGGCGATGTTGCTCTGGGCCACCGGGACGGCTGCAAGACCGGAGGTAAAGATCGGCATCATGGCCACGCCCAAACCGACGCCGAGGACCACCAACAACCACATGACGTGCTCGCGGGGCGTGTCGAGGGCTAGCGTGCGCAGCCGGTAGGCGCCCACAGTTGTGATCACCAAGCCGGTGACCACCAGCCAGCGCGGCCCGATACGGTCATAGGCCCGCCCGGCGATCGGCATCAACACCCCCATCGCCAGCGCCTGGGGCAGCAGGGTGAGCCCGGAGTCGAACGCCCCCATCCCCTGGGCCTGCTGAAGGTATAACGGGATGTAGAACAGCGTCCCGAACAGCATCACCGTTAGTATCGTGAGCAACACCATCGAGAGCGTAAACTGCCCGACGCGGAATATCCGGATATCGATTAATGGGTTGGCGACCTCGAGCTCGATCACCACGAACAACGCCAGTAGCAGCGCGCTGAGCGTGAACAGACCCAGGATCCGGTAGGAGGACCAGTGCCAGTCCTCCCCCTTGGACAGCGCCAGCAGCAGCGCGAACAACCCCCCCGCGATGGTGACAAAACCCAGCATGTCGAACGACTGCCCGATCCGACGGGGGAAAGAGGGGAGCACCAGGACCCCGGCCACCGCGCCTAGGATCCCGACCGGCACGTTGATGTAGAAGATCAGCCGCCAGTCCACGTACTCCACCAGATACCCGCCCAACGTCGGACCAATCGCCGGAGCGAACACGACTCCCAGGCCATACAGGCCCATCGCGGCCCCGATCCGTTCCCTGGGCACGATCTGGAACAAGATCGACAGTGTGACCACCGGAAGGATGCCACCCGGGATCGCCTGCAAAATCCGGAAGGCCACCAGACTGTTCAAGTCCCAGGCCAGCCCGCACAACGCCGAGCCGGCAGCAAACATCAGCAGCGCCAGGTTGTACACCCGGCTGAACCCGAAGCGGTCGCCCAACCACCCGGTGGCCGGCACCACCACCCCCAACATCAGCGTGTACGCCGTAATGACCCACTGCACATCCTGAGTGGTCCCCCCGAACTCGTTCTGAATCGTCGGGATCGCCACGTTGACGATGCTGGTGTCCAGCACCGACATGAACATCCCCGCGACCAGCACCAGCAGCGGCAGACCCCAGCCCCCCGCCGCGACCGCGCCCCCGCGAGAGCCTGATCCACTATCTACCGGCCGAGCAACAGCCCCGTCAGGACTGACCCCCGACTCCCTTATCACAGGACGAGTCATGCCACCACTGTGCCATCAGAACGCCGCGTGCTCTACTGTGTACTACTAGTTCAACACGAAACATCTGGTGTTCCCTAGCGCACGAGAGGTGTGGACGTTGAGCAGCGTCAGCCAGGCTTGCCCCCCGGCACCCGCGGTCATGGACCACCGCAAGGTGCCCCGACGCCGCGGTGACGCACTCTACGCGGCGATCTTCGAAGCCACCCTCGACGAACTGAGCGCGGTGGGCTACGCCGAACTGAAGATGGAACGTGTGGCTAACCGAGCCCGGGCCAGTAAGGGATCCCTGTATCGGCGCTGGTCCCGCCGCGCCGAGCTGGTCGCCGACGCGGTCCGCTACGCCCTTCCCGACTGCCCCGAGCCACCCAACACCGGGAATGTGCGCGACGACATCCTCGGCTGCCTGCGAGCAGCCGCCACTTTGCTCAACGGTCCCTCCGGCGAGGCGGCACGCGGTCTGATGGCCGAGACCATCCGCGATCCCGACCTCATGGAGGCCATCCGGCTGCGCTTCGTTGATCCCGGCGTCGAGCTCTTTCTCACCGTGCTCCGGCGAGGCTCCGCCCGTGGCGAGGTCCGCGCCAGCGCGCTCACCCCCCGCATCGCCAGCGTCGGTCCCGACCTACTACGCCAATATTTCCTCGTGCACCACTCGCCGATTCCCGACCACGTGCTGATCGAGATCGTCGACGAGGTGATCCTTCCACTGGTCCTCGTTTAATCCACGAGCCAAAATCCACCGAGACAATCGACCGGAGTAATCCGCTCGCACGGCCAGACTCCCCAAGTTAAGGTACTGGGCGTAGCCTATCGCTAAGTCCACCACATCGACGGGGAGGTGTGAGTGTGGAAGGTCCTGTGACGGCGCCACCCGCGCCAGAAGATCGGACCGACGGTACCACGCCCAGCGCACCTGGACAGCGCAAACTCAAACGCTCCACCCGGATCGCCCTGATCGTGATCCTGATCGCGGCACTGATCGCCGGCGCCGGTTTCGGCACCAGTTACTTCCTCAACGCCCGCCGCTACGTCAGCACCGACAACGCCCAGATCGATGGTAACCAAATCCTGATCAATGCCCCCGCCGACGGCACCCTCGTCGATTGGCGGATCACCCAGGGCACCGTGATCCATAAGGACGAGCTGGTCGGCCGGATCAAGATGCGCGATGGGTTCGTCCAGCCCCTGATGAGCATCCGCGCCCCCTCCGACGGCACCGTCGCGGAGAACAACGGCGTGCCGGGTACGTTCGTCACCACCGGCACCCAACTCGCCGTCGCTTACGACCTGAGCAAGATCTACGTCACAGCCCGCGTCGATGAGACTGCCGTCAAACCGGTGCGCCCCGGCGAGCTGGTCGACATCTATGTCGACGCCTATCCGCATACCCGGTTCACCGGCCACGTCCTTGAGGTCCAAGGGGGATCCGCCAACGTGTTCTCACTGTTCCCGCAGAACAACACCCAGGGCAACTTCCAGAAGGTTACCCAGGTCATCCCGGTCAAGATCGGGATCGAGAACACCCAGAACCTGGAGCTTGTTCCCGGCATGAACGTCACCGTTTACGTCCACAAACCCTGACTGGGGTCCATCCGGGCGCCCTGAGACCGGGATCAGCTCCTGACCGGGATCAGCTGAGCGTCGACACCAGGGTTGATGGTCACAGTGCGCGACTGTACCAATCCACTGGGTCCACTGCGTCAATACGCATCTGATCCACCGGCCACGCGGCGCGGCACTCCGGGACATCCAGCGGCGCTCCCCTACCCTAGCCGATCAGAGTAGAAACCGTCCGGGACTACCTCATTTGATGTAGGGGAGCAGCACGACCTGGGGTATGCGGAAAATGATCCATGAAGGTGACGACCAACCCCTGAGCTTCCGGCATGCTGGCGAAGCAAGCCAGATCATACCTTGGACAACTACGACAACCACAAAGACAACCGTCAGGTAAGACCTGCTATTCGCCAGGGCGAGTGGCCAGTGACACCCCTGCCATCATCACAGCGGATACCACGAAAAACCGGGCAGTTGAGCAACGCGAAACACACGTCGATAGACATGCCCTTTGGTAACTATCGGATCGGCTTGGCGTAGTCAAGGAAGGCACCAGCCGGAGAAGGAACTAGCAGGGGAATTGCGATGCTGATGACAGCCGCCGCAAGGGGCGCCGCAGGGAGCGCTGCAGGGAGCGCCGTAAGGAGCTACGACTCCACTGACACCACGGGTCACATCGCCGACCTGCTAGCCCGAGCAAGCGACGGCGACCCAGCAGCCTGGGAAGAAGTGGTGCGCCGGTACGGCAAGCTCGTGTCTGCAACGGTGCGCTCGTTTCGGCTGCAGGACGCCGACGCGCTCGACGCGGTCCAGACGACGTGGCTGCGGCTGACCGAAAACGCCCACCGGGTGCAGTTCCCCGAACGGCTGGGCGGGTGGCTGGTCACCACCGCCCGCCAG
>Ga0213881_10000837_pt1 | contig 16386 bp, 13 predicted proteins | sample BarmaccoBMER_R08_FD_160104 | JGI IMG/M metagenome (GOLD analysis project Ga0213881, IMG submission 160104) | Barbacenia macrantha exposed rock microbial communities from rupestrian grasslands, the National Park of Serra do Cipo, Brazil - ER_R08 ... | reverse complement strand
GAGTTGGGTGGGCGAGACGCCCTGCTTGGCGGCGATGTTGATCTGGTCGTATTGGCCGACCTTGTCGAAGATCCGTTGGGCGGTGGGAAGCGTGAAGACCGCGATCGTGGCCCCCCCGAGCGAGGAGACACCGCCGAACTTCACCGTCCCGGAGATCCGGAAGCGCTCCACCGGCCCGCGGGCGATGACTCCGATCTCCTGGCCCGCCGAGAGCCCCTGGTTGCTCGCCGTCGCCGCATCGATCGCGACCTCGTTGGGCGCGCTCGGCCAGGACCCGCTGGCAAGCGAGAGCGGATTGAAGCGCTGTCCGGCGGCCGTGTGGCTGAACCCCAGCCCGGGCGCTCCGCCGCGCGAGATCGCCTTGCCGTCGTGGCCAACGAGCTGTGCCTGGTCGGAGATGCCCCCCGAGGCCAGCGAGACGCCGGGCAGCGACTGCACCTGGGTGAGCAGCGACGCCGGCAGCGACGGGGTCTCGGAGCGGTCGTTCCCGTTGCCGTTCCCAATCGCGCTCTTGCCGGTGATCACCGCGTCTGCGTTCTTGTACGCCTGGGTGAACACGGTCGAAAACGCGGCCTTGATCGTGTCGGTCAGGACATACGTGCCGCTGATCATCGCGACCCCGAGAACAATCGCGATCGCGGTCAGCATCGCGCGCATCTTGCGCCCGAGCAGGCCCTTCAGCGCGACCCGGGTCACGAGCCGAGGGTGCTCATCACCTCGAGCACGTCCGACTGGCTCGCCTCGGTCAGCTCCTTGACTATCCGCCCGTCGGCGAGGAACAGGATGCGATCGGCGATCGCCGCGGCCCGGGCTTCGTGCGTGACCATGACGATCGTCTGCTGATAGGCCTCGGCGGAGCTTCTGATGAGCTCGAGGATCTCGCCGCTGGTCTTCGAGTCCAGGTTGCCGGTGGGCTCGTCGGCGTACAGGATCGTCGGGCGGGACACGAGCGCCCGAGCGATGGCCACTCGTTGCTGCTCACCGCCCGAGAGTTCCGACGGCCGGTGCTGGCGCCGGTCGGCTAGCCCGGTGCGGGATAGGAGCTCCTCGAGCCACTGCTCGTCGGGCCGCTCGCCGGCGATTGACAGCGGCAGGACCATGTTCTCCTCGGCCGTCAGCATCGGCAGCAGGTTGAAGAACTGAAAGACGAAGCCGATGTGGTCGCGCCGCAGTCGGGTGAGGTGAGCGTCGTCCAGTGTGGTGATCTCGACGCCGGCCACCGTGACGCTTCCGCCGGTCGGCTTGTCGAGCCCGGCGAGGATGTGCATCAGCGTCGATTTGCCCGAGCCCGAGGGGCCCATCACCGCCACGAGCTGACCCCGCCGCACGTCCAGGGTCACTCCGCGCAGCGCTTCGACCGCGGTCGGGCCCTCGCCGTAGCGCCGTGTGACTTCCTGTGCGGCCACGGCGAGTCCGTCGACCGCGGCGGTTTCCGCTGTGGTCAACTTGCTCGCACTCAACACTGTTGTGTATATCACGGCCTTCCGCGGGATTCGTTGTGACAAATTCCACGGTGACCGCGGGCGGTCGAGCCGTCCCGGAGCGAGCCGCGGATCGTCGGCGGCAGCGGGGGCCTGCGGGCACGACCGTCAACTGAAGCTGCCTTCCGTCGTATAGCGCGGGAAGAACGTAACGCCTGTCGTTCCGGTCCCGGTTCCGGCGCCGGTCCCGGTTCCGGTCCCGGTCCCGGTTCCGGTGCCCGTTCCGGTTCCGCCGCCGGTCCCGGTCCCGGTCCCGGTTCCGGTGCCGAGCCCCGGGCTAATTCCTGTCGGGCCGGCCGTCACCGCGGCGCTCGCTCAGTCCGCGGGCGCCTACGAGGCAGCTCTGCCACTCCGTCGCCCGGGCTAGCCGATGATGCGGAAGACGCCTCGCATGAACGGGTGGATCCGGCAGAAGAACGTGTAGGTGCCCGGCTTGAGGCTGATGGGCGTGCTCCAGCTCAGCCTTCCGACCGCCGGCGTGCCGAGCCCGAGCTGTCCTGAGTCGTAGTTGCCGGCGCCGTTGGCCAACGGGTAGGAGATCCCGGTGTCGAGCCCGCACGGGTTTTGGCAGGCGGTGATCGTGTGGAAGATCGAGACTCTATACGCCGGGCTCGGGTCGAACCCCGGGATCCCGGGCGCCAACGAGCTGGCGTCGTCGTTGGTGAACGTCAGCGACTGACCCTGCTTGATCGTCGGGACGCAGGATGGATGATCCAGGTCGCCCGGGTTGTAGAGGAATCCCGAGATCACCACGGTGTGTGTCCTACACGTGGGGAGCTTGTTCGGGTTGACGGTCAGCCAGGGGGTACCGCCGTGGTGGTTGTTCTCCGTGAGGTGGCCGTGGGTTATGTAGCCGGTTTCGTCGATCGCGTGAGCGAACGGGTCGGCGCTGGATTGATGCGCGATCGGCCGATGCACCTTGCCCGTGAACGGGTCGAGCCCGATCTCGCTGTCATAAGCCTCCCACACGACCATGATCCCCATCGACTCGTACCACGATGCCCGCCGCGTCTCGTAGGTAGCGCTGACCCTGAGCACGTCCCCGGACTTCACGCGCGGGCGCCAGCGAGGACCCGTTGCGGTCATCGCCATGTCCCAGGAGATCGGCCCGCGCGTGTCGAAGTAGTGCGCGTAAGAGCGGAACACCCGCACGGAGTCCGGCTCCGCGCCGCGAATCGCCTTCTTGGCGAGGCGCGCGCCGGGCCGGATCAGGTCGAGCGTGTCGTAGAGGCCACCCGGGTGCAGGTGCCCGGCGGTCGCGATCAACGTTCCGGGATGGTCGACCGTGAACTCGTTCAGGGGCGGGCCGCCGCCATAGGGATCCTTTGCCATGTCGGGGAACGTGAACTTCCCGTCGACGCCGCTGTAGCGCTTGACGTCGAACACCGGATAGATGTGGTGGTCCTCGACGTCCATCCAGATGGGATGGGCGGGCGTGATCCCGCGGGCGGCCGGCGAAGAGTCCGGGATGAAGTCCATGTCATAGGTGATGTAGACCGTCGCCGGCGTCTCCCTGAGGTTGTGGATCATGTAGTTCAGGAACCAGCGGTCGCTGCCGCCGATGGGATATCCGTAGCCGCGTGGAAGCTCGTAGATCGTCTTCTCTTCCCCGGTCGCCATGAAGGGGTAGAGCGGTGCCCCGCCGATACCGTAGGTGTTGCCCTCGCCCAGGCCCGCGGCCCCGTCGGTGAGCCACACGCCGTGGTGCAGGTGGATGATGTCCACCCGCGGGATCGCGCCACAGCACTTGCCATTCGGTAGGGCGTAGCGGAGATTGGGAGCCACGCGCACCATGAACCCGTTGACCGACGGCTTGGGAACGTCCCGGTAGTCGGTCAGGATCAGGTTCGCCCCCGGCGTGATGTGGTACGGGCCGGCGGCGAAATGGAGGTGCTGGCACCCCACGTTGCAGATCGAGCGCTCGAAGCTGGGAGAAACAGGCACAGCCGTCGCCGAGGCCGCGCTGGCGACCGCCGGCGCGGAACCGAACGAGATCACCGCCACCGCAAACAGGATTGCGCGCCTCACCGCTCCTCCCATCCTGCGCTTCACCGCCTCCTCCTTGGCACGCCGAATCAGGCTCCGACGAACTACGACGTCGTAGCTTAGAGGAGCGAGGCGCGCGATGCGTCGCGCTACCAGGCCCGGCGGTCGCCGCAGTGGGACCGTGCGTGCGTCGCGCTACCAGGCCTGGAGGTCGCCGCAGTGGGACCGTGCGTGCGTCGCGCTACCAGGCCTGGCGGTCGCCGCAGTGGGGACAGGCGACCGTGGTCGAGACATCGGCTTCGAACACGAAGCCGCACGAACACGAGTACACCGCGTGGTCCTGGGGGAGCCCACCGTTGCGCCGCGCCCGACCTCGAGGCGCCGGCGGCGGGGACGCGGCTGCGGGTCGGTCGAGGATGTGTGCGCCACCACCGCGCCGGCGTCGCCTCATCAGGCTCTCGTCTCGTTTGGGCTTGGATCGAACCACCATGTTCATAGATATCAACGCCGCCCGGCGCAAATGGTTTCGCGGTCGCCCGACCGATTCCTGGCCCCTAACACGGCGCTAATCGCCATGCCGGGTGGGTGCTTGGCTCGAAGACCGGCGGGGTTTGCGACCTCGAGGACGCAGTCTCGCCCCCGGTCCGCTCGACAGGCGTTATGGGAGAATTCACACAGGAATGGACCCCAGCCGCAAGCGAGCCATCCGCCTCGCCGTCGCCTTGACCGCCGCTGTGCTGCTCGCCTCGGCCCTCGTGTATACGAGCTTCAGCGCCGGGCGCGATGAGGTCACCGCCTCGCAGCTGCTGAGCAAGGCCAAACCCGGCCAGTCCTACATACTCGCCGGCACCGTGCTCAATGGATCGGTGCACCAGGAGGGGACAGCGCTGCTGTTCCGGATCCGCGATCCGAGGCTCAAGCTCTCGGTCCCGGTGCGCTACACGGGCATTGTCCCGGATCCGTTCCGCGCCGGCCGGGCGGTTCTCGTCACGGTCCACGAGGGGGACTCGGTATTCATCGGCGAGCAGAACTCGCTGACGACCAAGTGCCCCTCCAAGTACCAGGCGGCGAGCGCCTCGTATTGATATGGCGCTGATCGGTCGCGCACTGCTGATCCTCGGGCTGCTCGTGGCGGCGTACGGAGCGGGCGCCTCGATCTACGGGGCGCGCACGGGCCGGCGGGAATGGGTCGATTCGGGCCGCCGCTCCGTCTACGCGCTCGCGGCGCTGATGATCGGCGCCTTCGCGATCCTCGAGGTCGCGTTCGTGCGCTCGGATTTCTCGTTCAACGTGGTCGCGGGCCATTCCTCGACCACGACGCCGACGTTCTACAAGCTCGCGGCCCCCTGGTCCTCGCAGGAGGGCTCGCTGCTGCTGTGGGTATTGCTGCTGTCGCTGTGGTCGAGCCTGATCCTGTTCCTGACCCGCAACCGGGTTCGCGAAATCGCTCCCTACGCCACGGCCGTATTGCTCGGGTTCGCGGGTTTCTTCACCGCCTTGGCCGTGTTCTACGCCAACCCGTTCGCGACCACCGCCAGCCCGCCGACCGAGGGCGCGGGCCTCGATCCGCTGCTCCTTCATCCGAGCATGATGATCCACCCCCCGATGCTCTACTCCGGGTACACGCTGCTGACGGTTCCGTTCGCGTTCGCGATCGGCGCCCTGGTGACGGGTCGGCTGGGCTCGGAATGGATCGTGGTGACGCGGCGCTTCGCGCTGGCCGCATGGCTGTTCTTGGGGATCGGAATCCTGCTCGGGGCGCGATGGTCCTACACCGAGCTCGGCTGGGGAGGGTATTGGGCCTGGGATCCGGTGGAGAACGCTGCGCTGATGCCGTGGCTCTGCACGACGGCGTTCATCCACTCGATCATGATCCAGGAGAAGCGCGGGATGCTGAAGGTCTGGAACGTATCGCTGATCCTGGCGAGCGGGACCCTCGCGATCCTGGGGACGTTCCTCGTGCGCTCGGGCGTGCTCGACTCGATCCACGCCTTCGGGGCCTCGACCCTCGGCGTGCCGTTCGTGCTGCTGATCGCCGCGATGATCGCCGCCGGGATCGGCCTCGTGGTGTGGCGGCGGCCGCAGCTTCGCTCGGAGTCCCAACTGGATTCGCTGTTGTCCCGCGAGGCGGTGTTCCTGTTCCAGAACCTGGTGCTGGTCGGCATGGTGTTCGTGATCTTCTGGGTTACGTTCTTCCCGCTGATCTCCCAGGCCGTGACTGGCACGAAGGTGTCCGTCGGACCGCCTGCGTTCCGGCCGTTCATCGTGCCGCTCGCGCTCGTGCTCGTCCTTCTCTCCGGGATCGGGCCGATCATCGCCTGGCGGCGGGTGACGGCGGCAAACCTGCGCCGGAACTTCACCCTGCCGGTCCTGGCGGGGGCGGCCGCACTCGTCGCGCTACTCCTCGTGGGCGGGGTCAGCGCACGGCCGTTCGCGCTGATCATGTTCGCCCTGGGCGCATTCGTGGTCGCCACCGTCGGCCAGGAGTTCGGGCGCGGCGTGATCGCGCGGCGAGCGATAACCGGCGACCCGGTGCCGGTCGCACTGGTCCAACTGGTACGTCGCAACCGCCGGCGCTACGGTGGCTACATCGTCCACGCCGGGTTGGCGGTGCTGCTGGTGGGCGTGGCCGCCTCGTCCTCGTTCCAGCATTCCCAGGACGTGAGCTTGGCGCCGGGGCAGCGCGCCCACGTTGACGGCTACACGATCCGGTACGTGCGGCCGACGGCGCAGGCGACTGCCCAGAAGATCTCGTTCGGTGCCGTCCTCGACGTCTCCAGGGGCGGCCACCACGTCAGCACGCTCACGACCACGCGCGGGTTCTACCCCGCGCAGGACGCGAGTCTCGGCATCCTGGGGCGGTTCTTCAACGGCGAGTCCGACAGCAACGTGGGGCTGCGAGCCGGCCTGACCAAGGACATCTGGACCGTCATCAATCCCAATCTGACGCCGCTCCAGGGCTACATCTCCAAGGGAGATCGCCTGTTCGCCGCGCTCGCGACGCAGGAGATGAAGACCGTGGTCGGCATGCCTCCTGCCCAGGCCCAGCAGGCGCTGGCGCCGCTGTGGGCCGAGCGCGACCGCGCGATCGCCGGCCTCACAGCTCGCTTCGTGAACCATCCGTGGCCCGTCGAGTTCCTGCTGATCGTCTCCCCGCTCGTGACCTGGATCTGGCTGGGCGCGCTCATCATCGCGTTCGGGGGACTGATCGCGCTGTGGCCGATCCCGGCGTTCGCGGGCCGGCGCGCGACGGTGCCGTCGGCCGCGCGGCGGGGGAGCCCGGCGCCGGCCCTGCCCGCTCGGGAGACGGTGGTCTAACGCCGGCGCGCGGCGGCAGCGGATGACGGCGGCCCCAGAAGCAACGTGCTCGAGTTCCTGATCATCTTCGCGGTCTTGGCGGTGGTCGTGGTCGTGGTTGGCGGTCCGCTGCGTGCGGTAGCTGCCGACCGGACCTCTCGGGAGCGGACCGACGGCGCAGCTCGGCGAAACGGCCACGCCGGCCCGGCGCACGTTCAGGTGACGGGCAACGCGGAGGGCGGGGGCGAGGCGCCGTCGGCTTCGGAGATCGCCGAGCTCGAGGCTGCCCGCGACGCCAAGTACCGCGAGATTCGCGACGCCGAGCTCGACCATCGGACCGGCAAGCTGTCCGACGCCGACTACGAGGCGATCGACCAGACCCTGCGTGCCGAGGCCCTCACGATCCTGCGGGCGCTCGATCGTGCCTCGGCCTCCGCCTCGGCCGCGGCCGCGGAAAATCAGCGCTCTGCGCTACCGTAGCGAGGCATGGCAACCGTCCTCGGCGTCGTGCAGGTCTTCATCTGCGTCGTGCTCGTCTTCCTGATCCTGATGCACTCGGGCAAGGACTCGGGCTTGTCGGGCGCCTTCGGCGTGGGCACCGGCGCAGGACCGTTCGGCGGCGGTTCGCTGGTCGAGCGCAACCTGAATCGCTGGACGATCGCGTTTGCCGTGGCGTTTGCCATCAACACGATCGTTCTGATCAAGATCTCCTGAGCTGACCGGGGTGCCGGCGCGCGCTCCGCCGGGTCACCGCCGGCGCGCCGGTCTCCGCCGGATCACGCCGGCGCGCCGGTCTCCGCCGGCGTGCGCCCCCCCGGTCTCCACCGGATCACGCCTCCGCCCAGCGTGGGAAATATCTCGAACTATGTCCGAGTTATCTCCCACCCTCACCCGCGAGCGTGGGAGATAACTACCGCATGGAGACAGTTATCTCCCACGCTGCGTTGGGAGGGCGCAGGGGCCGGAGCGTGGGCAATATCTACCGCATAGCGACAGTTATCTCCCACGCTGCGTCGGAGGACGAGGGGCAGGAGCGACCCCCGCTCGGCCCACGCTGCGTCGGGAGGGCGACACGCCGGAGCGTGGGCAATAACTATGGAATACGCGTAGGTATTGCCCACGCTGGGTTTGTCGGGGGCCGATACCCGCCCTACGCCTCCACGCACCCGACCGATCGCTCGGCCGCCGGCTCACGCCGGCCCCGCCACCGCAGGACCACCGCCACCGCCCGCCGCAGCGACGGCGGCAGCCGCCCGTCCGTGGACAGCCACGACCCGGCCAGAATCAGCAACAACCCGGCCACCGCGCCGGCGCCCGGCCGCTCGCCGAGCAGCGCCACGCCCAAGGTGACGGCAACGACCGGGTTGATGTAGGTGATAACCGTGGCCCGGCTCGTACCGGCCTCGCGAATCAGCACCGTGAAGATCACAAACGCGGCCGCCGTGCACAGCAGCCCGAGGACGGCGACCGCGGCGATCGCGCCGGCCGAAGGAACCCGCTGCGGCCGGTCGACCGCGGCGCCGGCGAGCAGGACCACCGACGCGATCGCCAGGCTCGAGCCCATCGTCGCCCGCGCGTCGAGGCCGCCTAGGCGATGCTTGACCACCATCGGCCCGATCGCGTAGCCGACGGCCGCAACCAGGATCGCCCCCGCGCCGAGGAGCTCATCCGCCCGTCCGGCGACGTCGATTCCCACGAGCACGATGACGCCACCGAACCCGAGCACCAACCCGAGGGCGCGCACCGGTGTGGGCCGCTCCGAGTGGTCGAACCGCATCGCCAGCACCGCTCCGACCAGCGGCACCGACGCGATCATGATCGCCGCCAGGGACGAGGCCACACGCTGCTCGCCGAACGCGATCAGCGGAAACGGAATCGAGATCTCGGCGATCGCGTAAGCGGCCAGCCAGCGCCAGTGCCCGCGGACCGTCCGCAGCGTGCCCGCCCGCCGCGCCAACGCCAGCAGCACCAAGGCCCCGAGCGTGACCCGCCCCCAGGCGAGCATGAGCGGCGTGACTCCGCCGTCCACCGCGATCTTGATGAACAGGTAGGGCACGCCCCAGATCAGCGACATCGCCGCGAAGGCCACCCAGGCGCGCCGGGTCATCGCTGCTCACCCAGCCGATCAACCAGCCGCAGCAGCTCGAGGGGACTGAACGGCTTGGTCAGGAATAGATCGGCGCCCGCCTGCTCGGCGTGGTCAACGACTCGGTCGCCGTGGGCAGCGGTCAGCATCACGATCGTGCTGGCGGCGGTCGCCTCCTCGGAGCGCAGGCGCCGGCAGGTCTCGATCCCGTCGAGGCCGGGCATGTCGACGTCGAGGAATACGAGCGAGGGACGCTCTCGGCGCGCCACCTCCAGGGCCTGCAACCCATCCGAGGCCTCGTGAAGCTCGAAATCGGCCACGTCCTCGAGCGTGGTCGAGATCAGCCTGCGTATGAATCGATCGTCGTCGACGATCAGCACTCCGAGGCCGGGTCCCCGGGGTCCCTGAGGCTCCAGGCCCGAGGTCATCGAATCTCGGCGGCGATGCGCTCGAGCCTGCGGTCCGGGATGGACTTGAACGCCTCAACGACGCGCGGGTCGAATTGCGTCCCCGAACCGGCGACGATCATCTCCCGCGCCTTGCTCAGCGGCAACGCGTGCCGGTACGGGCGGTCGGTGGTGAGCGCGTCGAGCACATCGGCGACGGAGAACACCCGCGCGGCCAGAGGAATCTCCTCGCCCGCGAGGCCGTCGGGATAACCGCTTCCGTCCCAGCGCTCGTGATGGGAGCGCACGACCCGTGCCGCGGGCGCCAGGAACTCGATGTCGTCCACGATCTGTGCCCCGATCAGCGGGTGCTGGGTCATCAGCGCCCGCTCGTTGTCGGTCAAGGCGCCCGGCTTGTAGAGAATCGCGTCCGGGATTCCCAGCTTGCCGATGTCGTGCAACAGGAACCCGAACTCGAGCTCGCGGGTATCGGCGATCGAGACCCCAACCGCGCGCGCGATCTCGATCCCGTAGGCGGTGACGCGCTCGGCGTGCTTGCCCGTGTACGCGTCCCGCGCCTCGACCGCGTTCGACAACGCCCGGACTGTCGCCGTGTAGGAGCTTCTCAGCTCCTGGGACCGGGTGCGCTCCTGTTTGAACGTGTCACGCAGGTCGGCGGCGTAACGCTCGAGCTGGCGCTCCTTGGCGGCCGCCTCCTCCTCGCGGCGTGCCAGCTCCGCCCGGAGACGCTCGTTCTCCCGGATCAGATCGGTCTCGCTGTGGACCGTCACAGGCGATCAGGCTACCTCGTCCTACCCACCGCAGGCCTACTCTCGGTCGCCGCGGAGCGTCGCCAGGACCGCGGTGGCCGCCTGCTCGACCGCGACCACCTCCATCCCGAGCCTCCTCACTCCCGGTGGCGCCGGCGTGTGGTCGTCGGAGAACAGGATCACGACGCGCCGCAGGCGCCTGCCGCGGAGGTCCAGAGCCTGGAGTACGGCCTGGGGGTTACGGACGCCCACGTCGACCAGCGCGACCTCGAACCGGCGCTCTGCGCAGACCCGGGCAGCAGCGGGGCCGGAGGTCTCCCACTGGTGCTCGATCCCGAGCTCATCGAGGGCGGGCTCGAGCACCGGTCGCATCTCCTGACGCCCCACCACCAGCACCCGCGAGCGCCCCGCGTGCACCGCGGCGCCGAGCACGTCTCGGAGCTCATCCGCGTCGATCGGCTTTGACACGATCCACTCGCCGGCGAGCTCGCGCTGGCCCGAGAACACCGACACGAACACGATCGGGGTGTTGCGCAATTCCGGGTCGGCACGGATCTCGCGCAGGACCTCGAACCCGTCCATGCCCGGCATCAGGATGTCGAGCGTGACCGCGTCGAAGTGCTCGGCCCGCAGCCGGTCGAGCGCCTCGCGCCCGCTCGAGGCGATCGTGACGTGAACGTCCTGCGGAGCGAGCTGGCCGGCGATCAGCTCCGCGATCTCGGGTTCGTCGTCGACCACGAGGACGTGACGCCCCCGAATCGCCGCCAGCGAGCGGCCGGACTCGGGACCCGGAACGGCGGCGGGAAGCCGTACCCGGAACGTGCTGCCCCGACCCGGTTCGCTCTCGACCGCGATCTGCCCGTGATGGAGCTCCACCAGGGACTTGACGATCGACAGGCCGAGCCCGGTCCCGGGGTTCGACGCGCTGCCGTTGCGGCCCCGGTAGAACCGCTCGAACACCCGCTCGGTCTCCTCCTTCGTCATCCCGACGCCGGAGTCGGCCACCACGATCTCCACCCAGGCGCGGTCGGGCTCGACGCCGACGTGGATCTTGCCCCCCTCCCCGGTGTACAGATGCGCGTTCGTGAGCAGGTTCGCGACGATCTGGCGCACCCGCGCGGGGTCGGCCAGCGCGAACGGAAGCATGGGCGCGATGTACACGCCCAGGTCCTGACCCTTTTGCGCCAGTCGCGGCCCGATCAACTCGGTGACCTCCCGGACGGCTTCGCCGACGTCGATCGGACGGCGGTTGATCTCCACGTGGTCGGAGTCGATCCGGGCCACGTCGAGCAGGTCGTTGACCAGGTCCACGAGACGGTCGGTCGACTTCAGGATGATCTCGACGAACTCCTGCTGGCGCTCGGACATGTCCTGCGGTGCGCGCGACAGCAACTCGACGAAGCCCTTGATCGAGGTCAGGGGGCTGCGCAGCTCGTGCGACGCCGTCGCCACGAACTCGCTCTTGGCCCGCTCGAGCCGCGCCCGCTCGCTCATGTCCCTCACGGTCCACACCACCCCGTCGGACTCGGTGCCGAGTGGTGCGGCGGTGACGGCGAGCGTCCGCCCGTGGTGCTCCACGATCATCTCCTTGCGAAGCGCCTGACCGAGCGGCGGGAGCGGGCTGGCCTCGGCGCCGACGTCGCCCCCGACGGCCAACTCGGGTACGAGCTCCGACACGCGTGGGTTGACCGCGGCGATCGTGCTCGAGGCTGGCTCGGTCACGATCAGCGCGTCCCCGAGGCTCTCGATCGTGACCGCGAGCCGGTGGCGTTCCTCCTCGATCCGTCGCTGCGCCGTGGACAGATCGTCGGCCATCGCGTTGAACGCCGTGCCCAGCTCTTGGAGCTCGCGCGGCCCCGCGGGCTGAACGCGCCGCTCGAGCTCCCCGGAGGCCAGACCGCGCGTCGCCCGCACGAGGTCGTCGAGGGGCCGGCGCATGCCCCGCACGAGCGCCGTGATCAGCGCCAGCGCGCCGGCGAGCGCGAGCAGGCCCGCGATCGTCACGAGGATGATCGCGCGCCGCGAGTCCGAACGGGCCTTGGACCGCGCCGTCTCGCGTCTCGCGAGCTGGCGCGCCTGCAACGCCGCCGCGGCATTACGTGCGGCGGCGAGGGGCCCGGAGGGTGCGCTCGCCGCCACGAACCGCCCGCTGACGGCGAGGGACCGGGCCCGGGACTGGGCCGCGATCTGCGCGCTGAGGAGCCGCTCGCTAACGGAGTCCGACCCGGCCAGCGACGTGGCCTGCGCGGCCGCGGTCGCATAGGCGGCGGACGCCTGGTGGCGCGCCGCAGGGGCCAGCGGCCCGCGCGCGTCGCGCAACACCTCCACCTCGGCGATGCCCGCGCTCTGGAGGTTCGCGGTGGCGGTGGCGAGCGAGGAACTCGCGATCAGCGTGTTCTCATAGCGCTGCCGGGCGTTGTACAGGCTTGCGATCCCGAGCGCGGCGATCACAGCCAGCGCGACAGTCAACCCGACGAGCGCCAGGCGGAGCAGACGAGCAATCGAAAGGCGCTGCATCCACGAATACCGGGGAAGCGGTGACGTGACCCCTAGTGCAGGGGATCGTACTCGCGCTTCCGGCCGACCGGGCCCGCGAGCCCGGCCAGAGCCGGGGGCTAACATTGCCCGCATGACGCTTGCCCGCGCTTGGAGGCGGCAGTTGTTGAGCGCCTCCGCGGTGGCGCTGATCGTCCCTGCGGCGATGGTTGCCGCCCTGATCTCACTCGCTCTGGCGGGCGCGTTTGGGCGCCTTGGGACGCTCGGACAGGCCTTCGCAGGTCCTTCGATCCCGCCGGCCCCGTCGCCCCTCGGCCGAAGCGGAGCTCGCTCGAGTTCGCTGACCCCGGTGGGGCAGGGCGGCGCCGCGGCGGCGGCGATCGCGGCGCTTCAAGCGACGGGCGCCGTGCCTGCCGCCATCGCCACTCCGAGTGGGATCGCGATCCCGCCGACGATATTCCCGGCGCCGGCCGGCGGGGGTACGGGCGCGTTCGGCCGTGGCGGAGCCCCGGGAGGTGGGGGTGGAGGATTCAGCTCCCATGTGGGAAGCCCGATCGGCTCCTCCCCCGGAACCACGACCCCCTCGGGTGGCGGTACCCCGACCGGCTCGACCGGCGCCACCGGCTCGACCGGCTCGGCCGGGAGCTCGTCGGGCAGCGGCTCATCGAGCGGATCGCCCGTCACCTCGCCGCCCATCTCCGAGCCAACCCTGCCGATGACGGCGCCATCGGCCGTTCCGAGCGCGCGGGGGTTGATCGACCGAGCGGTGGGCCTCGTCACGTCGGCCGTCCAAAACGTCCCCGGCCCCGCGGGGCCGATCGCCGCCCAGGCGCTCCAAGCCGTCAGCTCCCATATCGACAACGCTCCGGTGGCCGCGCCCGTGCACGTGCCCACCCCGGGCTCGATGCCGGTGCCCGTGCCTGGCTCGATGCCGGTGCCCGTCCCAGGCTCCATGCCAGTGTCAGTCCCCCGGCCGCCGGCACCCCCATCTGCCAGTTCGCCACCGGGGGTCCCGCAAACGCCGTGAGCCGGGCCATACGCGCCCGGGTCGGGGGGCTACTGATCACGGCCATATTCGTGCTCGCCGGCTGCGGCAGCGGCCAGGCGGTCAGCAGCTCGACTCAGGAGGGTGGCTCCGGGGCGAGCCCGTCCGCGTCCGCTGACGCCCGGATTCCCGGAGCCGATTGGCTCCGGTTCGACTACGACGCGCAGCGCACCGGCGTCGGTCCCGCCCTCACCGGAATCACCGCGCGGAACCTCGGAGCGCTGCGCCTGCGCAAGGTGGCGATCGATGGCACGGTGGACTCATCCCCGATCGAGCTGCACGCGATCAAGATCCACGGGCGGTCGCGCGACGTGATCGTGGTGACCACGACGTACGGCCGCACGATCGCGCTGGATCCCGGCACGGGCGCCAGGCTCTGGGAGTACGTGCCGCCGGCCATCGGCTCCTACCAGGGCACCTATCAGATCACCAACACCACGCCGATCGCCGATCCGGGCCGGCGCTTCGTCTACGCCGCCAGCCCCGACGGCCTGATCCACAAGCTGGCGGTCGCGACCGGCGGGGAGGTCCGCTCCGCTCACTGGCCGGCGCGCATCACGTTCGACGCGAGCCGCGAGAAGCTGGCGGCCGCGCTGAACATCAGCGGCGGCTCACTGATCGTCACCACCGGCGGCTACGTTGGCGACGCCCCTCCTTATCAGGGCCACGTTGTGATGATCGACCGCGCCACGGGCCGGATCACGGCGGTGTGGAACTCGCTGTGCTCGAACATCCACCACCTGATCGATCCGCCCAGCTCGTGCCACGCCAGCGACTCGGCGATCTGGGCTCGCGCCGGCGCGGTCGTCGAGCCCGTGAGTGGTCGCATCCTGATCGCGACCGGGAACGCTCCGTTCAACGGCTCGACCGACTGGGGCGACAGCGTGCTCGAGCTGAGCCCGGACGGCAAGCGCCTGCTGCACAACTGGACGCCGACCTACCAGGCCCGGCTGAACGCGACCGACGGTGATCTGGGCAGCAGCGTCCCCGCTGTCCTCCCCGAGGTGAACGGACGCCGTTTGGCTCTACAGGGGGGCAAGGACTCGACCTTCCACCTGCTCGACCTAGACCGCTTGAACGGTACGACCGGCGGCGCTTCCAGCCGTTTGGGCGGCGAGCTCCAGGACATCCCCACTCCCGGTTCCGATCAGCTGCTCACTGCGCCCGTGGTCTGGTCCCACCGGGGCCGGATCTACGTGTTCGCGGCGGACAATTCGGGAACCGCGGCGTACATCCTCAGCGGGACCAGGCCCCGCCTGCACGTCGCCTGGCAGAACGGGTCCGGCGGCACGAGCCCAGTGCTCGCCGGGGGCCTGCTGTACGTGTACAACCCGAGCGGGTCGCTCAACGTATTCGACCCGACCAGCGGGCGCGAGCTGACGTCGCTCAGCGCCGGCTCCGGTCACTGGAACAGCCCCATCGTCGCCGGCGGACGCGTGATCGTCCCAGTGGGGGACGCCAACAACCACCTCACGAGCGGCACGATCGACATCTACCACCTCCCCGGCCGGTAGCCAGCTTCCACGCGCCAATATGGGGCTGCGCCTAGGTGCACCGTCCGGTAATTAGGGCACATGTATCGCGGCCCCGGATGGCCATCATGCTTCGTCCTCGGAGCCTCGCGCAGCGCTGCTGCCTCGGGCTTGCGGCCCGCTCGGCATCCTGCCTCGCCTTGATGGGCCGCGCCCGAGTCATCCGGCTGGCTCCTGCGTCCTCGCCTGCTGCCCACCGGGTCACGCGGTCCATGCACCCCAATCACCGGACGCCACACTGCGGCGCAGCATCCCTGGGGCCGACAAATCCGAGTCGGCGGAACGACGAGGCGAGATCCGTTGCCTGATAGGCTCGCTCCCCGCGCGGGCCGGGCGCACTGACGCGACGAGAGGGGCAGCAGGATGCAACCCACGCAGGATCCGAACGCCGGCATCACGCGCCGGCGCGCCTTGCGGGACCTCGGGCTAGCCGGCCTGGGGATGACCGCACTAGGAGACCTACTCGCCCGCGCGGCGGAGGCCGGCCCGCGCGCCGGTTCGCTCGCGGACATCGACCACGTGGTGATCCTGATCCAGGAGAACCGCTCGTTCGACCATTACTTCGGGGCGCTCTCGGGCGTCAGGGGCTTCGGGGATCGGCATGCGCGCAACGTGTTCTTCCAGCGCGATGCGGCCGGCAACACGATTCACCCCTTTCACATTCCGAAGGGCTGCCTTCCCGACCTGACCCACGACTGGGTTCCGCAACATGACTCGTGGAACCACGGCCGGATGGACGGGTTTCTGCTCGCCCACGAGGCGAACGACGGTCCTGCCATCGGCGTCGAGACGATGGGTTACTACGACCGGTCGGATCTGCACTTCTACTACGCCCTGGCGGACGCGTTCACGATCTGCGATCGCTATCACTGCTCGGTCCTCGGTCCCACCGACCCCAACCGCCTGATGTCGATGTCCGCTTCGATCGATCCGGCGGGCACCCGCGGAGGTCCCCTGCTCCAGACGAACCTAACCGGGCGCTCGGGCCTGTTCAGCTGGACCACCATGCCCGAGCATCTATCGGCTCGCGGAGTGAGCTGGAGGGTGTTCACGTCGCCGCGCGGCGGCGTGGTCGACAACGTGCTGACGTACTTCAAGCAGTTCTCCACCGCATCGAAGCTCGCCAAACTCGGCCTGAAGCCGCAGTTCCCCGATGACTTCATGTGGGATGTCGCCCACGACCAGCTGCCGCACGTCTCGTGGGTGCTGACCGGGGTCTTCGACACCGAACACCCAGACTTCTCCACTCCCGCCGCCGGCGAGAAAGTGGCGCGGATGATCCTGGAGGCGCTCGTCTCGCATCCGAA
>Ga0213881_10000836_pt1 | contig 16421 bp, 17 predicted proteins | sample BarmaccoBMER_R08_FD_160104 | JGI IMG/M metagenome (GOLD analysis project Ga0213881, IMG submission 160104) | Barbacenia macrantha exposed rock microbial communities from rupestrian grasslands, the National Park of Serra do Cipo, Brazil - ER_R08 ... | reverse complement strand
AGGACCCCGGCTACCAAGCGGGCGGTGGTGCCGAATCCGGTGGCGGGCCCTGCTTTTTCTTGGTCCAGGGCGGCGACCACATCCAGGATCTGCGCATAACAGCGTCGCCAGTCGGCTTCGGCCTCACGCAGCTGCGCTAGCAGCCCAGTGATCCGGGCCTGCTCGCGATCCTGCTCCACCGTGGTCACCGGCCTATGGTCGCAACCCACCCCGACAATTTCGGCGCTCGTGACCGAGACCAGGAAAAAAACGAATCCCCGCCAGCGGCCGGCGAGCGCGCAACAGCTGACGACCGTCGGCGGCACCTCCTACCGCCGGCCCTGCCGAACCGAAGGGAAGGACGATCCGCTCGTGCGCGCGGTCACGACCGGTTCAGAAACTCGGCCTCGACGTCATGCGCGGGGATTCCCAGGCCGGCTTCCAACTCGGCCTCCCCCTCGGCGATCGCCGCCACGAGTTCCGCATCGGTGGCCACTGCGATGGTCTCCTCCAACGACTCGAGGTACTCGGCGGACACCAGCGCTGCGACGGTGTGGCCGCCCTGGGCGATGTCCACTCGGCCGTGGCTGCGCTCAAGCTCGGCTAAGACCTCTGCGAGCGGCCGCTGGTCACCGGGGATGACGGTCACGACTCTCATGATGGCCTGCCCGCGCCTTGTCGGCAGGTACGCCCGCGCGAGCATCGGCGAGTGGACGCAGAGCGTGATGGCGTCGCTGGGCCAGCCTGATCATGGCGACCCGCGACCCCGTCGAGGCCCGCCGCCCTCGGGCACCCAATCCCTGGATGGGGCAGGCACCCTGCGCTCCCGACGACCTCCGCCGCCTCGCCGATCGGGTCGTTCTGTCGGTCCTTGGTGCTTGAGTGCTCCCATGCCATTGAAGGTGGGTGAGATGATCAAGCTGCTAGCGGACGACGGGTGGTACCTCGTCCGGTTTCGAGGCAGCCATCGACACTACCGTCATCCGACCAAGCCGGGCACAGTCACCGTGGCCGGCAAGCCGAGTGAGACGTTGCGGCCGATGTCCGAAAAGAGCATCCTGAGGCAGGCCGGTATGGGAAGGACCCAGTAGTGAGCGGATATGTCGTCGTCATTGAGGGTGATGAGGCTGGTGGTTTCAGCGCATGGAGCCCCGACCTCCTGGGCTGTGTTGCCGCCGCTGCCACCTACGAGGAATGCGTCGCTCTGATGCGGGACGCGATTGCCGGCCACGTGGAGGTCATGCGCGAGCACGGCGACCCTATCCCGGTGCCCTCGGCGATCGACGCCTTCACCGTCGTCGCGGCCTGAATCGATCCCATACGCCATCCACCGCCCCCAGCGGGCGGAGAGGGGCTGCCTCGCCACCGGAGGCGAGTGACCGGCATCCCTGAGCGCCGTGTCCGGACTACGCCCGGGGGTCTCACTTGCCTCGCACTTCCGCCGAGCCCTTCCCAGGGCCTTGGTCGGCAGTCCATCATCAACGCCCGGTCAGGAGCGAGAGGGGAACGAGGGGCGATGAGCGGGCACGGCAAGAACACCGCATTGCGGGGGTTGCTGGATGAGGCGGAGATGACCAACGCCGCGCTGGGCCGCGCGGTGGTGGCTGCTGGGGCCAGAGAAGGCACGCATCTGGGCACCAACACCACCTCGGTCAGGCGGATGCTGGATGGGTGCCAGCCGCGCTGGCCAGCGCCGAGGCTGGTCGCGGCCGTGCTGTCCCAACGGCTGCAGCGTGAGGTCAGCCCTCACCGAGCAGATCACCCACCTAGGCAAGTTGAGCCATCAGTACGGCTCGGGACGGGTGCGCGAGCAGGTGGTGCAGCTGCTGCACCGGGAGGCCAACCAGCTGTTGCACGGCAGCTACTCGCCAGACGACCGGCCGCGCCCTGCTGTCCGCCGTCGCGAGGGCCACTAGGGCAGCTGGTTTCATGTCGGGCGATGTCGGCCGGTATGCCCTGGCACAGCGCTACTTCATCCAGGGACTCGATTTGGCCCTGCGGGCGGGCGACCGACGCTACGCCGCCGACATCCTGGCCGAGGCGAGCCGCCTGACGGTACGGATCGGGGAGCACGCACCCGCCGGCCAGGACACCCTGCGGCACGGGCGCCAAGCCGTGGCGCTCGCCCGGGCGGGGCTGAGCATCGCCCAGGACGCGGCCACGCCCGCGCTGGCCGCCAAGCTGCACGCGATCCAGGCCCGGGGTTTCGCCTTACTCGGTGATGCCCGTGAGACCCGCGCCGCGGTGGCGGCGGCCCAGCGATGCTACGAATCGATCAGCCCGGAAGACGCGGCCCTCTTCTACAGCGTCAACGGGTTCGGAGGGGACCTCGGAAAGTGCCTCAGCGGTATCGGTGACACCCCGCAGGCCATCACGTTCAGCACGATGGCGTTGCGTGGCTGCGAGCCCTGGGCGGTCCGCCCCCTGTGCGTGACCCAGACCGACCTCGCGATCACTCATCTCCTCGGCCGAGATCTGGAACAGGCCGCCGCGCTCGGCCGCGACGCGCTGCGTAGCGCCACCACCCTCAGCTCAACCATCACCGTGGAGCGACTGCGTACCCTGCAACGACAGGTACACCCCCTGCGTTGCGCCTCCCGACACCTGACCGACCTCGACGACCGCATCACCGGCTTCCTCACCCGCACCGCCCGCCAACAGGCCGACGCCCGCGCCCTGTGACCCCGAGGGGGTGGCGAGCAGCAGCCAGTCCGGCCACCCGAGGCAATGGACGGCCCCCTGGGGGACATCGTCCAGGGCGGCGATAGCGAGTTGGGCGGTGAGTTCGGGGCTGCGCGGAGCACAGTGGCAAGATTTCGTGACCTGTTGATGGCGGGTGGCCGGTTACGCTGAGCGGGTGCCCGCCTCGCCGCGATCTCCCCGCGCTGCGCTGGTCACGCTGGGCTGCGCCCGAAACGAGGTCGACTCCGAGGAATTGGCCGGCCGGCTGACCGAGGACGGGTGGGAGCTGGTTGACCCTGACGGCGGTCTGGCCGACGTGGTGGTGGTCAATACCTGTGGTTTCATCGCCGGGGCCAAGAAGGACTCCATCGATACCCTGCTGGCTGCCGCGGACACCGGCGCTAAAGTCGTCGCCGTCGGATGCCTGGCCGAGCGCTACGGCGCCGAACTGGCGCAGAGCCTGCCCGAGGCGCAGGCGGTCCTGGGTTTTGACGCCTACCCGCAGCTGGGCACTCGGCTGCGCGAGGTACTCGCCGGCCAGGTGGTGCCCGCGCACCAGCCGGTGGATCGGCGCACCCGGTTACCGATCACTCCGGTGTCCCGGCCGGCGGCGGTTGCGGGCGGTCCGGTGGTGCCCGGGCACGGTTGGGGACCGCCGTTTGCCCCCGCCCGCCCCCGGCGCCGCCGGTTGGCTAATTCCCCGGTCGCCCCACTGAAGATTGCCTCCGGATGTGATCGGCGCTGCGCGTTCTGCGCCATCCCTGCTTTTCGGGGCGCGTTCGTGTCCCGCCCACTCGCCGACGTGCTGGCCGAGGCGGCGTGGCTGGCCGCCTCAGGAGTGCGGGAGCTGGTGTTAGTCAGCGAGAACTCCACGTCGTATGGCAAGGACTTGGGCCGCCCGGGTGCTTTGGAGGAGCTGCTGCGCCGGCTGGCTGTCCTGCCCGGGATCGTGCGCACCCGGGTGTCCTATCTGCAGCCGGCCGAGATCCGTCCCGCGTTGGTGGCCACGATCGCCAGTACTCCCGGAGTGGCCCGCTACTTTGACTTGTCCTTCCAGCACGCCAGCGCGCCGGTGTTACGCCGGATGCGCCGGTTCGGCTCGCGCGAGTCCTTCCTGGCTCTGCTGGCGCAGATCCGCCGCTACGCTCCCACGGCGGGAGCGCGCAGCAACGTGATCGTCGGGTTCCCGGGGGAGACCGAGGCCGACATCGCGGAGCTGGAGCGCTTTCTCACCGAAACCCGGCTAGACGCGGTGGGCGTATTCGGCTACTCCGACGAGGACGGCACGGAGGCCACCGACTTACCCGGCAAGCACGATGCGGACACCATCGGCGAGCGCGTCGCACGAATCAGCGAGTTGGTCGAGCAGCTCACCGCCCAACGCGCTGAGGAGCGCATCGGGGAGACCGTTGACGTGCTGGTGGAGGCCGTTGCCGAAACGGATGCGCAGACCGGGACCGAGACGCTCGGGCGCGCCGAGCATCAGGCTCCTGAGGTGGACGGGGAGTGTGTGCTCACTGGCTCGGGAGCGGGCTCGGTCGCGCGCGGCGACGTGGTGCGCTGCCGGGTGATCGCCGCCGAGGGTGTCGACCTGCTTGTCACGCCGATGGAGTTGATCGCCCCGGCCGGCGGCGTGCCGTGAACCCGCCGCCAACAATCAAAGTCTCCGTATGGAACCTGGCCAATCTGCTGACGGCATCACGCATGGTGCTGGTGCCGGTGTTCGTGTTCGCCTTGTTCGCCAGGGGCGGGAGCGATCCGGCGTGGCGGGTCACCGCAGCGGTGATCTTCGGCGTCGCCTCGCTGACCGATCGACTCGACGGCGACCTGGCTCGGCGTCGCGGTCTGATCACCAAGTTCGGCACGATCGCCGATCCTATCGCGGACAAGGTCCTCATCGGGGCCGCGTTGGTGGGCCTGAGCACGTTGGGCACGCTGGCTTGGTGGATCACCATGGTGATCGCCGTGCGTGAGCTGGGCGTCACGGCGCTGCGCTTCTGGGTTTTGCGGTACGGAGTAATCGCGGCCAGCCGCGGCGGCAAGGCGAAGGCGTTCGCGCAGGTGGTTGCGATCGAGCTCTACGTGCTGCCGCTTCCGCCGGTGGCCCATCCGGTGCGCTGGGTAGCCCTAGGTTGCGCGGTGGGGCTCACCTTGATCACTGGCATCGACTATGTGGTCCGCGCGCTGAGGCTGCGTGCCTCCGGTCGCCGAACCGTCGCGCTGCCGTGACCGCCGACGGTGCTTGGCCCCACCGTGGTCCCACAGAGGTGGTGGTGCGTTCGCCCATGGCGCAGCGCCGGCCAGCCAGCTGGTGAGTACGGTAGGGGGCAAGCGAGCCGGTTAGCGTAGGCCGGCCAACACCCGGGAGGAAACGCAATGACGCTGCTGCGGGAGGCCATCGGCGATCGACTGCGCCGGACGCGGACCTCGCAGCGCCGCACGCTGCGCGAGGTGTCCCGGGTGGCCCGGGTGAGTCTGGGTTATCTCTCCGAGGTGGAGCGGGGCCGTAAGGAGCCCTCCAGCGAACTCCTCGCATCGATCTGTGACGCGCTTGACCTGCCACTAGACGAGCTGCTGCGGCGAGTAGCCGACGATCTCGGTCCGGTGTACCTGTCCGAGGTACCGGATACCCTGGCGGCGGAGCTGGTTGCGGCCTGAGCTAGCGAGGTGCGGCCGGACCAGGGGTAACCCTAGTTCTCCTTGGGGTCAGTGGAAGCGCGCTCCAGCACCTGACACCATGGAGCCAGCGCGTGGTTTCATGGTCGGCTTGGGGGCTGGTCGGATGCGGCGAAGCCGGGCGTGATGGGTCACGAGGAGAGGCAGCGGAAGAGATGGCCAACCCGTTTGTCAAGGCCTGGAAGTATCTCATGGCGGCGTTCGAGTCCAAGATCGACGAGCACGCCGATCCCAAGATACAGATCCAGCAGGCCATCGAAGAGGCGCAGCGCCAGCACCAGGCGCTGTCCCAGCAGGCGGCAGCCGTCATCGGCAACCAGCGTCAGCTGGAGATGAAGCTCAACCGGCAGCTTGGTGAGATCGAGCGGTTGCAGTCCTCGGCCCGGCAGGCTTTGGGCCTCGCCGACGAGGCGCGCAGCCATGGTGATGAGGACAAAGCGCAGCAGTACGAGCATGCCGCGGAGTCCTTCGCCATCCAGCTGGTGACCGCGGAGAAGTCCGTCGAGGATCTCAAGACGCTGCATGACCAGTCTCTGCAAGCCGCCGGCCAGGCCAAGCAGGCGGTTGAGCGCAATGCGACGGTGCTGCAGACCAAGCTCGCGGAGCGGACCAAGCTGCTGACCCAGCTGGAACAGGCGAAGATGCAGGAGCAGGTCTCCGCCTCGCTGCAGTCGATGAGTGAGCTGGCCGCGCCGGGGAACACACCCTCCCTCGACGAGGTCCGGGAAAAGATCGAGCGCCGCTACGCCAAGGCCCTCGGGGCCGCTGAGCTGGCCCAGAACTCCGTGCAGGGGCGGATGCTGGAGGTGCAGCAATCCGCGCTGGACATGGCCGGCCGTTCCCGACTGGAGCAGATCCGCGCCTCATTGCGCGGGGCACCCATCGCGGGTGAGGTCACCGCCGGTGAGCCACCGCACAGCCAGCCACAGCATGGTCAGGGCTGATCTTCCTCCCGCGGAGGCCATCCGGCACGGGCCGAGGAGTAGTCCCGCTGATCACTGCTGCCCCGTGCTGCACGTCGACATGGATGCCTTTTACGCCTCTGTCGAGGTTCGGGAACGTCCTGAGCTGGCCGGGCGGCCGGTGGTGGTGGCGGGCGGTGCCAACCCGGCCGGGGACCGGGGCGTCGTGCTCTCAGCGAGCTACCAGGCCCGGGCGTTCGGGGTCCGCTCGGCGATGCCAGTGGCCCAGGCCCGTCGGCTGTGTCCGCACGCGGAGTTCGTGCCGCCGCATTTTCCCCGCTACGCGGAGGTCTCCCGCGCGGTGATGGCCCTGTTCTGTGAGATCACTCCGCTGGTCGAGCCGCTGAGCCTGGATGAGGCCTTCCTCGACGTCCGTGGGTCAGTGCGCCGGCTGGGGATGAGCCCGGCCGAGATCGGGGAGTGGATCCGCGGACAGGTCTACGACGCGCACCGCCTGACCTGCTCCGTGGGGGTGGCCCCGAGCAAGTTCCTCGCCAAGCTCGCCTCCGGGCGGTCCAAGCCGGACGGGCTGCTCGTGGTGCCCGCCGATGGTGCGCTGGAGTTCTTGCATCCGCTGCCGGCCTCCGCGTTGTGGGGAGTGGGCCAGCGCACCGCGCAGGCGCTGCGTCGGCTGGGGTGCGTCACCGTGGCCGACGTGGCGAACACACCGCTGCCTGCCTTGCGGCGCGCGGTGGGCCTCGCGTGCGCCCAGCAGCTGCATGAGCTGGCCAACGGCCGAGACGAGCGGCGCGTGGTGCCCGACCTGCCGGAGAAGTCCGTGGGAGCGGAGGAGACCTTCGCCCAGGATGTGGCTGACCGGGTGGTGTTGCGGCGTGAGCTGCTGCGGCTGGCCGATCGCGCCACGGCTGCGCTCCGTGGCCGCGGCCTGCGCGGGCGCACCGTCACCCTGAAGATCCGTTACCCCGATTTCACCACCATCACCCGCTCCCGAACCCTGCCCGATCCGACTGACTCCTTGCCCAGGGTGTTCGGGGTGGCCATCGATCTGCTGGACGCTCACCTGCCCCGCGGGATGGCGGTCCGGTTGCTGGGGGTTCGGGTGGAGCAGGTGGCCCGGGGCACGGTGGCCGAGCAGCTCACCCTGGACGGCGTCAGTGGCGACGTGGGGGCGAACTGCACCTATGCGAACTGGGCAGACGCCGAGCGCGCCGCGGACGCCGCGCGAGCCCGGTTCGGCTGCGCCGCCGTGCGGCTCGCCGCTCTGCTGGAGACACCAGGACGGTCCGGCCGCGGAGAAACCTCGCTCTCCCCTGAATCGGGTAACCAGATCTGCTAGTCCATACCGCTGCGGGCTCGTATCCTCAACGTTAAGAGCCCACGGTAGGCGCCCGGTGGCCCCGGTACTACCGTCAAGCCCGGAGACCCTATCGACAACCTAGAGTGCCGGAGGAGGAGCGATGCCACTCTCCGAGCACGAGCAGCGTCTGCTCGACCAGATCGAGCGCGCGCTCTATGCAGAGGACCCCAAGTTCGCGTCGAACGTCCGGGGCGCCCGGATGCGCAGCCGGTCTCACCGCCGTCGACTCCAGGGAACCGCGCTTTTTGCGCTGGGCTTGTTGCTCCTTGTCGCTGGTATCGTGCTTCCCGTCCGCCCGATCGGGATTCCGATCATCAGCGTTCTTGGTTTCATGGTGATGTTTGCCGGCGCCGTTGTCGCGATCTTCTCGCACCGCGCTGCTGGTGAGGGCCGGCGCGCCGGATCGGTGGACCGTTCGTCCAACGGTCAGGGTCGCAGCACCCTGGCCCAGCGGATGGAGCAGCGGTTCCGCCGCCGCTTTGAGGAGCGCTAGCGTCAGGCCGTCCCCTATCAGCTGACCTCGTGGTGCCCCGCCGAAACGTGGGCAACTGCTGATTGCGCTCCTCATCCTTGCCAGGTAGCCGGGCAGCTGGTAGCTGCCCGTGTCAACGCTGACCTGACGCTGCGCTGCGCGCTCGACGTCTTGCCCGCGCCCTGGCACATCCTCACCCAGTCGACAACCCCAGTCCAGCACCGCCATCAACACGCTCAGCCCGCGCAAGCCCCCACACGGTGCACAAGCATCCATCAGTCCCCACACGGGCGCCCCACAGGGTGCACAAGCATCCATGAGACCCCTCGGGGACGCGTAGGGCGGGTGCCCCACTGGGGACGCTGGGGCTGAGCTGGGGCGATGACGCGTAACGAGGAACACGGAGGGTGTCTGCGCGTTGACAGTGGTGGAAAGTGGGGTACGGTGGTTTGCGGTGGAGCACAGCGGTGCTCCATGGCCGGTCTGCCCGGCTGGTGGGTTGGCTGGGGAGGTGAGTGGCGTGTTCCTGGGCACGCACACTCCCCGGCTGGACGACAAGGGCCGGCTGACGTTGCCGGCGAAGTTCCGCGATGCGCTTGCAGGGGGGTTGATGGTGACCAAGGGGCAGGACCACTGCCTCTATGTGTTCCCGCGTGCCGAGTTCGAGGAGATGGCCCGCAAGGTGGCGGCTGCGCCGTTCACCAACGAGGCGGTACGGGCCTATCAGCGTTACCTGTTCGCGGGCACCGACGAACAACGCCCGGATGGGCAGGGTCGGATCTCGATCGCACCTGAGCTGCGGCGCTACGCGGGGCTGAGTAAGGACTGCGCGGTGATCGGGGCGATCAACCGTTTGGAGATCTGGGACAGCGTGGCGTGGCAGCGTTATCTGGAGGAACACGAGGAGTCCTACTCCCAGGCGCGAGCGGAGGTGCTACCTGGCGTGATGTGACTCGGTACCGCGAGGTCTCCGCCCGGAGGCGCATCGACCGTGATCAACAACACCCACGGCGGTGCGCAACGACACAGACCAGCTCCAGACCCTGGCGCACCTTCCCCGGCGCCAGGATCTGGCACCGGGCGGAGACCTGGCGGCACCGCGGAGTATTCCGATACCGCACCGGCGATCCCGGCTGTGTGGCGCAAGGAGGCGAATGTGAGCGGAGGGAGGCAGCCAGTGGCCGATCACCCGCCTGCTGACCCCGGGCCGCCCCCTGGGCTGCCCCAGCATGCTCCCGTGCTACTGCACCGGTGCTGTGAGCTACTCGGGCCTGCGGTGGCGGGCCGGCCGGCCGTGCTGCTTGATGCCACGGTAGGTCTCGGCGGGCACGCCCTCGCCCTGCTCGATTCCCATCCGGCGCTCACCCTGGTCGGCCTTGACCGCGACCCCCAAGCGCTCGCGATAGCCAGTGACCGGCTGCGTGCCTACTCCCGGCGTACCCACCTGGTCCATGCCGGCTATGACGAGCTGCCCGAGGTCCTGGAGCGTCTCGGGATCCCGTGCCTCGACGGTGCGCTGTTCGATCTGGGGGTGTCCTCACTACAGCTCGACACCGTCGAACGCGGCTTCTCCTACGCCCGCGACGCCGTGCTGGATATGCGGATGGATCCCAGTACCGGCCCGACCGCTGCCGACGTGCTCAATGGCTACTCGCACGCTGATCTCACCCGGGTGTTCCGGGAGTACGGCGAGGAACGCTTCGCCAGCCGGATCGCTGCTGCAGTCGTGGCGCGACGGGCGCAGGAGCCGCTGGAGACCACCGCCCAGCTGGTTGAGATCGTTTACCAGAGTGTCCCGGCGGCCACCCGTCGTCACGGTGGCCATCCCGCCAAGCGGACCTTTCAAGCGTTGCGGATAGAGGTCAACGGCGAGCTGGCGGCGCTGCGCTCGGCAATCCCGGCCGCGCTGAGGGCGCTGACCCTCGGTGGTCGGCTGGTGGCGATGTCCTACCACTCGCTGGAAGATCGGATCGTCAAACGGGCGCTGGCCCAGTTGAGCACCGCTCGGACCCCGGCGGGCCTGCCGGTCGAGTTGCCAGATCACGGACCCCAGCTGCGCGCGCTGACCCGGGGCGCCGAAAACGCTGGCCCGGCCGAGGCCGAGGTCAATCCGCGGTCCGCCTCGGTGCGGCTACGTGCCGCGCAGCGCATCGCGCCGGTTCCGCTGCGCAGATCCGACCGGGACGGATCGAGCGGGGCGGAGTCCACCTCGTGATGGCTCCCCCCCGCGCCGTGAGCCCACTGCGGGGCCGGACTCCCGCACCGGTGCGCGGTTCCACCGCGGTACCCACCCGCCGCCGGGATACTGGGGCGTCCCGCGGCCGCTCCTCGGCCGTTGCCCGCGCCTACGCTCGGCGGGCCCAGCGCACCGGGGCTCGCCTCGGTGACCCCGAGAGCGCGGACGCCGGCCGGACGCCCTTCGTGCTGCTGGTGATGGTGTTGCTGGGGACGGCGCTGGTCTCCACGCTGTGGTTGTCCACCGCGGCCACCGCTGACTCCTACCACCTGCAGAGTGCCCGCACGATGGCCCGGAACCTGACCGAGCGTGCCGAGGCCCTCCGCCGCGAGGTGGCCACTCTGGAGACCGCGCCGCAGCTGGCTCGCCGGGCCCGTGAGCTGGGCATGGTCCCGGCCGGGGACCCAGCCCGGCTGGTCGTCCGCTCGGACGGCACCGTCGTCCTGATCGGCCAGCCTCGGCGGGCCACCGCACCCGCCCCGCCGCCGACACCAGCAGCGCTGCCGACACCACCGGGGCCGCCGGCACCACCGGGGCCTGCGGTAGCCCCTGCCCCGCCAGCTCCGCCGCAGCCGCTAGCACCGGGCCGTCCCTAATGGGCCCCTTCCGGACCGGCGCACTGCCGTGGGCGCGATGACCGGCGGACGGCGCAGCGGGGTGCCTCGGCACCGCCGGGGCTCCGGCTCGCCCTCGGCCGCGCTACGCAACCGGTTGGCCCTAGGTCGGATCACACTTGTGCTGGCCCTGGTGGCCGCCGGGCTCAAACTGGTTGAAGTGCAGGGATTGCAGGCGGCGGAACTGTCCGCACAGGCCACGAGCCAGCGCACCACCGTGCAGACACTGCCCGCGCAGCGGGGCACGATCACTGACCGTAACGGCACGCCGCTGGCGTTGAGCGTGGCGGCCGAGGCGCTGTACGCCCAACCGAAGCGGATCACTGCTGAGCAGCGCGCGGTCCGGGCCGATCCGGATGCGCACAAGCAGGCGATGGCCCGCCGCGTCGCTGCGGTGCTCGGATCGTCGGTGGTCTCCGAACAGGAGCTCCTGAGCCGACTGCGCAGCGAGGCCACCACCGTCCTGCTGGCACCGTTGGTGACGCCGGCCCAGGCCAGGGCGATCCAGCGGGATTTCCCCGAGATCAGCGCGGAGCACCGGGAGATCCGGCAGTATCCCGGCGGTGAGCTCGCCGCCAACGTCTTAGGGGTGGCGAACTGGCGGGCCGACGAGCGCAAAGTACGGGGACTGGTCGGTTTGGAGAACTACGCCGACACCCTGCTGGCTGGCCGGGACGGCCGTCGGGTGGTGGACACCGCTGAGGGCTCGGACGCGGTCATCCCAGGTAGCGAGCGCGCTGAGACCCCGCCAGTACCGGGTTCGGGGCTGGAACTCACCCTGGACTCCGACCTGCAGTTCACCGTGGCCCAAATGCTCGGCGACTATGCGCGGAAATACCACGCCAAAGGGGCCAGCGCGGTGGTGCTCGACGCGCGCACCGCCGAGGTCTACGCGATGGCCAACGACATCACGTTCGACCCGAACGATCTCGCGACGGCGACCCCGGAGATGCTGGGTAACCCGGCGGTCTCGACCCCCTTCGAACCAGGTTCGGTGAACAAGCTGGTCACCGCTGCCGCAGCGATCGAGAACGGCGTCGTCACGCCGGACACCGTCCTGCACGTCCCCGGCGAGTTGCGGGTGGCCGACCGGACGGTGCGGGACGCGTGGCTGCACGGCTCGGTGAACCTCACCTTCACCGGGGTGCTGGCCCGCTCGTCGAACGTCGGCATCCTGCTCACCGCGCAGCGCCTGGGCCCGGAGCGCTTTGTGGACATGCTCACCCGCATGGGCCTAGGGCAGCGCACCAATGTGGGGTTGCCGGGGGAAAGCGCCGGCCAGGTGCCACCCCGGGACCGGTGGTCGGGTAGCACGTTCGCCAACCTGCCCATTGGTCAGGGCCTGTCGATGACCGTGCTGCAGATGGCCGGTATGTATCAGGCGATCGCCAACGACGGTGTGCGCATCCCGCCGCGCATCGTCAGCGCTGAGATCGCCCCGGACGGTAGCCGGACCGCGACCCCACGACCAGCCGGGGTCCGAGTGGTCAGTGCCCAGACCGCCCGCACGGTGCGAGACATGCTGCGAGCGGTCGTGCAGAATGAACCGGGACAGCGCGGCACTGGCCCGGAAGCGGCGCTGGACGGATACCAGATCGCCGCCAAGACCGGCACCGCGCAGCAGGTGAACCCCAGCTGTGGTTGCTACAGCAACTCCAACTACTGGATCACCTTCGCCGGCATCCTGCCGGCCGACGCCCCGCGCTTCGTCGTCGGGATCATGCTCGATAACCCGGCTGTGGGCAGTGCGGCGCCGCTGTTCCACGACATCGCCTCCTACCTGGCGGGGCGCTACCAGATCCCGCTGTCGCCCGGGCCGAGCCCGCTGACCACTCTCACTCTTCCTTGACGGGTGGAGCTGATGCCGAGTCCACTCCCGATCACCGACGGCAGCGCCGGTAGCCTTCCTCTCCGCTGGGCTTCCGCTCCACCCGTATCCGACCTCAGATCGTGACTGCTCTTGTGACTTCGTTGTTGGTCGAGACACCGCTTCGGCCTTCGCGCACCACGGCGGTGCCGGTGAGCGCACTCGCCGCGCTGGCCGGCGCGACCGGCTGGGGACCCCAGGATCCGGCCCTGTCCCGGACCGCCGATCAGACCCTGATCACGGGTATCACGCTGCGTGCCCAACAGGCGCGTCCCGGCGACCTGTTCGCGGCGTTGCCCAGCGTGCTGCCCGGCCGTCCGCATGGTGCCGACTTCGCCGGCATCGCCGTGCGCGCCGGCGCCCTCGCGGTGCTCACCGACCCCGTGGGTGCTCACCGTCCGGCGCTGGCCGCCGCGATCGCGGACCGACCGGAGACCCCGGTCGTGGTGCACCCGGACCCCCGGTCGGTCCTGGGCACCCTGTCCGCCCGCATCTTCGGTGACCCCTCCGCCCGACTGGCGGTGCTCGGGATCACCGGCACCGCCGGCAAGACCACCACGGCATACCTCCTGGAGGCGGGGTTGCGGGCGGCGGGGGCGCAGACCGGTCTGCTGGGCACCGTGGCGGTGCGGATCGGCGAGGCGCTGCTGCCCAGCACGTTTACCACCCCGGAAGCTCCAGAGCTGCAGGCGTTGCTGGCGCTGATGGCCGAGCGCGGCGTCACCCATGTGCCCATCGAGGTCTCCAGCCACGCGCTGGCGCTAGGCCGGGTGAACGGCACCGCCTTCACGGTCGGCGCGTTCACCAACCTGTCCCAGGATCATCTGGACTTCCACACCGACCTGGAGGACTACTTCGCCGCCAAGGCGATGCTGTTCGACGGACGGGCCGACGCCGAGGTGGTGTGCACGGACGACGTCTGGGGGCGGCGGCTGGTCACCGCGCAGACCACAACGGTCTCCCTGCGCGGCGAGGCCACCTGGTGGGCCAGGGAGATCACCGCCCAGCGCGGCGGCAGCCAGACCTGCCGCGTCGTGGGCCCAGGCGGGTTCGACCAGCCCGTCGTGGTGCCCTTGCCCGGTGCGTTCAATGTGACCAACGCGCTGCTGGCGTTGGCCGTCGGTCATACCGCAGGGGCTGACCCCGTGCTGCTGGCCCGGGGCATCGCCACCGCGCAGGTGCCCGGTCGGATGCAGCGGGTGGACCGCGGCCAGCGTTTCCTCGCGCTGGTCGACTACGCGCACAAGCCTGCCGCGGTGGCCGCGCTGCTCGACGCGGTGCGCGCCCAGGTCCCGGGACGGCTGCTGGTGGTCCTGGGCTGCGGGGGGGATCGGGACACCGCCAAGCGCCCGCTGATGGGTGCCGAAGCCGCCCGCCGGTCCGACCTGCTGGTGATCACCGACGACAACCCGCGCACGGAGGACCCGGCGGCAATCCGGGCGGCTATCCTCGTCGGAGCGCGCGAGGCCGGTGCCGCCGGGTCGGTGGTGGAGATCGGGGACCGGGCGGAGGCGATCGCCTACGCCCTCACGCGGGCCCGCCCGGGGGATGCGGTGGTCGTCGCGGGCAAAGGCCACGAGACCACCCAAGAAGTACACGGCGTCAAGTACCCGTTCGCCGACGCCGACGTGCTCGCTGACCTACTCGACCGGCTGGAGGGGGGGAGCGGCGGATGAGCACCATCCTGGTCGCCGCTGGAGTCGCCCTGATCGCCTCCATTCTGTTCACCCCCTACCTCATCCGGTTATTCACCCGGCAGGGCTTCGGTCAGGAGATCCGGCAGGAAGGACCGCAGACTCATCAGAGCAAGCGGGGCACGCCCACCATGGGAGGGGTGGCCATCCTGCTGGCGATGTGGAGCGGTTACCTGGTTGCGCACCTCACCGTCAGCCGGCATGGCATCACCGCGTCGGCTCTGCTGGTGTTGCTGCTCACCACGGTGCTGGGCGTGGTGGGTTTCCTCGATGACCTGATTAAGGTTCGCCGGCAGCGCAACCTGGGCCTGAACAAGACCGCCAAGCTGGTCGGGCAGCTGATCGCCGCGGTGGTGTTCGGCATCCTGGCGATAGGTTTCCGGGACGGCGATGGCATCTCCCCGGCCTCGACTCACCTGTCCTTCGTGCGGGATGTCGCCGTGGTGTCTTTCGGCGTCGGCGGGTTCGTGCTCTTCAGCTACCTGTTGGTGTCGGCCTGGTCGAACGCGGTGAACCTGGCTGATGGCTTGGATGGGCTGGCGGCCGGGGCGGCGGCGATGGTGCTGGTGACGTATGTGATCGTCTCGTTCTGGCAGTACACCCAGGACTGCACCATCCAGGCCGTGCCCGGGTGCTACACCGTGCGGGATCCGCTCGACGTGGCCGTGGTGGCCGCCGCTGCGGTCGGGGGGTGCATTGGGTTTCTGTGGTGGAACGCGCCCCCGGCAAAGATTTTTATGGGCGACACTGGGTCGTTGGCCATCGGTGGGCTGCTGGCCGGGCTGTCCGTGGTCACCCGAACCGAGCTGCTCCTCGTGGTGATCGGTGGCCTGTTCGTCGTCGAGGCGATGTCGGTGGTCATCCAGGTGGCGGTGTTTCGGACCACCCAGCGCCGGCCGTTCCGAATGGCACCGTTTCACCACCACTTCGAGCTCGCCGGCTGGCCCGAGACCACGGTCATCATCCGGTTCTGGCTGCTCGCGGCCATCTGCTGTGCGCTGGGCGCCGGAGTGTTCTACAGCGAGTGGCTGACTGCGGCTGGGGGGTGAGGAACGGTGCGCGGCGTCAGTGACGTGTCCGGGAACGTGTCGGGGGGCCTCGCCGGGGCCCGGGTGTTGGTGGCCGGGGCGCGGGTGACCGGAGCCTCGGCGGCTCGCGTGCTGGCCGAGCTGGGTGCCGAGGTCACCGTCACCGATTCCTCACCCACTCAGCTGGCGGCGCTGGCCGCGACTCCGCTGCACGCCGCGGTGCGTCTGGTCGCCGGGCTCGCTACCCCGCTCCCAGGCACTGACCTGGTGGTGACCAGCCCGGGTTTGCGTCCGGACGCTCCGCTGCTGGCGGCCGCGCACCGCACCGGGGTGCCGGTGATCGGGGACGTGACGCTGGCCCGCTGGGTCAGCGGTGCTAGTTCGGGACGTGATCAGGCGGGGGCCGAGTGGCTGGTGGTCACTGGGACCAACGGCAAAACCACCACGGTGGGGATGCTCGAATCGATCCTGTGCGCCGCCGGGATGGACGCGGTGGCCTGCGGCAACATCGGGCTGCCGCTGCTGGACGCGGTGCGCGCCGGGCATCGGGTGCTCGCCGTGGAGTTGTCGTCGTTCCAGTTGCACTACTCGGGCGAGCTGAACCCCCGGGCCGCCGTGGTGCTCAACGTCGCCGCCGATCACCTGGATTGGCACGGCTGCCTGGCGGAGTACGCCGCGGCCAAGGGCAGGGTGTACGGCGAGGACACCACGGTGGTCGCCAATGCCGACGATGAGTGGTCGATGCGGCTGGCCGCCGGGCGCGCCGCGGTGGAGTTCACCACCAGCGAGCCGGCAGCTGGCCAACTGGGCGTGCTGGGCGAGGCGCTGGTGGACCGGGCCTTCGGCGATGCTGCCGCTGGGGGCGGCCACACCAGACTCGCCAGCGTCGCCGA
>Ga0213881_10000835_pt1 | contig 16446 bp, 13 predicted proteins | sample BarmaccoBMER_R08_FD_160104 | JGI IMG/M metagenome (GOLD analysis project Ga0213881, IMG submission 160104) | Barbacenia macrantha exposed rock microbial communities from rupestrian grasslands, the National Park of Serra do Cipo, Brazil - ER_R08 ... | reverse complement strand
GCCGGAGGGCGCGGGCGTCGCGCTGCTCGGGGTGCTCGCAGGCACGGTGGGCGCCGTGACTGCCACCTCGCGGCGCCCACCCGGCCGGGTGACACTGCTGGCGATCCTGGCGCTCGGACAGGTCATCGGCCACCTTGTGCTGACCGCTGGCTGTCAGCACCACGCCACGCCGTCCGGTCTGCCCACGGCGCCGATGATCGCCGCTCATGGCCTCGCGGTCATGGCCGGGGCGGCGTTGATCGCCGGCGCCGACCGGCTGTTTCGGGCGTTGTCCACCGCGGTACGGGCAGTCGGGGGGCTGTCGGAGCCTCTCGCGGCCACCGCGACCGCTCCTGTCGTCGCCGGCGATCAGCCACCGCAGTCGATGCTGTTGCTGGCGGCGTCGGTGTCGCACCGGGGGCCGCCGGTCTTCCTGCCCCGCTGACCACAACGTCCCGACGACAGAAAGCCACCATCACATGACCCGCAGTATGCGGGCGTTTTCGCGCGCCCTGAGTACCACCGCGGCCACCGCCGCAGCCTTTTCCATCGCCCTGTTCGCCGGCGCCGCGCCGGCCTGGGCCCATGTCCATGTCGACGCCGATCACGCCCAGCGCGGTGCCGAGACGGTGCTGACGTTCGAGGTGCCCAACGAGTCTGACACCGGCGCTTTGACCACCCAGCTGAGCGTCGAGTTGCCGAACCCGACCTCGGCGCAAGCTGAAGTCACGCCCGGGTGGACCGCCCGCCTGGACCGTGATGTCAGCGCCGGCACCGTACGATCGGTGACCTGGACCGCCGCACCCGGGGCCGGCATCTCCCCCGATCAGTTCGCGCTGTTTCGGATCAGCGCCACGCTGCCGAACAGCGCCACGGCGAGTTACCCGGCGACACAAACATACTCCGACGGCACGGTCGTGAAATGGGACCAGCCACCGCTGCCGAGCGGCGGCGAGCCCGACCATCCGGTGCCGACGCTGACACTGTCGGCCGAGCCGCAGGCGCAGCAGCCGGCGCCCCGCACCGCAGACCACACCGCCCTGTGGGTCGCCATCGTCGGTGTGGTCATCGGCGTGGCGGGCGTGGTGCTCGGCCTGCTGAACTGGCGTCGACGGGTGTGATGAGAGCGACGGCGGCGGCGGTGCTCGTCGCGGTGCTGACGATCATTGCGCTGGCGGCTGCGCCTGCGGCGTCGGCACATGCGACCCGCATCGCCGTCGACCCGGCCCAGAACGCGTCGCTGACCACCGGGCCCGCGCAGGTCAGCGCCACGTTCAACGAACCGCTGCAGACCACCTTCGCGGCGATGACGGTGGTTGGCCCGGACGGCAACCTTTGGTCCACCGGGGACCCTCGGATCCAGGGGGCCATCGTCAGCGTCGCGCTACGCCCGCTCGGACCGGTCGGTGTCTATACCGTCAACTACCGGGTCACCTCGGCCGACGGCCACGTGGTCGGCGGCTCATGGTCGTTTCGGCTGACCGCGCCGGGCACCGGCACACCGGGGCCGGCGGCATCGAGGCCGTCGGCGCCCGGCGGGCTCCCGGTCTGGCCGTTCATCGTGGCCGGCGTCGTGATTGTGGTCGGCGCCGCATGGTGGGTCGTGCGGCGGCAACCGAAACGCCGGGGATGAGAACGGGATCGGTGCTCGCCGGCGCCCTGGCGATCATTGTGGTGTCGTGGCTGGCCGCGTTGGCGCTGGCCTACCGGTCGGGTGCTGCGGTCCCCACGCTGATCCGGGCGCTCGCCGACTGTGCCGCGGTGGCGACGTTCGGATTCGCGATCGTCCCGTCGCTCGACGACGGCCGTCGCCGCGCTGAGCTCGCCGACCGTGCGGCCGGACCGCTCACCGCGGCCGGCGCTGCCTGGCTGGTCGCGGAGGTCGGCCGTCAACTGGTCGCCGCCGCGCAGGCGACGGCATTGCCGATCACCCACCTGCCGTTGCGGATCGTGTCCGAGTTTTCGCTGCGCACCACGCCCGGTCGTTCCGGCCTGGTGAGCATCGGCGCGGCGGCGGTGGTCTGTGTCGTGACGCTTACTGGCCGCCGGTCAGCACCGCTGCCAGCTGTCGTCGCCGGCGCCGCTGCGATCGGCATCGCCGCGCGTGCGGTGAGCGGGCACCTGTCGGGTAGCGCGGTGGGCGCCGTTGCGGTGGCGGCGCACGCGCTGGCAGCGGCCGCCTGGTGCGGCGGTCTCGCCGCGCTGCTGGTGACCGTTCGGCACCGCGGCCGATGGGCACGCGTGCTGCCGCCGTTCTCCCGACTCGCGCTGATCTGCGTCGTGGTATTGCTGGCCAGCGGCGCCGTCGGCGCTGTGGTGGTGCTCGATTCGCCGTCGCAATTGTGGGCCACCGGCTACGGCCGTGTGCTGTCGGCCAAGGTTGGGCTCGCGGCGGGGCTGTTGGTGCTGGCCTGGTTCAACCGCAGCGGATGGCTGCCGGCCGCGCGCTCTCACCGGGCAAGTGCCGAAATGTCGGTGAACCGGTCCGCCACCGAGGTGGCCGTCATGGTCGTCGCGCTGACGATGGCCGCCGCACTGGTCGTCACGGGCTGACAAGCGCGGCTGGCATGATGGGCACCACGGCGAGACACTGCGAAGGAGCAGCCACATGGCAGACGAGCAGGATCGACCCGAGCAGCCGCGCGAACCTACCGCGCCGGCTGCCGACCCGCCCGCACCGGACGACACGCCTCCGGCCGACAAAGCGGCGAAAGCCGCCAAGAAAGCCCCAGTCAAGGCCGCGAAAAAGGGCCCGGTTAAGAAAGCCCAACCCGAGAAGGCTCCGGCCAAGGCCGCGAAAAAGGCCCCACCTAAGAAGGCGCCCCCCAAGCCAGACACCCCGCCCCCGCCGATCGCCGCAGAGCGGCCGGCCAGCCCACGCCCCGAGCCGCAACCCGCCGCCGCGAACCTGGCCGACACCAACGGAGAAGCTCAGCGCGTGGCCGCCGCGAACGAGGCCGCCGCACAGGCTAAGTGGAGCGTTCAGTCGGCGCCCGACAGCCTCACCGGTCCCGTGCCGCTGTCGTCGGGCATCGCCGCGGCCCGGCTGCCGGCGGCGGTCGCGATCGCGATCGCCCTGTTGGCCATCCTGATGATCCGGCGGTTGCGCGCCGTCAAGGACTGACCCTCAACCGCTCCGGACCTCAGCGTGGCCGCATACTCGGCCGCGTGACCAGACCTGTGCAGCCCCGCGCCACCGCTGACCTCGTCGACGACCTCGGCGGCAACGCCCGCAGTTGCGACACCCAATTCCGCCAGTTCGGGGGACGTGCGATGTTCGCCGGACCCATCAGCACCGTGCGCTGCTTCCAGGACAACGCGCTGCTGAAATCGGTGCTCTCCGAGCCCGGTGACGGTGGCGTGCTGGTGATCGACGGCGGGGGTTCGTTGCATACCGCGCTGGTCGGCGATGTTATCGCGGGCCTGGGCCGCAGCAACGGCTGGGCCGGGATCATCGTCAACGGCGCGGTCCGTGACGCGGCGGCGCTGCGTACCATCGACATCGGTATCAAGGCGCTCGGCACCAACCCGCGCAAGAGCGGCAAGACCGGCAACGGTGCGCGCGACGTCGTGGTGGAATTCGGCGGTGTCCGCTTCGGTCCGGGCGAACTCGCCTACAGCGACGACGACGGCATCGTGGTCGTCATGCCGCGCTGACGGCGGCTGCCGTGTGCCGCGAAAACTCCAGTCCCGCGTCGGCGACCTTGCCGTGCCGGATAAGGCGCAGATCCAGCAGGTAGTTCATGTCCAGCCGCCACGGCTTGACGGAACCCTGTTTGGGCAGTCGGTCCAGTGCGCGCAGCACGTACCCCGGAGTGAATTCCATGAACGGGCGCTCCTCCACCGCGTCACCCGGGTGGTGGGCGACCACGGTGTCGTAGCCGCGGGCGTCCATGTGGTTGATGAGCCGGCAGGCGAACTCGGAGACGAGGTCGGCTTTCAAGGTCCACGACGCGTTGGTGTAGCCGATCGTATAAACGAGGTTCGGTAACCCGGACAGCATCATGCCCTTGTAGGCCATCGACCGGGTCAGGTCCACGGGCGAGCCGTCGATGCTCATCGTCGCGCCGCCGAACAGCTGAAGGTTCAAACCGGTGGCCGTGATAACGATGTCGGCGGTCAGCTCCGGGCCGGATGCGAGCTTGATACCGGTCGGGGTGAACCGATCGATGCTGTCGGTGATCATCTCGGTGCGGCCGTGGCGGATGGCGCGGAATAAATCGCCCCTGGGAACCACGCAGAGCCGCTGGTCCCACGGGTTGTAGCGGGGACCGAAGTGCTTCTCGACATCGTAGCCCTCGGGCAACTGTCGCCTCACCCCTGCCATCAACAGCTTGCGCAGTTGCCCCGGCCAGCGCTGGCAGGCCCGATACAGCGCCCATTGCCTGAGCACGTTCTTCCACCGGGTCAGCGCGTAGACGGCGTGCGGGGTAAGCAGGTTGTCCAGCCTCGCGGCGAGGGCGTCCTCGTCCGGCTGCGAAACGATGTAGGACGGGGAGCGCTGCAGGATCGTGACATGGCCGGCGCCGGATTCGGCCAGGCTGGGGGCCAGGGTCACCGCTGTCGCGCCGCTGCCGACGACGACGATGTTCTTGCCCTGATAGTCGAGGTCTTCGGGCCAGTGCTGCGGGTGGACGATCGTGCCGGTGAAGTCGTCCTGACCGGGGAACTCCGGTGCGTAGCCCTGGTCGTAGTCGTAGTAGCCGCTGCACATGAGCAGGAAGGCGCACGTCATTTCGCGTTGTTGACCGCCGTGGTCGATCCGCACCGTCCAGCGGCCATCGTCGGTGGACCAGTTGGCGGCCAGCATCTTGTGCCCGAACCGGACGTGGTTGTCGATGCCGTACCTGGCCGCGGTCTCGCCCACGTAGCTCAGGATCGACCGCCCGTCGGCGATCGACTTGGTGCCGGTCCACGGCCGGAAGCGGAAGCCCAGGGTGTACATGTCCGAGTCGGACCGGATGCCCGGGTACTTGAACAGATCCCAGGTGCCGCCCAGATTCTCGCGCGCTTCCAGGATGGCGTAGCTCTTCGCCGGGCACCGGTCCTGCAGGTGCCACGCGGCGCTGATGCCGGAGATACCGGCGCCGACGATCACGACATCGAGGTGTTCGGTCATAGACCAACGGTATCAACACCGCGTCGAGTGAGTCAACGCGATGTCGACAACCTCGACATACAGTAAACTGAACGCATGCCGACGTCCCCGCTCCCGACTCACACCCACCCGTCCCGAGGTCGGCGGTCGTCGCGGCCGTCGGGCGACGACCGTGAACTGGCCATCCTGCGGACGGCCGAGCGGCTGATGGGTGAGCGGCCGGTGGCAGCCATCTCCGTGGACGATCTCGCGAAGGGTGCCGGCATCTCCCGCCCGACGTTCTACTTCTACTTCCAGTCCAAGGACGCAGTGCTGCTCACCCTGTTGGACCGTGTCGCACAGGAGGCCGACGCGACGATCGAAGGGCTCAACGAGATACTGCCTACCGACCCCGCGCGGGTCTGGCGCGCCACCATCAACGGCTTTTTCGAAGCGTTCGGCTCCCATCGGTGGATCGCGCGGAATGCGGCCGCTGTCCTGGCCACCCACGGCGAGATCCGCGAGGTATGGCTGACATTGATGCAGAAGTGGATCGACCAGACGGCCTCCCTGATCACCTCCGAGCGCGAGCGCGGCGCTGCGCCTGAAACGATCCCGGCTGAGGACCTGGCCATCTCGCTGAACTTGATGAACGAGCGCGCGATGCTCGCCGCATTCGCCGCCGAGCAGCCGGCGGTGGCCTACGAACACGTCGTCGACACGCTCACACATATCTGGTTGACGAGCATCTACGGCACCGCTTCCTGACTGTCGGCCCGTCGTGCGAACATGTGTTCGTGTCGGCACGCGGCGACGCCACGATCCTGCACGCTGACCTGGACTCGTTCTACGCCTCGGTCGAGCAGCGTGACGATCCGGCGCTGCACGGCCGACCGGTCATTGTCGGCACGGGCGTGGTGCTGGCCGCAAGCTACGAGGCCAAGGCGTACGGCGTGCGCACCGCGATGACCGGGCGGCAGGCCCGTCGGCTGTGCCCGCACGCGGTGGTCGTGCCACCCCGCATGGCGGCCTATTCGCAGGCCAGCGACGCGGTGTTCGAGGTGTTCCGCGACACCACGCCGGTTGTCGAGCCGCTGTCGGTGGACGAGGCATTCCTGGACGTCGGCGGCTTGCGCCGCATCTCGGGCATGCCGATCCGTGTCGCCACCCGGCTACGCCGCGACGTCCGTCAGCGTGTCGGCCTGCCGATCACGGTCGGGATCGCCCGCACCAAGTTTCTGGCCAAGGTGGCCAGCCAGGTCGCCAAGCCGGATGGCTTGCTGCTGGTGCCACCTGATCACGAACTGGAGTTCCTGCATCCGCTACCCGTCCGGCGGCTGTGGGGGGTCGGCGCCGTAACCGCCGACAAACTGCACTCACACGGCATCGAAACCGTCGCCGACGTGGCTGAACTCGGCGAGTCGATGCTCGCGTCGCTGGTCGGCCGCGCGATGGGTCACCGGTTGTACGCACTGTCGCGCAATGTCAACGGCCGCCGGGTCCAGACCGGGATACGCCGCCGCTCGATTGGTGCGCAGCGTGCACTCGGGCGGGGACCGCACAGTTGCCAGCAGATCGACGCCACCGTCTGCACGCTTGTCGACCGCATCACACGTCGGATGCGCACCGCTGGCCGCACCGGCCGTACCGTGGTGCTGCGGCTGCGCTTCGACGACTTCGGCCGCGCGACGCGGTCGCACACTTTACCGAAGCCGACCTGCTGCACCGGACCGCTGCTGGGCGCCGCCCGTGGCCTCGTCGCCGCCGCCGGACCACTGATCGGCGAGCGGGGCCTCACGATGATCGGCTTCTCGATCACCAACATCGATCGCACTGGGGCGCAGCAGCTCGAGTTGCCGTTCGATGGCGCGCCTGGATTGGGACTCGAACTGGACCGCGCCGTCGATCTAGTCCGGCGCCGCTATGGCACCACCGCGCTCACCCGAGGGGTCCTGCTCGGCCGCGGACCCGGTTTGGAGATGCCGCACCTGCCCGACTGACCCGAACCGATCCTGAATGACTCGCCGTGTCGGTGGGTACACCGACACCGACGGGAGGACTGGCTCATGCGGGTGACCAAGGAGCAGGCTGCGATCAACCGGCAGCGGATCGTCGACAGCGCGATCCGGCTGTTCGCCGAACGCGGTGTGGACGGGGTGGGCGTCGCCGAGGTCATGGCCGATGCCGGCTTTACGCACGGCGGCTTCTACAACCACTTCACGTCCAAAGACGACCTCGTGCTGCACGCCTGCAGCACGTCGTTCGCACGCTCGGTGGCCTCCCTGCGCCGCAACGCCGCCCAGACACGCGACCCGGACTTCGGCGAATGCCTTTCGGCGGCAATGTTGTCGGAGTCGTCAAAAAGCGATGGACGGTTGGGATCGGTGTACGCCGACGGAGTGCGGCAGTTCCTCGACGTGCTGACCGAGCAGTACGGCGATCGGGGTCGCGCAGTCACGGGGCTGGCCGGCTTCGTCGGGGCCCGGGTGATCTCGAGCGCAGTCGCATCAGCCGATCCGGCGCTGGCCAACGAGTTCTCCGCCGCCCTGCACCCGCCGGAGCAGGATCAGCCGCGGCTCCAGGCCAGCAGCTGATCGGCCTCCCAGGTGTTGACGATTCGCTTCGTCGGCACGCCGGCGTCGGTGGCACGCTGCGCACCGTAGCCGAGAAAGTCCAGCTGTCCCGGCGCGTGGGCGTCGGTGTCGATGGAGAAGATGCAGCCGATCTGCAGCGCGAGGTCGATCAGTCGCCGCGGCGGGTCGCGCCGCTCCGGCCGCGAGTTGATCTCCACTGCGGTGCCGTGGTCTCGGCACGCGGTGAACACCTTCTCGGCGTCGAACTTCGACTCGGGGCGCAGCCCGCGGTTGCCCTCGACCAGCCGGCCGGTGCAGTGCCCGAGCACGTCGGTGTGCGGGTCGGCCACCGCGCGCAGCATGCGGCGTGTCATCGACGGCGCATCCATCGAAAGCTTCGAGTGCACGCTGGCCACCACGACGTCGAGCCGATCCAATAACTCCGGTTCCTGGTCGAGGGCGCCGTCCTCGAGAATGTCGACCTCGATGCCGGTCAGGATGCGGAACGGTGCCATACGTTCTCGCAACTCGTCGATCACGTCGAGTTGCGCGCGCAGCCGGTCCGGGGACAGCCCGTTGGCAATCGTGAGCCGCGGCGAGTGGTCGGTCACTGCGCAGTATTCGTGGCCCAGTTCCTTGGCAGCCCGCATCATCTCGTCGATCGGCGCGGAGCCGTCGGACCAGTTGGAGTGGGTGTGCAGGTCACCTCGCAGCGCGGCACGGACCTCACCGCCCCCCAGATCCTTTGCCGCCCCCCGCAGCTGGACAAGCACGTCGGGTTCTATCCCCGACCACGCCTGCGCGATCACCGCCGCGGTCTTCGGGCCGACGCCGGGGAGCGTCTGCCAGCTGTTGGCCTGTCCGTGCCGCTCGCGTTCGTCGTCGTCGAGTGCCTCGACGATATCGGCTGCCCTGCGGTAGGCCATCACCCGTCGCGGCTCTTCGCGGGCGCGGTCCTTGTAGTAGGCGATCTCGCGAAGTGCGGCGACCGGGTCCATTACGCCAGTCTGCCTAACCGGCGAACACTCCCGCGAACAGCATCCCGATCGCAGATGTGACTAGGGTTGATCTGGTGCGATTCGCTTTCAAAACCTCACCGCAGAACACCACCTGGGCCGAGATGCTGCCGATTTGGCAGGAAGCCGACGACATCGACGTCTACCAGTCCGGCTGGACGTTCGACCACTTCTATCCGATCTTTTCCGACTCCACCGGCCCGTGCCTGGAGGGCTGGATCACGCTCACGGCCCTGGCGCAAGCTACCAGGCGGCTGCGGCTGGGCACGCTGGTGACCGGCATCCACTACCGCCACCCGGCGGTTCTGGCGAACATGGCCGCCGCGCTGGACGTCGTGTCGAACGGCCGCCTCGAGCTGGGCATCGGCGCTGGCTGGAACGAGGAGGAGTCCACTGCCTACGGCATCGAGCTGGGCAGCGTCAAAGAGCGCATGGACCGGTTCGAGGAGGCGTGCCAAGTGCTGATCGGCCTGCTCAGCCAAAAGACGACAGACTTCGACGGCAGGTTCTACCAACTCAAGGCCGCGCGCAATGAGCCGAAAGGCCCGCAGCGGCCGCACCCGCCGATCTGCATCGGCGGCAGCGGCGAAAAACGCACACTGCGGATCACCGCCCGGTATGCACAGCACTGGAACTACGTCGGCGGCCCTCCCGAGGAATTCGCCCGCAAGCGCGACGTGCTGGCCGCACACTGCGCGGACATCGGCCGCGACCCCAAGGACATCATGTTGTCCGCGCATGTGCGGCTCGGCCCGGAGCGGGACTACGACAAGGTCGTCGCCGACGCGGCTGCACTCGGCGAGGAGGGCCTAGACCTCGCGATCGTGTACCTTCCCCAGCCGTACGACCCGGCGGTGCTGGAGCCGTTGGCCAATGCCGTTAGGGCGTCCGGGTTAGCCGGTTGATAACGGATCTGTAACAATTGGCAAAGTATCGATCGTGGGCCGCCGGGTCGGCGGTCGCTGATCGCGCAGACGTCAAAAGCCGAAGCGCAGCAGCTCGTCGGGGGTTACCAGGCGCTCGTGCTTGGCGGGAAATTCGCGGCTCTTCACGGGGTGCCGAAACCATGACCAGGCGATTCGACCCACCCGAGACTGGGGTATCGGGTTGAGGTGCACGATTGTCACTCCTGCGGTGAACTAGCTCCGTTTATTGACGCGGGTGATTAGTTTACACCGCACCACCCACACCCGAACATTGAACACCCGATAGTGGGCAAACTCCGGGAGGCGCGCCAAAACTCTAAAGGGCGTGTCGAGACTTTCGCTGGCGCGCTCCGGTGACTCTCAGCGCTGCGGCGCGGCCGTCGGCGGGATCGGCGCGGGCAGCGCCGTGACGCCCATCAGATAGTCGTCGACGGCGGCGGCTGCCGCCCGGCCCTCTGCGATGGCCCAGACGATCAGCGACTGCCCGCGGCCCATGTCTCCGGCGACGAATACGCCGCGAACCGAGGTCGCGTAGTCACCCTCTCGTGCGACGTTGCCACGGTCGGTGAAGTTGATCCCCAGATCGGTGAGCAAGCCGTCTCTCTCCGGCCCGACGAAGCCCATCGCCAACAGCACCAGGTCGGCTTCCAGCTCGAAGTCGGTGTCCTCCACCTTTTCGAACGTGCCGCCGACCATCTTCACCTCGTGTGCCCGAAGGCCCGTCACATGGCCGTGGCGCCCGATGAATGCCTCGGTGTTGACCGAGAATACGCGCTCCCCGCCTTCCTCGTGCGCGGCAGACACCCGGTACATCAACGGGTACGTCGGCCACGGCGTGGAGTCGGCGCGGCCGTCCGGCGGCCGCGGCATGATCTCGAACTGGTGCACGTTGACGGCGCCCTGTCGGTGCACAGTGCCCAAGCAGTCAGCGCCCGTGTCGCCGCCGCCGATGATGATGACCTTTTTGCCCTTGGCGGTGATCGGTGGCTCGCCGTCGCCGCCGAGCACCGGGTCACCCTCCTGCACCCGGTTGGCCCACGGCAGATACTCCATCGCCTGATGAATACCGTCGAGTTCGCGGCCCGGGATCGGCAGGTCACGCCACGCCGTTGCCCCGCCGGCCAGCACGACGGCGTCGCAGTCGGCGCGCAGCTGCTCGGCGGTGATGTCGACGCCGACGTTCACACCCGGCTTGAAGATCGTTCCCTCGGCCTCCATCTGGGCTAGTCGGCGGTCAAGATGGCGCTTCTCCATCTTGAACTCCGGAATTCCGTAGCGCAGCAGCCCACCGATCCGGTCGGCGCGCTCGAACACCGTGACCGTGTGTCCGGCACGGGTAAGCTGCTGGGCGGCCGCGAGACCGGCCGGCCCGGAGCCGACTACCGCGACGGTCTTGCCGGTCAGCGTGTGCGGCGGCGTCGGCTCCACCCAACCCTGCGCGAAGGCGTTGTCGATGATTTCGACCTCGACCTGCTTGATGGTCACCGGATCCTGGTTGATGCCGAGCACGCACGACGCCTCACACGGTGCCGGACACAGCCGTCCGGTGAACTCCGGAAAATTGTTGGTGGCGTGCAGTCGCTCAATCGCATCGCGCCAGCGGTCGGTGCGGACCAAATCGTTCCACTCAGGAATCAGGTTTCCGAGGGGACAGCCGTTGTGGCAGAACGGGATTCCACAGTCCATGCAACGCGCTGCCTGGGTGCGCAGCCTGTCGTGGCTGAACTGCTCGTAGACCTCGTTCCAGTCCTTGAGCCGCAGCGGCACCGGCCGCCGCTTCGGCAGCTCACGCTCGCGGTGCTTGAGGAAGCCGGCCGGATCAGCCATGGGCCGCCGCCATGATCGCCTCGTCTACGTCGGTTCCGTTCTGCTCCGCCTCGGCGATGGCCTCCAAAACGCGCTTGTAGTCGCGCGGCATGACCTTTACGAACTGCTGTCGTTCCCTGCCCCAGTGAGCCAGAATTCGCTTGCCCGGCGCGGAGTCCGTGGCGTCGACGTGTTTGGTCAGCGCGTGGTGCAGCCAGTCCAGATCGTCGTCATCAAGTTCCTCGAGTTCGACCATCTCCGCGTTCAGGTGGTCGGGCAGCCTGCTTTCAGGGTCGTGCACGTAGGCGATACCGCCGGACATGCCCGCCGCGAAGTTTCGTCCGGTCGGACCCAGGATGACGACCTTGCCGCCGGTCATGTACTCGCAGCCATGGTCACCCACTCCCTCGACCACGGCGTGGGCTCCGGAGTTGCGGACCGCGAAGCGCTCGCCGACCACACCGCGCAGAAACGCCTCTCCGCTGGTGGCGCCGAACAGGATGACGTTGCCGCCGATGATGTTCTCTTCGGCGACGAAGTCAGCCGGCGCATTGCGGGCCGGCCGCACCACGATGCGGCCACCGGACAGGCCCTTGCCGACGTAGTCGTTGGCGTCGCCGTACACCCGCAGCGTGATACCCCTGGGTATGAAGGCTCCGAAACTGTTTCCGGCCGACCCGTCGAATGTGATGTCGATGGTGTTGTCGGGCAGTCCTTGCCCGCCATAGGCCTTCGTCAGCTCGTGCCCGAGCATGGTTCCCACCGTGCGGTTGACGTTGGTTATCTTGGTGGAGAAGGTCACCGGCTTCTGTTGGTCGAGGGCCTCCCGGCTGACGACGATGAGCTGCTGATCCAGCGCCTTGTCCAGGCCGTGGTCTTGCCGCGAACTGCAGTAGAGGTCCTGGTTCATGAACGCCGACTCCGGGTCGTGCAGCACGGGCGACAAGTCCAGTTTGTGTGCTTTCCAGTGCTCGGCGGCCAGCGTGGTGTCCAAAGAGCCGACCTGGCCCACGGCTTCGTTGATGGTCCGGAAGCCGAGTTGCGCCAGGTGCTCGCGCACCTCTTCGGCGACGAACATGAAGAAGTTCTCCACGAATTCCGGCCGGCCGATGAAGCGCTTACGCAACTCCGGGTTCTGCGTGGCGACGCCCACCGGGCAGGTGTCAAGGTGACAAACCCGCATCATGATGCAGCCCGATACCACCAGCGGTGCGGTGGCGAACCCGTACTCCTCGGCGCCGAGCAACGTCGCGATCACCACGTCGCGGCCCGTCTTCATCTGCCCGTCCACCTGAACGACGATCCGGTCGCGTAACCCGTTGAGCAGCAGTGTCTGTTGCGTCTCCGCCAGGCCCAGTTCCCAAGGCGCGCCCGCGTGCTTCATCGACGTGAGCGGGGTGGCGCCCGTGCCGCCGTCATGGCCGGAGATCAGCACCACATCGGCGTGCGCTTTGGAAACCCCTGCCGCCACGGTGCCGACGCCTACCTCCGAGACCAGCTTCACGTGCACCCGTGCCTGCGGGTTGGCGTTCTTCAGGTCATAAATCAGCTGCGCGAGGTCCTCGATCGAATAGATGTCATGGTGCGGCGGCGGCGAGATCAGGCCGACGCCCGGTGTGGAGTGTCGCACCTCGGCCACCCACGGATAGACCTTGTGCCCGGGCAGCTGGCCGCCCTCACCGGGTTTCGCGCCCTGTGCCATCTTGATCTGGATGTCGGTGCAGTTCGTCAGATAGTCGCTGGTGACGCCGAACCTGGCCGAGGCGACCTGCTTGATCGCGCTGCGCCGCCAGTCGCCGTTGGGGTCGCGCTCGAACCGACGCACATCCTCGCCGCCCTCCCCGCAGTTCGATCGGCCACCGAGCCGGTTCATCGCGATCGCCAGCGTCTCGTGTGCTTCGGCAGAGATCGACCCGTAGCTCATCGCACCCGTGGCGAATCGCCTGACGATTTCGCTGGCCGGTTCCACCTCTTCGATCGGCACCGGGGGGCGCACTCCCTCTTTGAACTTCAACAGCCCGCGCAGCGACGCCATCCGCTGGCTCTGGTCGTCGACCAGCTTGCTGTACTCCTTGAAGATCTTGTACTGCCCGGTGCGGGTCGAGTGCTGCAGCTTGAATACGGTGTCCGGGTTGAACAAGTGGTATTCGCCCTCGCGGCGCCACTGGTATTCCCCACCCACCGGCAACTCCCGGTGCGCGCGCTCCTCAGGGCGGTCCAGATGGGCGATGGCGTGCCGGGCGGCCACGTCGTCGGCGATGTCGTCGAGGTCGATGCCCCCGGTCGGACAGGCGAGGCCGGTGAAGTATTCGTCGAGAAGCGCCTGCGACATGCCGACCGCCTGGAACAGCTGCGCCCCGGTGTAGGACGCCAGCGTCGAGATGCCCATCTTCGACATCACCTTCAGCACGCCCTTGCCGGCCGCCTTGACGTAGTTGGTCAGCGCCTTCTCGCGGTCCATCCCGGTGATCACGCCACGGTCGAGCATGTCCTCGATCGACTCGAACGCCATGTATGGGTTGATCGCGGCAGCGCCGAAGCCGATCAGCGCCGCCATGTGGTGCACCTCGCGCGCATCGCCTGACTCCACGACCAGTCCGACGAGCGTGCGGGTGCGTTCACGCACGAGGTGATGGTGCACGGCCGACACGCTGAGCAACGACGGGATCGGTGCTAGCTTCTCGTCGGATTCCCGGTCGGACAGCACGATGATCCGGGCGTCGTCGGCGATCGCGGCCGACGCCTGCGCGCGCACCTCATCCAGCGCGGCCTTCAGCCCGGCGCCACCCTCGGCCACCGGGTACAGACAGCGAATCACCCTGGTGCGCATGCCATGCCGACGGCCGTTGATCTCCTCGTCGGGGTCGAGATTGATCAGCTTGGCCAATTCGTGGTTCCGCAGAATTGGCTGCTGCAGCACGATCTGACGACACGAGTTCTCGTCAGGGCTGAGCAGGTCGCCTTCCGGCCCGATCACGCCCTGCAGGCTGGTCACCACCTCTTCGCGGATGGCGTCCAGCGGCGGGTTGGTCACCTGCGCGAAGAGCTGGTGGAAGTAGTCGTAGAGCATCCGCGACCGCTGCGAGAGCACGGCGACCGGGGTGTCGGTGCCCATCGATCCGATCGGCTCCACACCGGCGCGGGACATCGGCGCGACCAGCAGGTTGAGCTCTTCGTAGGTGTAGCCGAATACCAACTGCCGCAAAACGATCCGGTGATGCGGCATCCGGACGTAGGGTCCCTGCGGCAACTCCTCGAGTCCGATCAACCCGTTGTCGAGCCAGTCCTGGTACGGGTGTTCGACGGCCAACTCGGCTTTGGTCTCCTCGTCGGAGACGATGCGGCCCTGCGCGGTGTCGACCAGGAACATGCGCCCCGGCTGCAACCGCATTCTGCGCACCACCTTCGCCGGGTCCAGTTCGAGCACCCCGGCCTCTGAGGCCATCACTACCAGCCCGTCGTCTGTCACCCAGATCCGTGACGGTCGAAGGCCGTTGCGGTCCAGCACCGCCCCGACCACCGTGCCGTCGGTGAACGTCATCGACGCCGGGCCGTCCCAGGGCTCCATCAGCGACGCGTGGTACTGGTAGAACGCCCGGCGCGCCGGGTCCATCGACTCGTGACGTTCCCACGCCTCGGGGATCATCATCAGCACCGCGTGCGCGAGGCTGCGCCCGCCGAGGTGCAGCAGTTCGAGCACTTCGTCGAAGCGCGCGGTGTCCGAAGCGCCCGGCGTGCAAATCGGGAACAGCTTCTCGACCTCGTGTGGCGAGCCGAATATGTCGGAGCCGATCAGGGCTTCGCGGGCGCGCATCCAGTTCTCGTTTCCGGTGACGGTGTTGATCTCGCCGTTGTGGGCGATCCTTCGGAACGGGTGCGCCAACGGCCAGGACGGGAAGGTGTTCGTCGAGAACCGGGAATGAACGATGCCCAGTGCGCTGGTCAGTCGCTCGTCTTGCAGATCGAGGTAGAACGCCTTCAGCTGAGGGGTGGTCAGCATTCCCTTGAATACGTAGGTCTGACCGGAAAGGCTGGGAAAATAGACGGTTTCACGGCCGGGGCCGTCCTGACCGGGTCCCTTGGTACCGAGCTCGTGCTCTGCCCGCTTGCGCACGATGTAGGCGCGCCGTTCGAGCTCCATGCCTTCGGCGCCGGCGATGAAGACCTGTCGGAAGGTGGGCATCGCATCGCGGGCGAGTGCGCCGAGCGAAGACTCGTCGGTGGGCACCGCGCGCCACCCGAGCACCTCGAGACCCTCGGCCTCGGCGATCTTCTCCACCGCAGCACACGCCACCGCGGCGTCTTTCGACGACTGGGGCAGGAATGCCATGCCGGTGGCGTAGCTGCCCCGTGGCGGAAGGTCGAAATCCACCACCGCGCGCAGTAATTCATCGGGAACCTGGATCAGGATGCCGGCGCCGTCACCGGTATGCGGCTCGGCGCCCTGGGCTCCGCGATGCTCCAGGTTGAGCAGGGCGGTGATCGCCTTGTCGACGATGTCGCGGCTGCGGCGCCCGTAAATGTCGACGACCATCGCGACGCCGCACGCGTCATGTTCGAACGCGGGGTTATAAAGCCCGACATTCCTGGGCGTCATTCCCACCTAACCCTTCGCGAAAATAATGCACCTGGCCTTGTCGATTCTGCGCCGGTTCACACCGGCTGCCACCAGGGCGGAATCCCGCGGAGGGAGTGCTGCCGTGCGACGCTGGACGGCGCACTTGTCCCAGTCACGACAAGTGCAGAAAACGATATGACAAACACCGCCTGACATGCCAACTTAGTCAACCCTAACCAGGCCTTCGGCGGCCGCCGTCTGCGTCCGATTTCAGGCACCGGAACCGCTGTGCCGCTTGCTAATTGATGATACTCGCGTGGGACGCGGTGCCGGTACACCGTCCGATTCAAGTTTGCTGGATTTACGAAGCTGTCCCGCCTATCCCGCAGCCACCACGTGAAATACCCGAGTGGCGATTCGCCGAGTGATTTCTAATTGTTTGCTGCCGGGGGGCCTGCAGCATCCGCCACAGCCCTTCGGCAAGGCGTTCGCAGAACGCGTCGGCGCCGTC
>Ga0213881_10000834_pt1 | contig 16458 bp, 14 predicted proteins | sample BarmaccoBMER_R08_FD_160104 | JGI IMG/M metagenome (GOLD analysis project Ga0213881, IMG submission 160104) | Barbacenia macrantha exposed rock microbial communities from rupestrian grasslands, the National Park of Serra do Cipo, Brazil - ER_R08 ... | reverse complement strand
CGATGCTCTTCCGATTTATCAGCGGCGTGACGAGGACGCGAAGAAAAAATGGTGGGATCGGATTCAGGAGCTTCAGCGCACCATGCAGGAGAACGGCTGGCGCATCCCACCTCTGGGGCCTGCCAAGGCGGGCGCGGGCTCAGGCGCCGCCGAACCCACGGAGCCGTCATCGTGAAAGGCAGCGTCTTCAAAAGATGTACCTGCCCGTCGAAGTACGGCAAGTCGGGCAAGAAGCTCGCGTGCAAGAAAGATCACGGATCGTGGTACTTCGCGGTCGACATCGGGCGTGACCCGACCACAGGCAAGCGGCTCCAGCACAAAGAGGGTGGTTTCCGCACCGAGGCTGAGGCTGAGGAGGCGATGGCCGCCACGATCACGGCGCTGACCGATGGAACTTACGCGTACGACGGCGGTATCACGGTCGGGGTGTTCCTGCCGACGTGGATCGAAGACCAGGTGTCATCGGGGCGGATACGGGTGACCACCGCGCGCGGCTACTGTCAGCACATCCGCGACCACTTAATACCGCATCTGGGTCACCTGCGGCTGCGCGATCTCCGGACGTCCCATGTGACCACGATGCCGCGGGCCGTCGCCAAGGGGCAGCCCGACACGCCCACACCATCGGGAGCCACCGTCCGGCGCGTGCACAGCACCTTGCGTTCAGCGCTGGCGTCGGCGCTGCGTCAGCAGCTCGTGTCGCACAACGCCGCTGTGAACGTCGAGCTACCGGCCGCGCCACGAACGAAAGTGCGCCCGTGGGAACCCGCTGAGTTAGGCACGTTCCTTGACTCACTCGGCGGCCATCGTCTTGCGCCGCTGTTCGAGCTAATCGCGGCCACCGGGCTGCGCCGGGGTGAGGCCTGCGGGCTGAGATGGTCCGATGTGGACCTCGCGCGTGGTGTGCTCGTAGTTCGTCAGCAACTCGTCCAGGTCGCGTCGGGCGCGCCGCCGTGTCCCAGCTGCGGGAAAATCCACGCGGGGCACACGTTCGGGCCGCCGAAGACAGCGAGCGGTGAAGCGAGGATGGTCGAGCTGGACGGCGGCACCGCCGGCGTGTTGCTCGCCCACCGGCTCACCCAGGACATCGAACGCGCCGAGTGGGGCGACGCGTACACCGATCACGATCTCGTGTTCGCTCGGGAGGACGGCAACCCGCTGCCGCTCGATGCGGTCACCAAGACATTCACCGACCTCGCCGAGCGGGCCGGGCTCCGGCGGGTGCGGCTGCACGATCTTCGCCACGGCGCGGCGTCGCTGATGCTCGCCGCCGGGGTTGACCTCGCGCTCGTCTCGAAACGACTCGGCCACAGCTCGGTTGCGATTACCGCTGACACCTATTCGCACCTTCTGGAAGGTGTCGGCCGGGAAGCCGCCGAACGAGCCGCCGCACTGGTCCCCCGAAACCGAGGTGACCAACCCGCGACCAACCCGCCCGATTCGGCGGGTGTTCCCACCCCGAGAAAGGAGGAAAACACCAGGTCAGAGGTAGTGGGCCCCCGGGGAATCGAACCCCGAACCCGCGGATTAAAAGTCCGCTGCTCTGCCGATTGAGCTAGAGGCCCGCGCCACGGACCTAGCGTACCGGCAGCCCTGTCGCGCCACCCGATCCGGTGGGTTTCAGAGCAGCGAGTCCTTCCACCTGGTGCAATGATAAACTTATGCGTCACATACAGCGAGTGCTGGGCATAGTTACGTTTGCTGGTGTGCTGGTCGCCGCTACCGCATGTGCCAGCTCGACGTCAGGCCCGGCTGGCGCGCCGTCAGCCGCCCCCGCTTCATCGTCAGCCTCGTCCCCCGCCCCAGGCCACACGGAGCCCAAGCAGGTTAGCGGGACGTTCGGGTCGGGCCCAGTCGCGTATACCTACGACAAGGCACTCGTGCCCGATGGCGCCAAAGTGTCGGTGTCCGAGCAGGTAAACGACGGGCGCACCACAGTCAAGCTCGACGTACACGGTCTGAAGCCCAACCGCACGTATGGGGCGCACGTGCACGCTAAGCCCTGTGGCCCGAAGGGCGACGATGCCGGACCGCATTACCAGAACATGCCCGACCCGGTCAAGCCGTCAGTGGATCCCCGGTATGCGAACCCGAAGAACGAGATCTGGCTGGATTTCACCACGGATGCCAAGGGCGACGCCGTCCAGGAGAGCACGGTCGACTGGACCTTCGGCGTACCTTCCGCGGGGTCGGTCGTGATCCACGCCGACAAGACCAAGACCGAGCCCGGTCAGGCCGGCATGGCCGGTGCCAGACTGGCCTGCATCAGTGTGCCTTTCTGAACTGTTTCGTCCCGAGGCGGAACCGGCAGGCGGCGGCCACCGTCTGTATAGGTGTGACGCGTTATGTTCTCACTGACGTCCGGCAAGCTAGTGACGAGCTCACTCGGCGAGCCGCTGAGCTAACCGGTTGGCTCGACCGAATGGCGGCCGAGTACCGGCCAGCACCGGGGCCCGAGCCATCCGATTCGGTGATCGCGCTCGCCGACTTGGCCTGTGTGCAGGCCGTTTCGGCGGCCGCCGATCGACTCGCCGCTGCCGCCGAGTCGATGGCGGCTTGCGTGACCGAGCTGCGGGCGGTCGATCATGACCTCGGGCGCCAACTGTGCCGGTGGTCCCGATGAACGCGGCGCGATCTGAGGCAGCACGCCGCTGGTCAGAGGCAGCCGCGTTACTCAAGGCGGCTGGGCGGTCTCCGATCGACCTGCTGGATTGGCTCGGGCCTACCTGGAGCGGGGAGGCCGCACACGCATTCGACGAATGGGCCAAATCATTTGAGCAGGCCACCCATCAGGCCGCTGAAGCGTTGGAGCACCTTGCCGCGTTGGCCCATAGCCACGGCACCACCGGTCACGCCGCTACTGGCCACGAGGTCCTCGCTACCGGGCTGGGTCCGGCGGACGAGGCGGCCGTGGCTATCCGCGCCGTTCCAGTACCTGGTCAACGCGTCGCAGCGCCGCCCGAGTCGGCTGCCGAGCATGCCTCAGAGCAGCCAACCAAGCAGCCCGGCCCGCCACCCAAAGCCGCCGAGCCATCGGCTGCCTCATCGCCCCCACCAAAGCCGGCCACGTCGGTCTCACCAGCGACGTCGACGACTTCCCCTGGTCCGGGCTCCCCCGGTTCAGTGCAGGCTTGGATCGAGCAGGCCATGCGAATCTTGCGTGAGCACGGCTACCGGCCAGAGCAGATAGATCCGGCCGCTATCGCTGTGATCATCCGACATGAATCGTCCGGCAACCCCGCCGCAGTCAACAACTGGGACTCCAACGCCGCGCGGGGAACTCCGTCGATGGGCCTCATGCAGACCATTGGCCCCACGTTCGATCGATGGCATCTACCCGGGCACGACAAGATCCTCGATCCGGTGGACAACATCATCGCGGGGGTCCGGTACGCGGTGCACCGCTACGGCTCAGTGTCACGGGTGCCCGGCGTGCTGAGCATGGCGGCCGGCGGCGGCTACCAGGGTTACTGACCATGACGCCTCTGACCTACCAGGGAGGGGCCCGCCGCCGACGGATCGGTTCACCTGGCTGCCGCCGATGAGCAACACGATCGAGCACAGATCACAGCTAGCGGTTGCGCGGCGCGCGGCCATCGAGCCGTTCCACGTGATGGATGTGTGGGCAGCGGCCGCCCAGCGTCAACGCACCCACGGTGACTTGGTCAACCTCTCCGCTGGGCAGCCCGCCACGCCCGCGCCCGAGCCGGTACGTGCGGCGGCCAAGCGCGCGATCGCCGTCGACGTCCTGGGTTACACGGTCAGTGTGGGCATCCCAGAGCTGCGCGCCGCGATCGCCGGCTACTACCAGCGGCGCTACCAGCTCGCCCTGACCAGCGAGGATGTCGTGGTGACCACAGGATCCTCCGGTGGCTTCCTGCTCAGCTTCCTCGCCGCGTTCGATGTGGGAGACCGAGTAGCGCTTGCTCGACCTAGCTACCCCTGCTACCGAAACATCCTCACCGCGTTGGGCTGCGAAGTGATCGAGCTGGACTGCGGGCCGCCAACTCGATTCCAGCCGACGGTGGAGATTCTCGAACGCGCCAACGCCCAGCACGGGCCGTTGGCCGGGCTCATCCTGGCCAGCCCGGCCAACCCGACTGGGACGGTGCTCGATCCGGACGAGCTGGCTCGGATCGCGATCTGGTGCGAGCGCGCGGGCGTGCAACTGATCAGCGATGAGATCTACCATGGGATCGCCTATCCCGGTGCCCCAGCCACCAGCTGCGCCTGGCAGGCGTCCCGAGAAGCAATCATCGTCAATTCGTTCTCCAAGTACTTCTCGATGACCGGCTGGCGGCTGGGCTGGCTACTGGTACCACCGAGGCTGTACCGCGCGATTGATCGGCTGACCGGCAACTTCACCGTCTGCCCTCCGGCACTCTCGCAACAAGCGGCGTTGGCCGCGTTTGACCAGGCCAGCCTCGCTGAGGTAGACGGCCACGTGGCCCGATACGCGAGCAATCGCGAGCTGCTGCTTCACGGGCTGCCCCGACTGGGTATCACCCAACTGGCCCCGGCGGATGGCGCGTTCTACATCTACGCCGATGTCAACCACCTGACCGACGATTCGATGGCGTTCTGTCGTGAGTTGCTAGCGGCGACGGGGGTGGCGGTCGCGCCCGGTGTCGACTTCGACCCCGAGCACGGCCACCGCTTCATCCGGCTGTCCTTCGCGGGCTTCAACCACGACATCGCGGAGGCGCTACATAGGCTGGAGGGATTCCTCGGCGGCTGAGAGCCCAGCGCCTCCCGCGGACTAAGGCTCACGAACCTCGTCCACGGCGCCAATACGGTCTAGCACGGCGGCGATATCGGCATCGCTGACGCCGGAATGGGTAACGAACCGCACCTGTCCATCCATCGGCCCCGCTCGTACTCCGGCCTGCTCCAGCCGACGCAGGGTTCCGGACAAGTCCGCTGGCGCGAGCAGCACAATGTTGGTCTGCGGCTGGTTCACTCGCCAACCCAGCTCGGCCAGCCCAGCGGCCAGGGTGGCGGCCTTGTCGTGGTCTTCAGCCAGCCGCTGGATGTTGTCCAGCGCGACCAGCCCGGCCGCTGCCAATACTCCGCCCTGCCGGACCCCGCCGCCAAGCATCTTGCGCAGCCGCCGGGCCTCGACGATGAACTCCGCCGAGCCAGCGACCAGCGATCCGACCGGTGCGCCGAGGCCTTTACTCAAGCAGACCTGAACGGTGTCCACCCCGACCGTCAGCGCCGCTGGGGGAAGACCCAGCGCCACCGAGGCGTGCCACAGCCGCGCGCCGTCAAGGTGCACCTTCAAACGAGCAGGCCGAGCGACAGCGGCCAGCTCGGCGTGCTCGTCAGCCTGGATGACCACTCCGCCCGCCGCCATGTGGGTGTTCTCCAGGCACAGCAGTGTGGTACGCAGGGCGTAGTAGGGCCCGGGAGTGCCGGCGGCACGGCGCACCGCGCCCGGCGAAATCTTGCCAGGACCAGCGTCGTGCATCAGTGGGCGGGGCATGCCGCCGGCCAGCCAGGCCGCCGTGCCGAGCTCGTTATCCAGCACGTGCGCACCAGCTGGAGCCAAGAATGCGTCACCTCGGCGAAGGTGGATGGTCAGCGCGATGAGGTTGCCCATCGATCCGGATGGCACCCACAGCGCATCCTCAGTGGCAAGCAGGCCGGCGACCCGGTCTTGCAACGTACGCATCGTCGGATCGCCGTCCAGCACGTCGTCGCCTACCTCGGCGGCTGCCATCGCCGCCCGCATCGCCTTGCTCGGTTGGGTAACCGTGTCGGAGCGAAGATCGATCGGTCCAGCGGTTACGCTCGCACGACGGGTGAACCGGGACCCAGATCGAAGAGGAGATCGCACAACGAAACATTGAATCAGCCCGGCTCAATGACGTCGCGGCGGGGTAACGAATCGGTTACGGATCTCTATGAACGTAGACTAGCTCGGTGATCCCGAACGTGCTGGCTGCGAGGTACGCCAGCGCCGAACTGACGGCGCTGTTTTCACTCGAGCACAAAATAGTGCTCGAGCGCCGGCTGTGGCTGGCTGTGCTGCTCGCACAGCGTGATCTAGGTCTGCCAGTACCAGCCGAGGCGATAGCCGACTACCAGCGGGTCATCGAGCAGGTCGACCTCGCATCCATCGCCGCCCGCGAGCGGGTGCTCCGGCACGACGTGAAGGCTCGCATCGAGGAGTTCAACGCGCTGGCCGGGCACGAACACGTGCACAAGGGCATGACCAGCCGAGACCTCACCGAGAACGTCGAGCAGGCGCAACTACGCCAAGCGCTGCGCCTGATCGCTGACCGAGTCGTAGCGGTGCTGGCCAGGCTGGCCCGCCGGGCCGGGGAGTACCGCGAGCTAGCCCTGACCGGGCGCAGCCATAACGTCGCGGCGCAAGTGACCACGCTGGGCAAGCGGTTCGCCAGCTGCGCAGGCGAGCTACTGATCGCCCGCCGTCGGCTGATCGAACTAATCGAGCGCTATCCCTTGCGGGGCATCAAAGGTCCGGTGGGCACGGGTCAAGACATGTTGGATTTGCTCGGTGGCGACGCAAGCAAGCTCGCCGCGCTCGAGCGCGGGGTGGCCACGCATCTCGGCTTCGAGCACGTGCTCACCAGCGTCGGGCAGATCTATCCCAGGAGCTTGGACTACGACGTGCTCAGCGCCTTGGTCCAGCTCGCGGCCGCCCCAGCCAGCCTGGCCACGACGATACGGCTGATGGCCGGCCACGAGCTGGTCACCGAGGGCTTCAGACCCAGCCAGGTCGGCTCGAGCGCGATGCCGCACAAGATGAACACCCGATCTTGCGAACGCATCAACGGGTTGGCAGTGGTGTTGCGGGGTTACGCCAACATGATCGGCGAGCTGGCCGGCGGCCAGTGGAATGAAGGTGACGTGTCCTGTTCGGTGGTTCGCCGGGTCGCGCTGCCAGACGCGTTCTTCGCCATCGACGGGCTGATCGAGACCTTTCTGACCGTACTTGATGAGTTCGGTGCTTATCCGGCGGTGATTGCCCGAGAGCTGGACCGCTATCTGCCGTTCTTGGCTACCACCAACGTGTTAATGGCGGCCGTGCGAGCGGGCGTCGGCCGGGAGACCGCGCACGAAGTGATCAAGGAGCACGCGCTGGCCGTGGTGGCGGCGATGCGTGAGCACGGCCAGACGGAGAACGACTTGCTGGCCAGGCTCGCCGCCGACCGCCGGCTGGGGCTGGATCTTGACGCGCTAAGGCTCGGTCCGCCGCTGAGCTTCACTGGCGCGGCCACGACCCAGGTGGACGGGGTGATCGCGCTGGTCGACGAGGTCGTCAAGGCCAGCCCCGACGCGGCCGCTTACTCTCCAGAGCCGATCTTGTAACCGCCGCGATGCCGCGTTGCCGGAACGGACTTCGCACAGCCAGCCCGTACTTCGCGTACCGCATAACGTATGCGAAGTACACCCTAGGTATGCGAAGTCGCTCCAAAACCGCCCGAGCCGCCCGAACTCGCCCGGGGGCGGGGCGCGAAACCGTACGATCGCTGGGTGGAGTTACTGCACTCGGGCAAGGTGCGGGATGTCTACGCCGACCGAAAGGACGGCCGAGATGACATTGTGCTGGTCGCCAGCGACCGCGTGTCGGTGTACGACGTGGTGTTGCCGACCCCAATCCCGGGCAAGGGCGCGCTGCTCACCCAGTTGTCGCTGTGGTGGTTCGAGCGGACCGCCGATGTCGTGCCCAACCACGTGATCTCCGCCGACGACGTCCCAACCAAATGGGCCGGGCGGGCGATCCGTTGCCGGCGGTTGAAGATGCTGCCGGTGGAGTGCGTCGCGCGTGGCTACCTCACCGGGTCTGGCTTCGCGGACTACCAGCGCACCGGAGCGATCTGTGGCGTCGCACTGCCGGCCGGGCTCATTGAAGACTCGAAGCTCCCCCAGCCGATCTTCACGCCGACCACCAAAGCACCCGTCGGGCAGCACGATGAAGCGATCACTTTCGACGACGTGGCCGCCGTTTTCGGCATCACTACGGCCACCAAGCTGCGCGATACCACCTTGCGGCTGTATCGGCGCGGCGCCAAATTGGCCGAGGCCAACGGGCTTCTGCTAGCGGACACCAAGTTCGAATTCGGCCGGCGCGGCGGCGACTCGAGGGGCGAGCTGGTCCTCGGCGACGAGATCTTCACCTCGGACTCGTCCCGTTACTGGCCAGCCGAAGAATGGGAACCCGGCCGGCCAACGCGATCGTTCGACAAACAGTTCGTCCGAGACTGGGCCATCAGCACCGGCTGGGATCGCAGCGCTCCTGGCCCGGTGATTCCGCCCAATATCGTAGCGGCCACCCGATCCCGTTATATCGAGCTGTATGAGCGGATGACCGGCCAGCACTGGACTGAACCGCCGGTGGGGTCAGAAGCAGGACCGGGAGTGGACCAAGAAGTGGGCTCGATACCGGCGCGGCATGCGCACGCGGATACGCCGTGAGGCAGCATACGGGTGGGGGACCAGGCCATTCGCCGGACCGTCTCGACCGCGTTTCCCGCTCGTCAAGACGCGGCCATGTCGATCAGGCTTCATGGCAGGGTGACCGCAACGCTAATTGTGTCGCTGTCCGGACTCGGGCCCTCGAGCTTGGCCGAATACACGACGTTCTCCGCTGAGCTTGCCGCCCGCCAGGTGCCGGCATCGTGGCTTTTCCCGCCTCGCCCTCGTAACAGCCGACACCACCAGGACGCCGCGGCGATTCGCTGGCTTCGGGAGCGGATCTCCGCTGGAGACGCTCTGGTGATGCACGGCTTCGACCACACCGCTGACCCGATCGGCTGCTGGCAACCAACCTCGGTCGCGCATCTGGGTCGCAAGGCCGAGTTCGCCACGTTACCGGAACACGAAGCGAATCTGCGGTTGATCGCGGCCATACGGGCTTTCGCCGAGCTGGGCCTGAGCTCCGACGCGTTCGCTCCGCCGCGCTGGTTGGCTTCCGCTGGCACCCTGACGGCACTGCGCCGACGCGGGTTCCGGGTATGCGCGGACAGCGTCGGGGTACGAATGCTGGACACCGACACACTGCTGCGCGGTCGGGTCTTGAGCACCGGGCCGGCGGACGGCGCGGAAGGTCTGCGTTGCCGGGCTATGGTCGCGGCGGCGGCCCGCTCGGCACGGCGTGGTGGCCTGGTGCGGATTACGGCGGACGCCGCTGATCTGGTCCGGCCCAGTCCGCGAAGGGCCGTGCTCGAGGCGGTGGACGCCGCGTTGGTAGCCGGAGCCCTTCCCGCGACCTACCCCGCGCCGGTATTGGGCAGCCAGGGCGACAGCGTATCCGCCTGAGTGGCACTTGAGTTACTAAGTAAGATCGTGTTATGGCCCGTGTCTCGGTGGACGTGATGCCCAAGCCGGAGATCCTCGACCCGCAAGGGCAGGCAGTAGCCGGCGCGCTACCCCGGCTCGGGTTCAGCGGGGTGCGCGAAGTCCGCCAGGGCAAACGCTTCGAACTTGAGGTCGACGACACGGTCGACGACACGGTCTTGCACCGCATCGCCGCCACGCTGCTGGCCAACCCGGTGATCGAGGACTGGCGCGTCACCAGGCTCAGTGACCAGCCGTGACCGGGCGAAGCGACCGCGAGCCGGCACCGGCATAACCCCGTGGACGCGCGTATCGGCGTGGTCACCTTCCCAGGCACGCTGGATGATGTGGACGCGGCCAGGGCGGTCCGTCTGGCCGGTGCTTACGCGGTTTCGCTGTGGCATGCCGACGCCGAGCTGCACGAGGTGGATGCGGTTATCCTGCCGGGCGGCTTCTCCTACGGCGACTATCTGCGGGCTGGCGCGATCGCTTCGTTCGCCCCGGTGATGCGGTCGGTACGCGAGGCCGCCCAGCGGGGAATGCCGGTGCTGGGGATCTGCAACGGCTTCCAGATCCTCTGCGAGGCAGGTTTGCTGCCCGGAGCACTGACTCGCAACGCCCACCTTCGGTTCCTCTGCCGCGACGTGTGGCTGCGCGTGGAGAACGTCGACACCGCATGGACTGGCTCGTATCGGGCCGAGCAGGAGATCCTAATCCCGTTGAAATCCGGCGATGGCCGATACGTGGCCGATCAACACACTCTGGCCGAGCTGGAACGCGAACGGCGGGTGGTATTCCGCTACCGTGACCCGGCCCCTAACGGCTCAGCCCACGACATCGCCGGGATCGCCTCGCCGAACGGTCGGGTAGTCGGTCTAATGCCGCACCCTGAGCACGCTATTGAGTCAGCTACCGGCCCGTCCACCGACGGTCTCGGGGTAATCAGCTCGGTATTGACCACACTGCTAGCAGCGTAGGGCATATCCGGTCGATCTTTTTCGAGGTACACCTGAGAAGATTCGCCGTCCTAATCTGTGGTTTTTCCCACACCTCCGGGTCGGGCTAAGTGCTGAGGTGGTTACCAGCCAAGCGTGATGGGCTCGCCGCAATGCCGGGTTGACCTGGGCAAGTCGGTCATCACGGGCCGCCGGACCGATCCGTCTAGATCAGCGAAACCCCCTTTAGGCGCCCGCTGAACGCCTTCCAGCGTGTCTCGAGAATACCAAAATAGGATGCGGGAGCTCCCGCGCTAACGGATGATCGAAGTTGAGGGCGAGAGTGGAGTGGTGACGCGCGGATGAACACTTGGGAAGCACTCGTGGTAGCTCTGCGCTGCCTGCGAGTGAACAAACTGCGCTCACTGCTAACCATGGTAGGCATAGTCATCGGCGTCACAGCGGTGATCGTGCTGGTCGGCCTCGGTGACGGTATGCGGGCTGGGTTCAACAAGAGCTTCGGCGAGCTGGCCACCGCGATCATCATCAGCAAGATCACCGGCGAAGTCCCCGGCGGCGGCAAACCCAAAGAGCTGCGCGACTCCGATATCACCGCGCTGCGCAAAGCGCCGGATTTAGCCTACGTGGTACCGGAGGTATCGGGCACCGCCGTCATGCAAAACGGTCCCGGCGTGGAGTTCAGCGGCCAAGGGTACGGCTCGACCGTTGACTACTCGAAGGTGAACAACCGAGAGGTGGTGGCGGGCTCGATGTTTACCGAGACCGACTACCAAATCCGCAACCGGGTAACGCTGCTCGGCCCGACAGTAGTCACCGCCCTGTTCGGTGGCGACGTACAGGCCGCCGTCGGTACCAACATCCGGATTTCCCGTACCACATTCAAAGTCATCGGCGTGCTCAAAGGAGATGGCAACTACGACGACATCGCGCTGATGCCAATGAGTACCGCCCGGGCCTACCTCTTCGGCGGCAATGACGTAGTCAACGCGATCGCGGCGAAGGCGACCTCGGTGGAAACAGTGCCGGCCGCGGTCGACGAAATCAACGCGATCCTCTCCGAACGGCACCGAACCTCCGACCCGGCAAAACGCGACTTCAAGGTCACCGCGCTGCAGAATCAGCTGGACCAGTTCAATCAGTTCATGCTGTACCTATCTCTGTTCATTGTGGCGGTCGCGGGGATTTCACTGATCGTCGGCGGCATCGGGGTCGCCAACATCATGCTCGTCTCGGTCACCGAACGAACCCGGGAAATCGGAATCCGCAAAGCCATCGGCGCCCCCAAAGCCGCGATCATGAAACAGTTCCTCATCGAGTCGACCATACTCGCCGGAACCGGCGGCCTGATCGGTGTGATTTTCGGCATTACCTTCATCCTGATCGGAGCGACTGTCATGACGCGAGTGGCGCCCAATTTCGGCGTCCCCACGATTTCCGTGCCGGCGGTCTTGGTCGCTTTGACGGTCAGCATGCTTATCGGGCTCGTCGCCGGCGGCTACCCAGCCATGCGCGCCGCGCGACTGCGGCCCATCGAAGCCCTGCGCTTCCAGTAAACACTGGAGTTCCGGAGCGAACGGCACTCTGCACTCTCACGCGCATCCAGCGAACAAAAGTACCGTTCGCCCGCCCATCCAGCGCGGCCACCAGGTATCGTGAGACGACCGGCTGATAATCAAGTACATACTTCGGATGATGCGTCCGAAACCCACTCCATGCTGTGCTGTCTCCAGAGGGGGTGGAACAAGATGAACAGCTGGGAAGCACTGCTGGTAGCTCTGCGCTGTCTGCGAGTGAACAAACTGCGCTCACTGCTGACCATGGTAGGCATAGTCATCGGCGTCACAGCGGTGATCGTGCTGGTCGGCTTGGGTGACGGTATGCGGGCCGGGTTCAGCAAGAGCTTCGGTGAGCTAGCTACTGTGATTACTGTGAACAAGGTCACTGGTGAGGTGCCCGGCGGCGGCAAGCCCAGGGAGCTGCACGACTCCGACATCACTGCCCTGCGCAAGGCACCAGCCGTAGCCGATGCCGTGCCTTACCTAACCGGCAGCGCGGTTATCAAGAACGGCCCCGCCTCAGAGTTCAATGGCCAGGGCTTTGGCACGACCGTCGACTACCTGCAGGTGAGCAACCGACAAGTGGCGGCGGGCTCCATGTTCACCAACACGGATGAGCGCATCCGCAGCCGGGTGGTGCTACTCGGTTCGACTGTGGTAAACACCTTGTTCGGCGGTGACGCACAGGCCGCCGTCGGCACCCGCATCCGGATCGCCCTCGCCACGTTCAAAGTCATCGGAGTACTCAAGTCCAACGGCGACGCCGACGACATCGCGCTGATGCCGCTGAGTACCGCGCGAGCCTTCGTTTTCGGCGGCAACGATACGGTCACCACGATCGCGGCCAAGGCGACCGGGGTGGACGCGGTACCAGCGGCGTTGGATCAGGTCAACGAAATCCTCTCCGAACGTCATCATGTGCCCGACCCCGCTAAACGCGACTTCAAGGCCACCGCGCTACAGAATCAGCTGGACCAGTTCAATCAGTTCGTGCTGTACCTATCTCTGTTCGTTGTGGCGGTCGCGACGATTTCGCTGGTCGTCGGCGGCATCGGGGTCGCCAACATCATGCTCGTCTCGGTCACCGAACGAACCCGGGAAATCGGAATCCGCAAAGCCATCGGCGCCCCCAAAGCCGCGATCATGAAACAGTTCCTCATCGAGTCGACCATACTCGCCGGAACCGGCGGCCTGATCGGTGTGTTTTTCGGCATTACCTTCATCCTGATCGGAGCGGCTGTCATGACGCGAGTGGCGCCCGATTTCGGCGCCCCGATAATTTCCGTGCCGGCGGTCTTGGTCGCCTTGACGGTCAGCATGCTCATCGGGCTCGTCGCCGGCGGCTACCCAGCCATGCGCGCCGCGCGACTACGGCCCATCGAAGCTTTGCGATTCCAGTGAAACGCGATACGCGTCTGGCGGACCTCGGCGTCGCCACGGGCTTCTTAATCCTCGGCGTGCTGTTGCTGGTCGCCATACCAGAAGCACATGTCACCTGGCCGACCAGCTTTACCGGGCACCATCGCTGGTGGGAGTTCGGCCCGCTCGCCGTCGCGTTCCTTGGCAGCACTCAGCGCCGGACTCGCCCGATACCGGCCCTCGCGGTCGGGGCGCTCGTGGTGGCGCTGGGTCCACTGGTGGTCGGGGTCACTGGCGTGGGCGTGATGCTCATCTTTTGCGATCTCCTGTACTGCGCGGTGCGCTACAGCTCGGCCCGGGCCAGCTTGCTGGTGGCAACATGCGCGGCCACCGTTCTGATGCTGGCCACGATCCTCAGCCTGCTGCTGAGCACCCCAGTGGTGACGATACGCGTTGTCTACAACGTGGCGTTGGTACTCGGCATACCGATGCTGTGGGCGTACGAGGTACGCCAGTATCAGAACCGGGCCGAGCTGGAGCGGCAGCGAGCGGCTCAGTCCGAGCGGGTAGCCGAACTGGCCAGGGCGGCCGCCGTTGCCGCCGAACGCGCCCGAATGGCCCGCGACCTGCACGATGTCATCGCCAGCCAGCTTTCCGCGATCGCTATTCAATCCGAGGCGGCGCTCACCACCATGCTTGCCACTCGCGCCGACGAGCGGTTACGCGAGATACTCCAGTCGGTGAGGCGGACCAGCATCGCTTCCCTAGCCGAGATGCGCACGATGATCGACCTGTTGCGTTCGGACGCGGCGGCGAGTGCCGACCCGCGCACCGCGCCGCATCGGCTCGACGACAATATCGTCTCGCTGCTCGACGCCGGAAACGCCAATGGCCTGAAGATCGTGCTGCTCGACCAGCGACCCCCGGGTGACGATCTCCCAGCCTCGGTCGATCTAGCGGCCTACCGCATCGTGCAAGAGTCACTGACCAACGCGGCCAAGCATGCGCCGGGCAGCACGGTGTACCTGACGTTGGCCCGAGACGGTGGCCTGCTGCGGGTAGAGGTGGAGAACGAGCTGCCCGACCATGCCGTAATCGGCGAGGGTGGCGGGGTCGGACTGCTCGGGCTGCGCGAACGCGCGGCGGCGATCGGCGGGCGAGTTCGGGCCGGGATTCGAAACGGGCGGTGGAGCGTGCACGCCACGCTCCCGATCGAAACAAAGGGCAAAGCATGAGCGTGCGGATCATCGTGGCGGATGATCACGTTGCGATCCGGACCGGACTTGTCACGATCCTCGGTTCGGCACCTGACATCGACGTGGTCGGCGAATCGGGCGACGGGCTCTCCGCTGTGCGAATGGCCACCTCGCTGCGACCGGACCTGGTGCTCATGGATATCAGAATGCCGGGTATCGACGGCATAGAAGCAACCCATCGCCTGGTGAACGGGGGTATCTGCGATGTCTTGGTCCTCACCACGTTCGATCTCGATGACTACGTGGACGGGGCACTCGCCGCCGGGGCGGCCGGGTTCCTCCTGAAATCGGCAAGCGCGGAGCAGCTGCTCGACGCCGTGCGCGCGGTCGCCCGAGGCGACGGCATGCTTGCGCCCGAGGTTACCCGACGGTTGATCTCTCGGTTGGCTTCGGTGTCCGAGGCCCCAGCACCAGAACTGCCCCGGTTGGACCACCTCACGCCACGTGAGGTGAACGTGTTGGCGTGTCTCGGCCACGGCATGTCCAATGCCGAGATCTCCTCCTCTTTGAAGATCACCGAGGCAACCACGAAAACCCACGTATCCCGGGTACTCACCAAACTGGGTGTTCGTTCGCGTGTGCAGGCCGCGATTGCCGCTCGGTCGGCTGGCGTAATCGACCGGGGGCAGACACCGTGACCAACACCGGCTCGGCCACTGCCCGCGAGCGCCACTGCCCGCGAGCGGAGCCAGTGAGCCGGTGGCCGGGCAGCGGCCTCATCCGGAACGGCGAGCCTGCCGGTCGATGGGTTGCAAGTAATCGGCGATCGCTTTCGAGATCAGCACGGGCTCCGCCGAGCGCTTGCCGCCAATCGACAGGTAGTTGGCCATCATTCCGCGCCCGCCGAATGGCTCGTTACCGTTGTCGGCGCGCAGCAGCGTGGTGTTGCGGCATACCTCATGCCGTCGGGCGAGCACCCTCACGGTCTGGGGGAGATCGCCATACACCATCGCGCCCATTGCCCGCTCTTCGAAGAAGGGGGAAGTCAGCACTCGGTGCAACGGTTCGGTAGCGCTGAACCGCACCACGTTGAAGATCGGCGCGAAAAGCTCCTCGCAGTTAAGCTTTTCCCCGATATCCCGACACAGCACGGTCGGCTGAAGGCGGCGGTGTTTCAGGTCAGCCTTGCCACCATACTGGATTTGCTCGGCGTTGCCACGCAGGTACTCCAGGGCGAACCCGAAGGCCTGGGCGTAGTGCATCGGGCCGTAGTCGGCGTTCGGATCAGTGTTGCCACCGAAGCGTAACCCGTCGAGTCGCTGTGTCAGCAACGCGAGGAACTCCTCGCTCACCGATTGGTGCACGAAAATGACATCAGGCCCGAAACAATCCTGTCCGGAGTTGAGCATACGGATCTCCACCAGGTCCGCCACTGTCCGCTCGAGATCCGCGCCAGGTCCGACGACGAAGGGGTTGATGCCCTGCCCGAGATAGACGAACAGCTGCTCGCGGCCTAGTAGGACGCGAATCTTTTCCGCATTGGCATAGGTTCCGGTGAACACCACGAGATCAGCCGCCCGCACCGGACCTTCGACGAATTCACGCTGTGTACTAGGTGACAGCTCGATTGGTAAGTGAACCTCGCTATTAATCATCTCGTGCAGGCGGACAATCTGCTGATTGATGTGTGACGAGGGCCGGAAGGTGATCCGTTCGCTGTACAGACTGGGCACCAGGAGATAGAGCACATAGGCGTACAGCGGAATATTAGACGGCATGAAGACGGCGGTGTGTCCGACTGTCGTGGGCCGGTAGGAGAGAACCTCGTCCGCCGCGCCGCGCAGGGTACGCAGGGAGGAGTCGAGCTCGTTCGTGGCGGTTTTGTATCCGCTCACCTCAGTGAGTACGTCCATGACTCGGCGACGGTTCTCGGTAAGAAGCCGATGCACCGCCTCGATTTCCCGGATCCGGCCAGCGAGAGGAATACTCAGGTGATCGTTTTTTCGTTCCGCGACCGCTATTCCGCCGTTGCTCGAGATGGATCGATCAGATTGTTCGACCAGATGGTAAAGCTGGGCCATGTCT
>Ga0213881_10000833_pt1 | contig 16499 bp, 14 predicted proteins | sample BarmaccoBMER_R08_FD_160104 | JGI IMG/M metagenome (GOLD analysis project Ga0213881, IMG submission 160104) | Barbacenia macrantha exposed rock microbial communities from rupestrian grasslands, the National Park of Serra do Cipo, Brazil - ER_R08 ... | reverse complement strand
GAGCGGGTCGGTTCGTGGTCACCGCGGAGATCGAGCCGCCTCGGGGCGCTGACCGTGACGCCATCGGACGCAGCGCGCGGCTGCTGCGCGGGTGGGTCGACGCGGCGAACATCACCGACAACCCGAGCGCGCACGTCCGGATCAGCAGCATGGCCGGCAGCGTGCTCGCCATGAATGCCGGGATCGAACCTGTGATGCAGCTGACCTGCCGAGACCGCAACCGAATCGGGCTGCAGTCGGATCTGCTCGGAGCGGCCGCGCTGGGTATTCCGAACGTATTGTTGCTGACCGGTGACCATCCCTGCTTTGGTGACCAGCCAGACGCCAAGGCCGTGTTCGACCTGGATGGTGTGCAGCTGGTCTGGGCCGCCCGGACGCTGCGAGAGCACGGCCGGCTGCTGTCCGGCCGAGTGGTGAAACCCCGCCCGGACTGGCTCATTGGGGCGGTGGAAAACCCGTTCGCTCCTCCCACGGCGTTTCGCGCCGCCCGGCTGGGTAAGAAGGTCGCCGCCGGCGCGGAGTTCGTGCAGACCCAGTTCGTGTTCGATCTGCCGATGTTCGAGCGCTGGATGGCCCGGGTGCGCGACCTCGGGCTAGACACCCGCTGCGCGGTGCTGGCCGGGGTGGGTCCGATCCGCTCGCTACGCGCGCTTGAGCATCTGCGGCATCGGATACCCGGGGTCCACGTGCCCGAGGAGGTGGACCGGCGGCTGCGTGGCGTCCCGGCGGAACGGGTCGCGAGCGAGGGCATGGATATCTGTGTGGAGACCGTGCGGCGGCTCCGAGAAATCCCCGGGGTGGCCGGCGTGCATGTGATGGCGTTCGGCTACGAGCGCGGAGTGCCCGAGATCCTGCGCCGTGCGGGGCTCGGGCCGAGGCTGATCGGTGCGACCACCACCGACGGGGCGCGAAGCGCGGGGAGGCGATGAGCCGTGCTGGTTGAGGTGCGTCGGCCGATCGCCAAGCTGCGCGGCAAGAACTGGGGGTTCTCGACTACCTCAACATCGTGGTTACCCACCCACTGCCCGCCTGTGGGCCAGGGCCGCCGGCTACCCCGAGGCCGTCGAGTTGGCGATTGCGGCGATCAACATCGTCACCAAGGACGTGCCGGCTAGTTGGGAACCGCGGGCGTTGGGCATGCTGCCGGCCGAACGACTGGTGATCGATCCAGACTGCGGCCTTCGTCACCTGCCGGCGGCGGTCGCTCGTGCCAAGCTGCATGCGATGGCAACCGCTACCAAGGAAGTCCGCGCCGAGTTGAGCGACTTGCCTGCTTCCAAGCCTGTTCCCGACGACCCGAACACCGAGGAGCCTCATGATCCCGCTGGCTGAGAACGAGTACCTGTTCACCTCGGAGTCGGTGACCGAGGGACATCCGGACAAGATCGCTGACCAGATCTCGGACGCCATCCTGGACGCCGCGCTGGCCGGCGACCCGAACTCCCGGGTGGCCTGCGAGACCCTGATCACCACCGGGCTTGTTGTGGTTGCGGGCGAGATTACCACGACGGCCACCATCGAGTTCGCCGATGTCGTGCGACGCACCATCTGTGAGATTGGCTACGACCGGGGCGAGTTCGGGTTCGACGGCAACCACTGCGCGGTGATGATCGCGCTGGACAAGCAGTCCCCTGATATCGCTCAGGGGGTGGACATATCCCAGGAACGGCGGGGTCAGCTGTCGGATGACGAGTTGGATAGCGTTGGGGCAGGTGACCAGGGCATGATGTTCGGCTTTGCCACCAACGAAACACCCGAGCTGATGCCATTGCCGATCGCGCTGGCCCACCGGCTATCACGACGGCTGTCTGAGGTGCGTAAGGACGGCACACTGGAATATCTGCGCCCTGATGGCAAGACCCAGGTCACCGTGCTTTATCGGGACAATCGGCCAGTGTCGGTGGGGAAGGTGCTGATCTCCGCCCAACACGCCGAGCACGCCACCAACGAGCAGATCCGCGAGGATCTGTGGCGACATGTAGTGGTGCCGATGTTGCCCGCTGACCTCTATTCCGCCGACGAGCTGCGGGAGAGTTTCTACGTTAACCCGACCGGCCGTTTTGTTATCGGCGGACCGGTGGGTGATACCGGCCTGACCGGCCGCAAGATTATCGTGGACACCTATGGCGGGTTCGCCCGGCACGGCGGCGGTGCGTTCTCCGGCAAGGATCCGTCCAAGGTGGACCGCTCCGCCGCCTACGCTGCCCGGTACCTAGCCAAGAACATCGTGGCAGCCGGCCTGGCGGATAAGGTCGAGGTACAGGTGGCCTACGCGATCGGGGTGGCTCGACCGCTGTCGTTGCTGATCGAGACGTACCACACTGAACACGTTCCGCTGACTATGATCCGCAAGCTGGTCGACGAGTACTTCGATATGCGGCCAGCCGCGTTCCGTCGCCGCCTTCGGTTGCATCGGCCGATCTACCGCCAGACCGCCGCGTACGGCCACTTCGGTCGCAACGACTCCGACTTCCCCTGGGAAAGCACGGACCTGGCCCCGTCCCTGCGCGCCGCGGCGGGATTGGGCCCCCGACTGCAACCGGATGATCGTGCGGAGCGATCAGCTAGACGTCCTGCGGTGCCGTCCGCCTAGGCCGCGTCGGCCGGCTAGCACGTCGATGTTGTCCTGTGGCTCGTACGCACATGCGGGGAGACGGATGGTCGCTTGAGTTGCCGAAGACACGTCCGTCTTGTGCTCGGTGAGCCGGCGCTCGCGAAGCTCGTCGTAGATCGGCGTGTGATTCACAAGGTCGACTGTATCGAGCCACACCGGCATGACTTCATCCACAACTGTGGATAACGTCGCGCGGACTTGCGACACGTCAGACTAAGGAAGGTACGGTCATCCATCCCCGGCGCCAGTGCGGCGAATGGGTGACCGCCGAGACGGATGCTTCATCGAGTGAATCCTCCCGGGAGACGAACCACTCGGCATCAGCAACACCACGTTCCGTATGAACGATAAGCAGAGGGCGAAATAGGCCCCGGTACATGTACGGAATGAGGACGGAGATTGGTGGCCACTGGCATCGATCTTAGCCGCGACCAGGCAGGTGCGCTGGTGGTCATGGGCTGTGTTCGACCCCTTCCGACTATCTGGCTTTCTAGCGGGCGGTGCTCGGCGGCGGCTCGCTCGATTACGTTATGATCCTGAAGCCGGCCACAGTGGCGGTCATGTTCACCAATAAGATCGGGGAGCTGGACTTTCCAGCGCGCATTCCGACTCTCGACCCGAACTTCAGCTACGACATGACCTATGGTGCTGGAATGAAATTCGGGCTCGGCCTCGCGTAGCAGTATACTCCTCGCTATAGTCGGCTGGCTCGCTATCGACGTCAACATCGCCGGGCGTCGATGGAACCGCTGCTTACTTAGCGGATCGAGGTTAGACTCGGCTGGCGACCCAGAAACTCACAAAGGCCGGCGATCGAGCCTTCGATCGAGGTGATAACGACCAGGAGACGGAGCAGGCGTGTCGGGTTGGCTGTTGACGACCAGGGCATGGCGTGCTGGGCTGGGCGCGCGCCGACAACGTGCGGCCGAGCCGAGCCTGACAGATAACTCCAGACTGCTCGACGTGCTGTTCGATCGCTCCCCGATGGCCGTTGCGGTATTCGGCCGGGACCTGGTTCTGTGGCGCTGGAACCTGGCGTGGGCGGACTTCGTCGGTATGCATGGCGCGGTATCCGCTGACCAGGTGGTGGTGGGGCGCACTATCTTCGACTACTTCCCTGGAACTGAACAAGTAATCTTGCCGGCTGTTGCCCCGGTGCTCGCCGGTGCCACCCGCCGTTACTGCGCGGTTCCGTTCAATCGTCCCAACGGAACTACGTCCTACTGGGACTTGGTCTTCATTCCGCTGTGCGAGGACGGTGAGGTAGCCGGCCTGGTCGGTCTCGTCACTGAGGCTACTGAACGACGGCGGGCGGAGGATGAGCTGCTGCGCGCCGCGCGACGCTTTCAGTCTATCATGCGCAACTCGTCGGACCTGGTGATGGTTGTTGATGCTGAAGGCATTGTGAGCTACGCCGCACCGTCGATCGAGCGGGTTGTGGGAATCAATCCAGCATTCGCGATCGGGCGCAACCTGGTCGACCCGGTGCATCCTAATGATGTCGCCACGGTCCGCCAGCTGCTGTCGGATAGTTTGGCTCGCCCTGGTGAAAGCCAGGCCAGACGGTTTCGGCTCAAGCGGGTCGACGGTTCGTGGCGCACGGTTGACGGAGTGATGATCAACCTGCTCGGTGATCCCGACGTGCAGGGAGTAGTGCTGAATCTCCGTGACGTAACCGAACGCGCGCACACCGAGGCCGAGCTGCACCGCCGAGACGCGATCCTGGAGGCGGTTCGGTTTGCTGCGCATCGTTTTTTGGATTCGCCTGGGTCCTGGCGGACCAACATCGATGAGGTGATGAAGAGTCTGGGCACAGCGGCCGGGGCCAGCCGAGCGTATCTATTCGAAAATTATGAAGGGTCGGACGGTTCGCTATGGAGCAGCCAGCGTCATGAGTGGGTGGCGGAGGGCATATCCAGCGAACTCGACAACGCGGACCTCATCGCTTTGTCGTATCGAGGTCTAGGTCTTGATCATTTTGCGGAGTTGATGGCGCGCGGTGAGGCCATGGCGAGTCATGTGGCGGACATGACTTCAGCCGAGCGGGCGATTCTGGAGCCACAGGGCGTGCTGGCCATCGCGGTGGTTCCGATTTTTGTGGACGACCAGTGGTGGGGCTTCCTCGGCCTTGATGATTGTGAGTGTGAAAGACATTGGTCTACCGCCGAGATCGATGCGCTGAAGGCGGCCGCCAGCACCTTGGGCGCCGCCATCCAGCTGCAGCGAGCTTTAAGTCAACTGCGTGAACAGCAGGAGCAGTACCAGCAGGTATTTGAAGCTACCGGCGATGGCTTAGTGATCAGCGATATCAAGGGCGGCTACGTCCAGGCTAACCCAGCTTTCCACCGGATGCACGGATACCAACCGGGTGAGCTCGCCGCCGTTTGGGCAAGCAAAGGGCTGCCGCATTGTGACGCGACCCAGCCCGGTGCGCGGTCGACTCGCGATCGGATCGGTGTCCGCAAAGACGGCAGCACGTTTCCGGTGCAGATCACCACCTCGTCGTTCACCTTCGGCGGCCAGCCTCACGTACTCAGTGTTGTGCACGACGACACCGAACGTGCGCAAGCGTTCGAACTGCTGGAGACCCGAATCAACGCCCTGTCTGCTATTGCCGCCAGCACGAGGGTCAACCAGGCGTTGTCGGAGACCCTGGACACAATTACGGAATCTGTGGTCGCCGCAACGCCGGCGGTGGCTTGTTCGGCATACGTACTCGACGACGAGACCGGTGGGCGGCGGGTCTTCGCGAGTGTCGGGCTTCCGGACGGCTACCCGGAAGGAATTGAGCAGCACTGGTGCGGCGTCGAGGCCTCCCCAAACACCCACGAGATCGGTGAGCATGGGCTGCTGGTTGTCCGTGACGCCGTGCGCCGGGCCCTGCGAAGCCCCGGTCGGTCGCTGTTGTACAGCGTCTTGGGCGGTGTGGAATGGGATACCGTGGTGATGGTTTCACTGGAGTCACACCGCAAGTTCGGCTCAGTAAACGCTTACTATCCCCATGGTGTTGAGCCTTCGCCTGATGAGATCGCCTTCTTGCGTGCGGTCGCTGACCAAGGCGCGGTGGCGGTGGAGAACGCCGAGCTGCTCGCTGAGGCACGAAGCCGGGCGGGCGCGGAAGAACGTCAGCGGTTAGCTAGGGAGCTGCATGACTCGGTATCGCAGGCGCTGTATGGCATCGCGCTCGGTGCCCGCACGGCACGCAGCCTGGCCGAGAAACATCCAGATGAGCTGTCCGAGCCGCTGGACTACGTGCTCTCGCTGGCTGATGCCGCTATGACCGAGATGCGTTCGCTGATTTTCGAGCTGCGTCCGAACTCGTTGGAAATGGAAGGCCTAGTGGCGGCATTGGAGAAGAGGGTCGCGGTGCTGCGTTCACGGCACGGATTGGCCGTGCGGGCTCAGTTCTGTGCGGAACCGAAGCTGCCGCCCCCGCTCAAAGAAACCGTATACCGAATCGCCCAGGAAGCGTTGCACAACGCGGTGAAGCATGCCCACGCGGGACAGGTGGCCATCCGGCTGAGCGTGGATCAAGAGGCGGTCGAGCTTGAGATCGTTGACGATGGTGTCGGATTTGAACCCACTGAGCCCAAACCAGGCCACCTGGGGCTGCACTCAATGCGGGAAAGGGCCGTCGCGCAAGGCGGGGAGATTGTGATCGATAGCCGCAGGGGCGTCGGCACCACGATCCACGCGAGGCTCCCGGTTCCGCCTTCCCCAGGTGAGTCCGCGGGAACTGGTGGCTGACAGGCCTAGCCTGGGCGTCGCGGCCGGCGCTCACGGCTCTTGGCCGAGTTCCCACTCCAAGACGAGCCCGATGCGAACCGCGTACAGCGCGGCCTGCGTGCGGCTCTGCAGGCCGAGCTTGGCGAGTAGATGGCTCACATGCGTTTTGACTGTACGTTCGCCGATGTGCAAGCTGCGCCCGATCTGGCGGTTTGTCAGGCCCTTCGCCAGGGCCCGCAGCACCTCGGTCTCTCTGGCGGTCAGCGCTTCCGGGCTTTCTGGTGAACGTAGCTCTCGGACCAGCCGAGCGGCCGCCCGAGGAGTCAGCTGCACCTGGCCTCGGGCCGCCGCTTTGATCGCCGAACAGAGCTGCTCGGCCTGGGTGTCCTTGAGCAGGTAACCGACCGCGCCGGCCTGTATAGCACCAACAACCGCGCTGTCTTCCAGGACGCTAGTCAAGGCGAGTACCTCGGTGTCGGGTACCTCGGTGCGAATGATTTCGGTCGCGGTGATGCCGTCGGTGCCGGGCATGATCAGATCCATCAGGACAACATCGGGGGTCAATGCCTTGGTCATCCGGATCGCCTCGGCACCGTCAACTGCCTCGCCGACTATCTCCAGCTCGGGATCGAGGGCGAGGAACATTCGCAAGCCTTGGCGCACGACGCTATGGTCATCGGCAATCAGCACCCGGACCGGCATCGTCACCTCCGTCTCTTGGCCGATGCCAACTCGGTCGAAACGCTTGTGGTCGGTCGGCCGCACGTCCGGTGCCTGGGTGCCACCACGCTGTTTGAGTTTATTCCTATGGATGACCGACGGAGGATTCGGCTTCTGCTGGTCGATGACCGGCCGTCGGCCCGTCGAGGTCTTCGGATGTGGTTGGCTTTGGAACCCGACCTGGAGGTGGTTGGGGAGGCCGACCATAGTGTTGACGTCTGTGGCTTGGTCGGCTCGCTGCGCCCTGACGTCGTACTCATAGGCATGGCAATGCGGTTGCGCGGCGGTTTTGAGGCTACCGCTGACGTCGGCGCGCTCGAACCGAAGGTCCCGGTGGTGGTACTCAGCTTGCACGATGATCTCGAGACCAAAGCCCAAGCCTGGGCCGTCGGGGCAGCCGCGTTTGTGAGCAAGCACGAGGTGGCGCCGCTGCTGGTCCACACGATCCGGGAGGTCGCCGGAGGGACTCGGTCCTTGCCCGGCACAGGCCGCCCGTAACTCGGTTTGCTCAGTATTTGTGGATCCTCACCGTGACGTCATCCCCGGCACCAACGCCACCCCACTGGTGCTGGTCAGGGCAATCTTGACTGGGATCACCTGGGTTACTTTCTGGAAGTTACCTGAGCTGTTCTGCTGAGGGAAAAGCGAGAACTCGTTGGCGGCGGCGTCTTGTATGTCAACCACTTGGCCAGTTATTTGAGTGCCGGAGTAGGCATCCGCGTTGATATCGACCAGCTGTCCAACGCGGACGTTGTTCATGTCGGTCTCGTCAACCCAGGCGGTCACGAAGATCTTGTGGAAATCGTACGCAGTGGCCAGCGTGGTCCCAGCCGTCACAAATAATCCTTCTATCCCGTCGTCCACCGCTATAGTGCCGTCTCCCGGAGCCTTGATGCTCATCAACGGCGCCGCGAATCCCATTTGCATCTTGATCCGACCTAAGATTTGAGCCCGATGCACCGTCGCGCCCTGGCTGCCGGCCCAATTGTGAGAAACCCGGTGGCCGGCGCATTGATGGAGATCTTGTCACCGTCCACCTGGGCGTTGTCAGTAATGACATAGTTACGTGAGTAGAGGAAGTATGTGCCGACAAAGGCCATCGTGGCTAGTAACGCCAGAGCGCCGATCACCCTCAACCCGATCCGGGTCGAGGGCTTCAGCCCTTTTTTCGGCGGCGAGCCTGGCGAGCCGCCGTTTCCCGCGAGCCGCTCGTCCGTCGTGCTCGGTGACGCCATGGAGCCTTCCATCAAGGCCTCCCCGCTCACCTTCCGATACCTGGAGGTGCGCTCGACATGGGATTTTAGTAAAGCACGTGCCGGTTTGACTCGCTGAACGCGTCGGCGCGACCGGACGGGTCCTGGCCACCGACGTGCGATTAGGTACACCGTGGCCGGCCAACAAGATATCGATTTCGACGCGTCTGGGGGACACACACAGGCGGCATGGTCCGGCCGGCGCTACCGTCAGCATATGTCACTGCCTCCGCCACCAGCTTCGGACTGGTCGAGCCAGAGCTGGCCACCCGAGCCTGGTCGAGGTTCAGATCGTGCCGGGCATTCCTCGGGCCACCCTCAGGTTCCCCTGGGTGATCCGCTGGTGCCGGCCGACCTACGGGGTTGGATTGAACGTGTGATCGGTGTTGTGCAGCGCAGCCTGGTACCGTTATTGACCCTGCAGCTCTGGGTCGCCGCCATTAGCGCGGTGCTTTCGTTCACGATGACGCGGCTGCTGTCCAACGGCCAAAGCGCTAATGATGCCGTCGGCTTGCTAGCATTTCTAGGCCTGATGGCAACCTTGGCGATCGGGATGCTAACTCAAGCCGCCGGCGTTTACGTAGCTATCCGCGATGCGGCCGGCCGGCCGACTACAGCCAAGCAGGGTCTGCGGTTCGCCATCAAACTGGCCCCCGCGCTCGTGCCCGCGGGACTGGCCGCAGGGACCCTCACCTTCGTCGGCTTCGTGCTGTTTGTGATCCCAGGTCTGTATCTGACCATCGTCTTCGCCGCGACGCTGACCGGCGTCATCACCGTTGAACGACTCGGCGTCATGCGGTGTTTCGAATTAGTTAATCGCCGATTGTGGCCGACGGCCAGACGAATAATAGTGGCGGTGCTAGCGGGTGGGACGTACTCGGTGATCACTTCGTACATGGTGAGTGTGCTGAGTACCCCCCAGTCCTTCAATGAGGCGGCATTGGAGGCGCTTTTCGCCATTCCGTTGGGTGTGGTAGCCGTTGGGATCACCACGGTCAGTTACGCGGAACTGCGCTTTCACGAGCGTTCATGCATGCTCACCGAGCAGCTGGCTGACCAGCTGGATCGCTGAACCGCCGTCCTCCTCGGCTAGCTCCGGGCACCCCGGCCGCCGCCTGGCTTTGCCCGGCCCCTAGCATTGCCGCACCGGCTCTCGATGTCAGGAACCGACGTAGTACGGCGCCTCGTGTCTTGGCGTCTCATCGGCGGCGGGCCTTGCTCCTCAACAGCTCCTCCGCCTCCTGGTCGGGATCGTCAACGTAACGACGTTGTCGTCACGTCGCGATGCGCCGGCACGGCACGGTTAACACCGCGAGTGAGGGAGACCGCCGATGGCTGATCTCGACAGCCGGCAGGACTCGACAACTGAGGCTGATCCGACCACGGTTGAACCTGCGACAACCGAGATGACCTCCGAGCTCTCCGCGAACGCTGAGCCCAAGGTGAATGTCGAGACTGCTAGGGAGCCGGAGACCGCCGTTGAGCCTGGGCCGGAAGCGGCGACGGCGGGAGAGTCTAAGCCGCAGGGCGCCGAGCCAGCCGCGGAGAGCGCAGCAGAGCCCACCGCGAATGACGCCGATGAACTAACCCCGATCAGCGCCGTGCCGAAGTGGCGGTTAGGCCGGCTCTCCCGGCGGAGCGCGCTGATCACCGCGCTCACTGGGCTGTTGGTCGCGCTTGTGGCTTCCGGAGCGCTGCTCTTCGTGCACAATCGCGGCGTCAGCGCCGCCGCTCACGATCGGGAGGTCGCGCTGCAGGCCGCTCGGTCGGCTGCGTCTGAACTGACCACGCTCACTTCGGACAACGCGGCGAAGCAGATCGAGAACCTGACCCGGGAGGCCACCGGGTCGTTCCGCGATCAGATCGCGAGCTACGCGGCGATGTTCCAAGCTGTGCTCAAATCAAACAACGTCAGCTCCATCAGCGCGATCACTGCGGCAGGAATCGAAAAATTCGACGGCAATACCGCATCTGGCCTGGTGACGGTGAAATCCAAGATCTCAAGCAACCAGGCTCCAGAAGGCCAGTTGCGTGCGTACCGGTTGGCCGTGCTGCTCCAGCGCGACGGCGAGCGATGGCTCGTCTCGAATGTTGAGTTCGTCCAGTGAATCGCACCGACCGCGACCCGGAGGAGGGCATCGTGGCAACCACCGATGACACCGCGGCAGCCACAACGGTGGAAACCGCGCTGGAAGAGGGCAACACTGAGCCCGCCGATGATCGGTCAGCTAGCGCAGCCGAGCCGGCTTCTCTTCCCGAATCCGAACCGGTGAGCGATCCAGCCGCCGACCCCGTCGCCCAAACCGAAGAAGTGACCAGCTCGCCGCCAGCAAAAGCCAGCCGTCTACCGTTGATCCTTCTCGGGGCGCTCGTGGTAGCCGCGGCGGTCGTAGTCGGGCTGCTCAGCTGGCAGGCGTTCTCCGCGAGCCAGGCGCAGCGGAACGCGGAGGCGGCCCTGGATGCTGCTCGGACCCGCACCGTCCAGGTGCTCAGCTACGACCCCAAGACCTTGGATGCCGATCTGGCTCGGGCCCGAGCTCAGCTTTCCGGCGCCTTTGCTGTTCAGTTCGACCAGCTCATTACCTCGGTGATCAAGCCGGCCAGTAAGGAACAAGGACTGGCGTCGAAGGTTGAGGTGATCCGCTCCGCGTTGATCGACTCCCAACCGGACCGTGCCGAAGCGTTGCTGTTCCTGCGCCAGTCCATCACCACCACCGCCGTACCCCAGCCGCAGCAAGAAACCATCCAGGTCAAGGCAACAATGGCTAAAACGGAAGACGGGCAATGGCTGATCTCAAACCTGGAACCTCTCTAAGCTGCCGTCAGGCCGGCCGCGGTTACTGGTATAGCTGCTCGACGGTCGTGACGTTGAGCACTGCGGTCCCGGCGCGGTGAGAGGCTTCCAGGTCGACCTCGGCGCAGATCGCCCAGTCGTGATAGCCGGCCGGGTCATCCAGGATCTGCCGTACATTCCAGCGACCAGGCCCCTCGTCGACGATAAATAACCGCGGTCCTCGGGCGTGCGCGTCGGTGCCGATCTCGTCGTGTTGCTGCCAATATGGCTCGAGCGACAGGTGCCAGCGGTCGGCGTCCCACAGCTGGGTTGGGTCTAGTGCGCCGAGCTCATCCCACCGTTTGCGCGCGGCCAGCTGCACTCGCCGGAACATCGCATTGCGCACCAATACCCGCAGGGCCCGGAGGTTGGCGGTCACCGAGCTGCCTCGGTCCTGGGTTAGTTCTTGGGTATCAGGATTGACCAGCCGTTCCCACTCGTCGAGCAGGCTGGAGTCGACCTCGCGGATTAGCTCGCCCATGAGCTCGATGAGGTCGGCTAACGATTCGGTCCGTGCTTCCTCCGGCACCGTCTGGCGCATGGCCTTGTAGGCGTCTGTCAGATAACGCAGCAGCAACCCTTCGGAACGAGCGAGCCCGTAGTGGCCAACGAACTCGACGAACGTCATCGAGCGCTCATACAGGTCGCGCGCCACCGACTTGGGGGAGAGCTCGAAGTCAGCTACCCAGGGATGTCCACGCCGGTAGGTCTCGAACGCGGTGCCGAGCAGCTCAGCCAGCGGCTTCGGATAGGTGATCTCCTCCAGCAGCGCCATCCTTTCCTCGTATTCCACCCCGTCCGCCTTCATCGCGGCCAGCGCATCCCGGCGAGCCGCGTTGCGTTGGGCGAGGAGAACCTGCCGAGGATCATCAAGGGTGGATTCGATAACCGAGAGCACGTCCAGTGCGTAGTCTTCGGACTCCCGATCCAGCAGCTCGATCGCGGCCAGCGCGAAGGGCGATAGCGGCTGGTTGAGCGCGAAGTCCCGCTGCAGATCCACGGTGGCCTTGGCGCGGCGGCCGTCGACGTCGGGTTCAGGCAGCTGCTCGACTACCCCAGCGGCCAGCAGCGCCCGGTAGATCGCGATAGCCCGCCGAATGTGCCTACGTTGGGCCGGTCGCTCCTCATGATTGTCTTCCAACAGGTGACGCATGGCCGCGAGCGTGTCCCCGGGCCGGTTGACGATGTTGAGGACCATCGCGTGCGTAACGGTGAAGCTGGAGGTGAGCGGCTCGGGCTGGGATTCCACAAGGCGGTTGAATGTCGGCTCGCCCCAAGACACGAATCCCTCAGGCGGTTGCTTACGGATTACCCTGCGGCGTTTCTTGCGGTCCTCGCCGGCCTTGGCCAGCGCCTTCTCGTTCTCGATGACATGTTCGGGGGCCTGCACGATCACCGTACCGATGGAGTCGAAGCCGGCTCGACCAGCTCGACCGGCGATCTGGTGGAACTCTCGCGCGTTGAGCAACCGGTTGCGCTGTCCGTCGTACTTCGATAGTCCGGTGAACACCACGGTGCGGATGGGTACGTTGATCCCAACCCCGAGCGTGTCGGTACCGCAAATGATCTTGAGCAGCCCGGCTTGAGTCAATCGCTCGATCAACCTGCGGTACTTTGGCAGCATCCCGGCGTGGTGCACGCCGATCCCGTGTCGGACCAGCCGCGACAGGATGCGACCGAATCCAGCGGTGAATCGGAATCCGCCGATCAACTCCGCGATTGCGTCCTTCTCCGCACGGGTACAGACGTTGATGCTGGTCAGCGATTGCGCCTGCTCGATGGCCGCGACCTGGGTGAAATGCACGATGTAGGCGGGCGCTCGTTTGGTCGCTAGCAGTTCCTCGGTCAGGGCGTGCAGCGGGGTGGTCGAGTACGAGTACAGCAGTGGAATCGGTCGTTCATTACTGGCCACCACCGCGGTGCGCTGCCCCGTGCGCCTAGTGAGGTCCTGACGGAAAAACGTGACGTCGCCGAGGGTCGCCGACATCAGGAGGAACTGAGTATGCGGCAGCTCCAACAACGGTACTTGCCAGGCCCATCCCCGCGCGGGGTCGGAGTAGAAATGGAACTCGTCCATCACGACCTGACCGGGTACGTCCTCGCCCGCGCCTGGGCCACCATTGCGCAGCGCCAGGTTCGCTAGTACCTCGGCGGTGCAGCAGATGATCGGCGCAGCCGGATTCACGCTGGAATCACCGGTCATCATGCCAACCTGTCCCGCGCCGAAGATCTCGCACAGCGCGAAGAACTTTTCTGACACCAGCGCCTTAAGCGGAGCGGTGTAAAAGCTGCGCACACCCTGGGCCAATGCGGCGAAGTGAGCGCCGGTGGCGACCAGGCTTTTGCCCGAGCCGGTGGGGGTGCTGAGGATGACATTCGCGCCCGAAACAAGCTCGATGAGCGCCTCCTCCTGCGCGGGGTAGAGCTTGAAGCCCTGCGCGGTGGCCCACAGCGTGAAGGCGTCATAGAGCGCATCGGCATCGGCGGTGCCGGGAATTTCATCAGTAAGCGTCATAGCAACCCCGATGGTGCCCGCCGGGGCACGAGCGGTCCAACTCGGGTAACTGGCTGGGCGAGAGCGACCGCCAGCACTACCCGCGAACGGCGGCGCCCGCGCCAACCTTGGCTCGACGGCCCGGAGCATCGAACCGCACCCCTCGGCCGACCGCATACCCAGGGTGAATCGGCCGTCGAACGTGCAGCACTGGCCAGGCTGGCGACGGCGGAAAGAAGCTACGTAGCTCCGCGTCCGGAGCGAAACCCAGTGCGGCGCACAACTCAACGAACGTGTCGTACTGGTGCACCGCCTCGGATACGTTTCCGGCCGCCAGATGTGCCTCGATCAATGCTCGGCGCGCGCTCTCGCGCAATGGGTCGAGGTCAACCACGAGCTGACCAGCTCGGATCGCGGACTCGGGCTGGCCGGCCTGAGTGAGTCGGCGGCACAGCGACTCCAACGCATGCACCCGGACCTGATGAAACCGCTTTCGCTCCTGCTCAACCCACGCCTCGCTCCAGCTGGGCAGCAGGTCGTCACCGAGCGTGGCGATTTCCTCGGCGGTTACCGAGAGAGCTTGCCCCGAGTCTCGCTGCCACTCCCGGAGGCGACGCAGCGCCTCGACGAGATCGACCGTCACCTCGGCCACTAACGCCAATCCTCGGCCGTTCTCGGTAACCAGGTCGGCAACTGCCGCCTTGGCGGAAGAAAGTGCCGCCAAGGCCGACACCCTGGGCAGCTCCGGCCAGAGCATGGCCGACAACTCCGTTCTGGTCTTCGGCGCGGCCCCAACCGCAAGGGCCGCAAGCAATCGCCGGCCGTCGAGGTCTATCGCTGAAATCTCAGCGCCTCCGGGAGTCCTCAGCTCGAAACCACCGAGCACCCGCAGCTGTACTCCGGGCACCGGCGCACCAGAGCGACGCTGATCTTCAAACATTCTTGTATTCCCCACGTGTGCGGTCGACGGGTCCCACCCGACGACTCAAGCCCCCGGCGACAATCATGTGAGCCGACGCCCGTGGTCGCCTTCGGGCGCAGGTCGGCATTCACAGTCTTGCCGGTCTGGAGTGCGTTGCCTAGGTCCGTTCGGGACTATCTTCGCTTACTCGTATGCCAAAACAAACCAGGGGTCCCCCATACTTCGTCGCCTGCACTCGAACAGGCTACTCAGCGCCGGGCAACCTGTACCCGAACATGAGTTCCCTGCCGGTCAGCCCACACGTGTAACAGGTCACACAGCTGGCGAGCGATCCACAACCCGCGTCCGCGCGGGTCGTTCGAGCGAGGTGGGCGCAGGCCCGGAATTGGCTGCCCCAGTGAGCCTGAGTCGTGTACTTCGCACGCGAGAAACTGGGGGCGCAACCACGTCTGCAATAGCCCGACGCTGGACCCGTGCTCGACGGCGTTGCTGGCGACCTCGTTCACCGCCGATACGAAGTCTTCAGCTCGCTCCTGGTCCAGGCCGCTTTGGGTGACGACCTCCTGAAGTAGGACTCGCAGGTCGGTGAGTTGCCAAGGGTTGAAGCGGAGCTCACTGTCTGGAGGACCAAATGCGACCGGCGCCCGAACCGGGTAGCTGGCAAGTACCTGGGCTGGAGGGCGATACGCGGGGTTCGGCCGAACCGTTCCGCCCCGCCCAAGCAGCTGTAGATGGTTCCACTGAATGGGGGCGGCTAGCTCGGCCTTCAGCTGTTTACGGTACAGGCACGCGATCGTCAACGGGAGGTCGGTCACCGCGATGTTCAACGCCGCCTCGGCTTCGGCCCACGCGGCTGGGTCAAACAGGCTCTGCTCCGGGTCATAGTGCGCGATAACGATTGCCGAGTCTGCCCGGTCAGTGAGCTCGCGGAACTCGCGGGCTCTCATCGTCGCGATGCTCTGCCCGGAACGGCGCAGCTCGGGGGCTGGAGGTGGGAGAAGGATCAGCTCTCGGTCGGAACCAGTGATCTCCCTCAGTAACCGCACAGTTGGCGCCGCCGCGATGACCGCGACTGGTGCTCCTTGTCGCCGGGCCTGTTCGATCAGCGGTAAGGTGATCGCCAAGAACTCGGCCGAAGTGTCGTACTCGGCGGCGCAGTGCACGAAGCTGGCGGACGGGCCTGACCGGGTGTTCTTGACCTTCATCAGTTCGGAGTCTCCCGGATCACCAACTGGTCGTTTGACGCCGCGCCGCAGCGGTCGAACAGTCGGCGAATTCGTGGCTGCGCGTTCTGCAACACCAGCTGTTGGCTCTTCGGGAAGTTGTCCACGGTGTGGATGAGCTGGGTCACCGAGGTCACGTCGGCGAAACGCAGCGACTGTAGGTGAATCTGGACGTCTTCCGGCTGCGGAGTTGCCCGCAGCGCTTGCTGCAGTTCCCGTTCGATCATCGTTCGAACTGGTTCGCGGTTGCTGTAATCGATCTCCCCAGCGAATCGGAGGCTGAACGGGCCGCATCGGGTGACCCGCAGCAGCTCGTCGTCGTAGAGGGAAGGCGCAACCACCTTGACGGAGTGCGAACGGCCGAGCTCCTCGAGCTCGCTTGGCGACCAGTGACGACGTTCGTATTGGCAGAGCCAAGTGGCCGGGTGAGTCAGGAGCAACTCATGCGCCAGCTGGTCGCCGTGGCAGAGTAGTTTGACCGGGCGATGTAAGCCTGCGGCCGGCTCGTTGGTCAGCCGCACATGGTCGTATCCTTCAGCGCACGCGTCCGTGATGGCATCGGCTATCCCGGCAAGCCTCTGGGTAATGGTGCGTTCCCAATCCACCGAAGCGGCTTCCCAGAAACTGACCATCGCTTCGGTCGGCCACACCACCAGCTGACCGGTTTCGAGAACACGGTCGACATCAAGCTTGTCCTCGCGTAACCGCCGCAAC
>Ga0213881_10000832_pt1 | contig 16501 bp, 16 predicted proteins | sample BarmaccoBMER_R08_FD_160104 | JGI IMG/M metagenome (GOLD analysis project Ga0213881, IMG submission 160104) | Barbacenia macrantha exposed rock microbial communities from rupestrian grasslands, the National Park of Serra do Cipo, Brazil - ER_R08 ... | reverse complement strand
GGGGTAATCTAGCCGATCTTGGTCGATTAGTTGCAGCTCGGGCGGCACCCACCAGCCAGGCACCTTCAGCCCGTTCCATTCGATGGGCTGGCTGATCCGCACCAGGTGCCGCAACGTTGCGTCCACCGCGGACTCCACCGCGCTGCTGAGCTCTACTGGCTCGTCTAGCGAGTCAAGCAGAACCCGCAGCGTGCCTGACAGGCCGTTAATCAGGTCGTAGTCGGTCCAGGCCACACCCGGGGCGGTGCGCGCCAGGCTGGCAGCGATACGGTCGTTTTGACCCGCAGCCAACCAGCCTGCAAGGGTTCGGCGCAGCTTGTGGTAGTGCCTGGCGCAACCTTGAGCGGCGGCCAGCAACGCGGCCGGTCCGGCGTGCAGGCCGGGGGAGACCGCCTTCGGCGGCAGTTCCTGAACAGCGCGGCGCAGGTGCCGGTGGGCCACAGACAACCAGCGCTGGTCAAAACGGGCCAGCTCGACATAGAGCATGGCCACGCCAGGCAACCCGTGCGACAAGGTCACCGGGCTCCACATGGACGAGTCGTACACGGGCGCGCGATTGCTTCCCCGAGAGGCGATCTGCGCCACCTGCTGGGGGTCAGCAAGCCGCTTGGCCACCAATGCGATGGCTTCAGCCGCCTGCTCACCTGCTACACCGGACAGCACAGCAGACTGGTGGGTGGTTGTCATTTTCGGTACCTCCGCCGACTTAGGTTGTCCTGCACAGCGCCGCGAGCGATGCCGAGGATCGTTGCTTCTCGATTCGGTGACCCGCCGATCAATCGGTTGCACGTCATGTGCATGAGGCTGCCGACGATCCGACCTTCGGGTGTTTTCCTGTGGGATCGGATGCACTCGGAGAAGTGCTGCACGGCCTTGTCGCGGTCTTCTAGGGTGGTCAGTACACGGGTACCGATCTCATCGGCACACAGTCCCGGCCAGCCACCGGACGGGTCGATTAAGCGCCGCCAATGTGTCGTCTTCTGGCGGTACTCCGCGGGTAGATCCCGCCGCGTGCCCGTGAGGGACAACCACGCAGCGGCCGCCTCTCCGGCGTATTCCGTGGACATCCCGAGGGGCGGCGGCGAAGGGGGGCCGAAGGCATGTGCCAGGGCCGCTACCGAGATCGCCGCTAGGCTGTCCAGCGGATACGGACAGTCGGGGTCCTTAGCCCACCGCAGTAGTGCCACCGCCGCCGTGCTGTCCCATTCGAAAAGCGCTTCGGCGGCCTGGCGTGACTCTGCACCACCGTAGCGCTCCAGTTCGGGGTCGTACTGGTCCACCCGGTGTGCACCGATGAGCCCTTGTTGTTGCCAGTCCAGCAGCATCGCGCCCAACGCGCGGGCTACCTGCGACCACAAAAGAGTCGGCTCACCGTGGAAGCGCAGCCGCAGGTGGTGACCGTCAGAGTCGGTGTAGCGGATGAAGAACCATCGGTCGGCCCCGTGCTTGGCGGCGGCCCGCACCAGCAGCGGCACCTGATCGCGAAGCAGCTGATCTTGGCTTCGCCAAGCGCAGTAGATCTTAAGGTATAGCCAGTCGCCACCGACACCCTCGGGGTATCGGCCGGGATCCCGGTAGGCCGCGTGCGCCGGCCGGCGGGGAGTCGGATCACGTCGTGCCAACGGCACTACAGCTTCGACGGTATGTCCGCCAATGCCCTCAGCGAGCCAACCTTCGAATTCACCGGGCACTTCCTGCGCGAGCAGGTCAATGTCTTTACGTATCTCGTCTTGCAGCAGCTCTTGGTGCCATGGATCCTCCAAATCCAGTAACAGGCGCTGATCGTTACTCACCACCAGCACGTGGCGGGGAACTGACCAGGCCTGCCGCCATCGCCTCAGCGCATCCGGCCAGTTGCCGGTATTGGCGCGCAGCTCGTCCAATCGCCAGGTGGCCGGGGCAACAATCACCCGGCCGTATCGGATCCTGGGCAAGACCGGGAAGTGCCCCATCGGTCCCCAGTTCCACGGTTCCCATAGCCGCTGACCTTCCATGCCTAGCTCGTAGAGCAGCCGGGCTGGATTCGGCGCCTGCACCGCGGGGCTGACCATGTTGGGCAGAACCGGCACGATCTCACGCCCGGTCGGCAGGTGCACTACGCAGAACCGTTCGAGATTCGCGCCGATCGCAATGTCCGCCAACGGGATCTCCTGCGCTTGCGCTGAGTCAGGCAGGCCCACCGAAATTCGCCATCCAGCGTGCGGGATGGTGTGCGCGAGGTTCGCTGCACGGCTGGCCCGCGGGGCGAACGCGATGTCGGCGCTCAACGCGTGGGTAATGTGTGTCGGGTGGTTGCGCCTCTCGTTGGCCAACCGGTCGGACCATTCGGGCAGCAGGTCAGCGAAACGACCGAAGGTCGCCCCCGCGTGATGTGAGCCGGGGCTTGGTGAGAGCACCACTCGGAAGGTGCCGGCAGTCATCTCATCTAAGCTTGGTGTTACCACGTGCACGTACAGCTCGCAGGAGTTGGGCAGGTCGGTGGGATCAGTCTGGTCGTGGGCCAGCGCGGCGAGGGTGGCATCATCGAGCACGATTTCTCGGCACCGCTCACGCAGCGCCTCGGCGCACAGTGCGCTGAGCACCCTGTCTCGGCGGGTGTTCTCCGGCTCGCGCGCAGGCTCGGCAGCTGCCTCGCTGGGTGGCCACTGGTAACCAGGGGGTGCGCCGAGCCCGGTGTTCTCATCGAGCAGCTCCAGCAGGGGCACTAGGCGGTCCGCACCGTAGCGCTCCAAAAATCTCTCGTGGTAGTTCCGTAGCGGGCGCATCCCCAGTCTGGGTGGGGATAGCCGCCACAGCACCTCGATCATTCCTTCGATTTCGGCGCGTACCTGCTGCGGCAGTTGGATATGCAGGTCCAGGCGGGTGTCGACGTGCAGTGGTTTATCGTAAGGCTGGATGGTGGTGGCATACCGCATCAGTTCACCAAGCTGCTTACGCCCCTGACCGAGCTCTAAAGCGTCATAGCGTTTGCGGAGCTGGTCAATCGTCCGTAGATCGTCGAGTGTTCGGGTGATGTCCTTGTCCTGATTTGGTGTCGCGTCCAGAACCACGATGACGTGTTCCAGCGGGTCTTCGCCATCTAGCGGTGGGCGCAGGTTGGTGAGCAAAATTTCTTGGTTGACCAGAACCTGCAGCAGATCAATCAGCTGCTTATGGTATGCGTTGGCGAATCTGGCCTGGAGCATTGCCATTAGATCCTCAAATGCAATCGGCGTCCTGGCCAGGCGCACCGCTTCGTGTACCACTGGCGAGTTGCGTATCGATACCGCAGATCTGCCACTCTCTCCGGGTGCGGCGCCGAGGGTGGAGGGCACATCCAGGGTGACGCGGTCGCCGCGGATGACTAATGCTTGGTGGCTGCGCAACCGTAGTCCGGTCAGCAACGCGACGTTGTCCTCTAGCCGATGTATGACCTTGCTCAGCCAGCCCATATCAACGTGGGTGCGGGTGCGGTGCGCTCGGCCAAGGTCGAATTTGGCGGTACTGGCGAACTCGCCGCAGCAGACTCCGGCGAAGAGTCCGAATGGGGTGGGTCGGGTCCGCATCCGGATGTCGTAGCGCAGGAGAGCCAGCGCGGCGCGGCGGACTTGCGTGTTCTTCAATCCCTCGATTTGACCGGTTCGCACCTGATCGAGCACGGCGCTTAGGCTCGGTGTAGCCAAGGTGACAGCCTCGATGAGTCGAGGGTCAGCGCTCATCGCACGGATTAGGTCCAAATAGGTCTGGCTAGCGTGGGTAGGCGTGAAGGCCGGCGTCGGAGATGCCGGGTCATCATTGACCACCGCCAACACCGGAGCCCGCGCCAGGAAAAAGTCCCATGCCCGGAATAGCGAATTCCGCATCTGCCCTCCCCTTCCACTTACCTGATCATCCGTTTATGGTGTCGGGCTGAAGCATCGAGATCAGCTTCAGCCCGACACCGGTTGTGTTAGCAGCAGAAGCTGCAATTGCTGCCGCCGCCGGCACTGGTGCACCCTGGGGTACACAGCGAGATGCTCGTCCATGCCGGGGACGCGGGCATCTTTCCCTCGTAGACTTGCACGTCCAGATCGAACAAGTCATCAAATACGTCCGTCTTACCGGTGTTGACGGTGTCCATCAGGGCGGTGGACATATTTCCTCCCTCGACTGATTCGGCGTGTCACCGTGTTGTGGCGACCAGTTTCACCAAACCATTCAGTCCGTGTCCCCACAATGGGCGCGGCAGAAGGTGGCGGGAAAGGCAGCATGCTGGCAGATGCCCAAGGTGAGCGCGGCAGACCACTATGGGGTGATTATGTTCGAGTGCTTGATAAAAACCGTGAACCTGTGGCCATCTGACTGCTACATACCGGCGTGTGCGATCCGATGATGTGCTGCTGCTGGCGGTCGCGCAGGGCGACCAGGACGCTTTGCGCACACTGTACGAGCAGCATGCAGGAGCAATGCTCCGGTTGATTCGCCGACTCACGTCCAATCCGGGGATCGCCGAGGAGATCTTGCAGGAGGCGTGGCTGGCGGCTTGGCAGTCTGCCACGTCTTTCCGTGGGGACTCTTCGGTCCGGAGCTGGCTGCTAGGGGTAGCCCGGCGTCAGGCGCACAACCGGCTACGTCGCGTGAACCCGACCGTGGTGGATCTGGATCAGATCGTTGACGTTGCCGATCCCCAGCCTGGCGTGGAGGACCAGGTGCTGGCCGGGGCGCAACAGCGGCAGGTCGCCGAGGCCGTTCGGGCGCTGCCCGAGCACCTGCGTGAGGTCCTTGTGCTTGTGCTTGTCGAGGAGCTGGCCTACCAGGAGGTGTCGGCCGTGCTGGCCATCCCCGTCGGCACCGTAAAGAGCCGGATGTCGCACGCCCGCAAGCGGCTGGCCGTGGCGCTAACGGCCAGCGCGGTAGAGGAGGACCGACAGCGATGACCCATCTCATTGACGCGCAGCTAGCGATCCTCGCTAGAACGGGCGAGCAGGACCCGCATTTAGTCGGCTGCCACCACTGCCAACAACGGCTGGCAGCATGGCAGACCGTGGCGTCCGCGACGCGCCTTGCGGACACTCAGTTCATCGGCCCGTTGACCGTACCGCCCTTCGCCAGCTTGCTCGGAGATGCACTGTCCGCTCCTGGCGCTGCTGTCCCTGTTGTCCCGCCAGTGGAAGTGGTCGGCCCGGGGCTGCGCGCGTCATGGCGGTTAGTCGGGGCCCTGGTATTGCGTCAGCTGCGCCTAGCGCCACGAATGTTGCTGCCTTTCACCGTGCTGGGTTTTCTGGGCGCAATCCTGCTTGCACTGACCACCGCGCAGCTCAGCATGGCTGATCGGTACTTTCCAGCGGTCGTCGTATTGGTGATTTTCGTCGGCACGCTCACGGTGTGCGGAGGCCGTGCCGATCCGCGACTTGAGCTGCTGTTCAGTACTCCGATCTCACCGTCGGTTGTGTTCACCTGCCGACTACTGCTCGTGCTTTGCGTCGATGTGGCTCTGGCCCTGATTGCCTCGCTCGTGGTCAGTCAGGTGGGCGGGATCCTTGATCTTTTGGACGTGGTCACTGGCTGGCTAGGGCAGGCACTGCTGGCCTCGGCGATCGGGGTTGTCTGCACAGTGTGGCGGTCTCGACTGCTGGGCGGGTTCCTCGGCGGCATCGTGTGGTTGTTGGGCACCGCAAGCACTGTGCCCCACGGAGTACTGACTCGCCAGCTGGCGTCGGTGTTCTCCTATGTGTGGGCAACGACGCCATGGACTTTGGGGGTCGCTGCCGGCCTGCTCGTCCTGGCGGCTCGAGGGATGGGCATTCCTCGACTTAACCCGGTTTTGGCCTGAACCTCATCGACGGAGGTCGCTACGTACCATGCGTGACTCCCAAAGAGTTGTGGTGGTACGAGGCCCGGCGGTGCGGAACGGTTCCGCTCGGGCTCCCGGTAGCTGCGGCCACTTTGCTAGGGATATTCCTGTCCGACTTTGCCTTATGGGCCCAGTGGGCTCTCAGCGTGGGTTTCACCCTGCTGGTCGGGCTGTGCGCCGCGGCCGTGGCAGCTAGTGAACGAATGACGGAGCTGCAGTTGACCATGCCCACCACGCTGCCCAGCACGATGTGCCGCCGATTTGCCTTGCTGCTGTCACCAGCAGTGGCCAGCGCAGCATTCCTGGTTATGTTCTCGCCGGGCCAGCCGGGCCACTCGCTGTCCCCGCTCCTACCGATAGTGGCCTTCATGGGGTTACTAACAGCCACCGCGGCGTGGGCAGCGATGACGCTGCGATCCCAGGCCGGCGCGTCAACCGTGGTGATCGTCGTATGGCTGGCGAAGTTGTTCGTAGTGGAACAGCTGATTACTCAACCTGTTAGCCAAACCGTGGCCCTGTTGGCCATGACCACGCCGGTGTTCGCGCTGGCAATGCGCCGCCTCACCGACGGCGAGGCCCTGATCGGTAAGGAATCACAGTGATCACCCTGTGGTCGATCACCCTACGCGCGACACGTTACGAAGCGTTGATGGCGCTGCGCCACAAGGTGCTCTGGCTTTGCCTTACGCCGCTGGGTGTACTGGCGATGTCCCTCACGTTGGTCGCACCAACTGTGGTGAGCCAACACGACCCTGTCGCCAGAATGGGAACGGCGATCCTGGCGGTCAACCTCATCTATACCGTCGGCATTGGTGTCGCCCTAACCGACCGGCTCCCCCAGCAACATCGCGCAGGACTGGCCGACCTGCTCGCCGCCACGCCCAGTGGACCCACCACCTACATGGCTGCTGCACTACTGGGACCACTGGGCATCGCTCTAGTGCCGGTAACGGTGCTGCTTGTACTGCTCGGGGTGGGGTTGAGCATTAGCCACAACTCGCTGGCTCCGGTAGGTGCAGCGATAATCGGTGTGGGTGCGGTAATAGTACCCGCCGCGCTGCTGACCGCCGCCCTGGCCACTCTGCTCGGTCTTATCCTGCCCCAGGTACTCGCCCGCATCATCGTCATAGGGCTGTGGTTCTGGTCCACCGCGTTTAGCCCGTCGCTGTTCTCCGGCGTGCCCACACCCACCGACACGCTGCTCTCCCCGTTGGGCGGCTACCTGGCAGCCGCAGTCCTCCACGTCAACCCCAGTTGGGCAAACGGAGGCGCGCCGGGCACGTTGCGGCCCATCGCAAACGGGGCGTCCGCGATCACGAACGTGGCGCTGCTATTCGCAGTCACCCTCTTTTTCTTCGGGGCGGCTCGCGTGGTCGCCGCACGACGCGCATAACAAGGAGTCGCGATGAACGTCACCATCGAGAGGCTGACCAAAATTTACAAGGACGGCCACTACGCCCTGGACGAAGTTGATCTCATTATCGATGGCGGCATGATTGGCCTACTCGGGGCGAACGGAGCGGGCAAGACCACCCTAATCCGCATCCTCACCGGGGTGTTGCGACCGACCTCGGGTCGGATGATCATCGGTGGCCATGACCTCGCAACCAGCGCCGGACGTACCGCAATCAAACGCATGCTCGGTTACTTGCCCCAAGAACTGTCCCTATATCCCGACTTGACCGGCCGCGAATTCCTCGACTACATCGCGCTGCTTAAGGGCCTCGACGACAAGCGCGCCCGACAAACGCAAATCGAATCGCTGCTGGACCACGTCGCAATGACCGAATACGCCCGCCGCCGCATTGGAACGTACTCCGGGGGCATGAAACGCCGCATCGGCATCGCACAGGCCCTGCTCGGCGATCCACGCCTGATCGTGGTGGACGAACCGACTAGTGGACTAGATCCCGAAGAACGGATGCGCTTCCGAACGCTTCTAGCTAGCCTCAGCGACCATCGTACAGTAATTCTGTCCACTCACATCCTCGACGACGTTGCACAAACTTGCCCTGAAGTGGCCGTGCTAAGCAACGGCAGCCTTATTTACCACGGCAGCACCTCCGCTCTCACCGAAGCAGCCACCGGGCAAACATATCTCCTGCACTCCAACGCTCCGATCTCTAACGACCTGATCGTGGTCAACGCCAGCGCCACCGGGCAAGGCACTGAGTATCGCGTGGTCAGCTCGACTCCACCGCCAGGCGCACGCCCTGTTCAACCCACACTCGAAGACGGATACGTCGCGCTCCTGAAATCCACCACCCACCAGCGCCATAAGAAAGGACTAAACTAATGAGCACTCCTGCCTCTTCTCGGCGATTAGCGGTTACCCTGACCCTAGGCGTCGCAATAGTGATGAGCGTGGTCAGCGGATGCGGAGCCGGCACCAGAAACACCGCTAGCGCTTCACCAGTACCCCTACCCGCTCCAATCGGCACCAGCCAACAAATCAGCAGGGACAACCTCACCCACCTATGGCCGCTAACCGTGGACCACGGAACTATCGAATGTCGCGCCAATGACCAGGCTGTGTTCATCGCCCCGGACGGGAACACCTACGCCCTCAATGATAAAGCAAAAACAAATGGCGCCGAGAACATCGAACTAATCCGAGCCGCCGGCGCCGATCACTCTCCGATCAGTCTCGGCGCCCTGCGCACCAAAGCGCTCGCATTGTGCAGCATGAACACTGATCACCCGCGAACAGACAGCGCGGCAACCAGCAAATAACAGTCGGCCGGGCCGGAACGAGCCCTGCATCATGTTAATTACACACATAACCGGGTGAGCCTGGCGGACCCAACGAGTACACGCCGCCATCCGCACAGACATAGACCGCTGACAATAATCATGCACGTAGAAATGACCTCATGGACGATGTCTACGACTTTGGTGCCAATTACCGCACTCAATCGACGACGCCGTGAACCACCGAGTGGGCCCAGTACTACGTATTGAGCACCATAGGACAAGTCGTTAGGAGATACTATGCCCCCCAGCGCCCGCGCGCACGACGGCCCTCGCATCCCCCGCGATTACCCTTCGCTGTGGACGGTCACCCTCACCGAGCTAGCCCGCATGCGACGGGGATTCCTGCCGATGTACGCATTACTGGCACCGATCGTCATCGCAGTTCCTCTGTATCTGGGCTCGCTATTCTCACCGGAAGGGGCGCCCGGTCACACCTGGCAGGTTTTTAGTCACGTGACGCTGGAGTTCTGGGGCGTGCTAGTACCCATGACAGCGGGATTAACCACTGCTCTGTCGGTCCGCGCTGACCAGGACGCATGGCGGCTAATGTTCTCTTATGCCGTCCCTAGATGGCGGTACTTAGTGGGCAAGTTCGCCGCCCTATCCATGCTCAACCTGGTGTCCAGCACCGTGTTGCTGGTGATATTAGCCGGTGGCGCGGCGCTCAACGGAACGTTTAAGTCAGCGGCCGGTAACATCTTTGCAGCGAGCTACCTACCTTGGGCGGGGGGTCTTGCGACCACCGCGCTTGCTCTACTCATCTCCATGATGTGGGGACTGGGCCCGGGTATCGCAGTGGGCATCGCCGGCCTGTTTTCTGGCGCGCTAATCGCGGACAAGTCATTCTGGTACGCAATCCCATCCGCCTGGCCCATGCGCGTGATCCTGCCAGTGGCTGGCATCAGCCCCAACGGCATCGCACTGCCACCCCACAGCCCCTTAGCCGATACTAGCGTGATCCCCCTCGTGTTGACATTGTCCGTGTCGCTCATGACCGTCGTGCTTGTGGCTGGAAGCCTACACATGAATAAGAAAGAGGTCTAAACGAATGCTCACCCTAGAAATCTCCCAACTGCACAAACACTATGGTAACCACTGTGCGCTAAACGGCACCGACCTGACCGTGCGTCCCGGCGAAGTGTATGGGCTGCTTGGACCTAACGGCGCGGGAAAAACTACCCTGATGAAGACAGTAGTTGGCTTACAACGTCCGACCAGCGGCGAGATCCGACTTTTCGGCAAGCCATACGAACGCGGGCTGCTGACCCAGGTAGGGGCCCTGATCGAGATGCCCGGGCTGTGGCCACACATGAACGCGGTAGAACACCTGCGCATACACGCCCGCCTGCGCGGTGTTCCAGAGCAATGGGTTGAGCGCGCACTGGACCACGTGCAGCTACATGAAGTGCAGAACCGCTGGGTCAGCAGATACTCACTCGGAATGCGCTGGCGATTGGGCATTGCGATCGCACTGCTCCCGCAACCGCAATTCCTCGTGCTCGACGAGCCGACAAATGGGTTGGACCCTGTGGGTATCCGTGAAATGCGTGGCCTGGTCCGTTCACTCGCCGGCTCGGGAATCACCGTTTTGATCTCGAGTCATCAGCTTTCAGAGATCGCCCAGAGCTGCGACCGGGTGGGCGTACTCGCAGCAGGCCAGACACACTACGAGGGCGACCTGGACGGGTTAGCCGTCGGTGGTGACCTGGAGGCCGGATTCTTCCGGATTCTGGAAAGCGCTGGCTGCGGAGTGCGTTGATCCCAATGACGTACACATCCCTTTGCCATACTCCTGCGGCACAACAGCCCTTCCCTTACCAAGCCGATTTGACCAAACAAGCCGCTCCGGCCCACCGCACGTGCCTCAAGATACGTGGCGCGTTTCGACATGCGAGACCGCGATGGCCGAACGTAACTCGTTACGCCCGGCCACCCCGAAAAAGTCGTAGATCTCGCGAACACGACGGTACATAGACCGCTCAGAGCAATAATAGCGCTTAGCGATAGAGGAGATCGTGTGCGAGCCGCACAACAAGCTGACCAACAATCTCCTGTCATGGTCGATGCACGGTGCCTGCTCAATAGGCCCTTCCGGGTTACTCAGCCCTGTCGCAACCAAATGGAGTGGTCGTTCGACCGTGCCGGAATAGGCGTTTAGAACTGCGGAAAGCGTGTCGATCTGTCTATCCACCGAAAGCGCCACGTTGAATATGCACGTTGCGCCCGCCGCCATGGCTTGGAACGTTTGATGCCCGTTCACATCATTAACAACAGCGATAATACAAGTAATATAAAATCTTTGTCGCAAGAAACGCAGAAATTCCGCCTGCAACTGGTTGGTGGCAGGCACCAAAATAGGTTCAGTAGGGTCGATCAGCGCGCTCAACTCAGGTTGATCGACAAACTCGATCTTGAGCTGAAGCCTCCGGAAGGGAGACTTATGACCGTTGCAAAGCGTGCGTAACCCAGAGTGCGCATAGATACGGGCGCACTCTGGTGATGCCGGCTTCGTATCCACTCGTCCCCCAAATCTTCACTCCGCTGGGACTATTATTGCAGCGCGGTCCAGCGAGCTGCCTGGTGCCCAGGATGCCAGAGATGCGCGCGTCGATCGTCCGCTCCACGGGTCATTTTCCACATACTCTCACTCAAGCAGTTCGCTACTTTAAATGAGGTAGCATCCGGGAGGTTCTGCATCGTTGGGATGAATGACAATGGTGACTGATATGAAGGGGGCCCAGCAGGCAACTCTTCATCCGCACACCGCTACACATATCAGCAACCTCTCACTGAACGGAGGCACCCTCTACGGCATCGAAGATCAATCGCGGAGCGCGTCTGGAGATCCAGCGCGATGGTCTTAATCGACAAGTAGATCACAGAGCCGCTGGAGTCTTAAATAGACTGGGAACGATAATGGATTCCAGGCGGGGGCGCGAGATCAGGGAAAAGTGGTCCGAAAACTGATAAATTACTCGCTACCTGACCGCGACCAGGACCACGCCCGCTACACTGATCACGTCCATGTCGCCAAAATGTTCCTCACTTCTCCCACTATTCCGATCCCAACATTTATTCTTGCAGATCTGATCGAAAAGTTGAGGGCTGGACGAGCCCGGTTTGATAGGCGATGGCTACCGCTTGCGCCTTGTCCCGAAGTCCTAGTTTCTTCATAATGCGAGCAAGGTGTGTTTTGACGGTGAGCTCGGAAATAAACAGGTGTTCAGCGACGGCGGCGTTGGATAGGCCTAGGGCTAGCAAAGCGAGAACTTCACACTCGCGGGATGTCAGGCAGGCCATCTCTGCTGGTGTAGGCGTGCGTTGCTCGGGTTGACGGGCAATCTCGGTGATAATAGGAAGGGTGACACGGGGGTCCAGCCATGCCTCACCGGCCGCGACGGCACGGATCGCCGCGACGATTTCGGTGGCAGCGGCAACTTTGAGGAGAAAACCCACGGCGCCGGCCCGCAGTGCGGCGGTGACGGCCTCATCGTGGTAAACCGTGAGGATGATAACCTTGATCGGCTTTCCGTTTTGCGCGGTGAGCCCCTCATTGATTACAGCACGTGTCGCTGCGACGCCATCCATGCCTGGCATGCGCACATCCATTAAAATGATGTCGGGACGCTGGTCCCGAGCCTGGACTAGGGCATCCTGGCCGTCGACAGCCTCGGCGACAACACTAATGTCATTTTCCGCATTGATCAACATCATCATTCCAGCACGGGCCAGCGGCTGGTCATCAACTACCATGACTCGGATCAAGGTGATCTTCTTCCCTGGTTCCCGTAGCTCTCGACACCCCTGGGAGCAAGTGCATTCCTGGCCAAACAAAATCTGCATTCTTCGTTCAATGTCTGTGGTTCTCCACGATCACTGTCACAATATTTGTTAACTACTGAGGTATGTATATGGTGTCGTCTTAATTCCGCATCTCTATGCGATGTGCGAGACAGGAAAGGTCGCGGTCAGTTGGTAGCCGCCCGAACGTTGGGTGAGCCCCGCACGCAAGTATCCACCGGCCGCGTGGACTCGTTCATGTAGTCCCATCAGGCCCCGCCCCGTGGACAGCGCCTGCCCACGGGGCGATTGCACAGGAACGGCGTCGTTGTCGATCTGGACCAGCAGGGTCTGTGGTTCCCAGACCAACTGCAGCCGGGTGTTGGCGTTCTTACCAGCATGTTTGAGGACATTGGTCAATCCTTCCCGCACGACTCGGTAGGCGGCCAGTTCGACGCTGGGATCCAGCTCTCCTGTTTCGCCCTCGATATGGAAGGCAACCGACATTCCGGCGGCTCGTAGCGAATCGAGGAGTACAGGAACCTCTGCCAGTCCCGACTGCGGACCCAAGTCACCCAAGCCCATGTCTGAGCGCACGATATCCCCGGCCTGCAGCACGCTCAGGAGGCGACCCAACTCCGCCATCGCCTGCTCACCCATGCGCTGGATGTGTCCCAGCGACGTGATGACCTGGGTGAAGTCGGTCCCAGCGACTCGAGCCGCTCCGGCGGCCTGCAAGACAATCACAGTCACCGCGTGAGAGACGATGTCATGAAGCTCTCGAGCGATGCTTCTCCGCTCCGCTGCCACCGCTTCCAGGGCTGTCTCTCGCTCGCGCTGTAGGCGTTCACGCTCGCGTTGAAGGCGTTGGATGTGCTGCTTACTGGCTCGAGTTAAAAGTCCTGCACACCAGGCGGCAATCGTTACAAGACAAAGGAAGACGGAATTACCAACAAAAGAGCCTATTCCTGCAGCGGGTGATTCCGCAGGAATCATGAAAGCTACGGCGGCGGCGAGTTCGTTCGGAAGGAACGACACCAGTAGCGCAAATAAGGATATTCTTCTGCCCCGATGGACTGTTACCGCGTAAAGGGCGACAGGAATTCCCGCGACCGGAACATAATAGGGCAAGATTGGCAACGCGGCCACGGCGAGCACCTGTGTGGCAAAAATAGTCAGTGGCGCCCTGTCTCGCCAGGCCAGCGGAACTAGTACAGCCAGCCCATACAACCACATGAGAAGCAGCCATGGCTTTGTCGCCACGTCGCTTAACTGAAACCATCCCGAAAAAGTAAAAATGTTCAAAACGAAAAGTGTAGGAAGCAAGAGCGCGTCCCACTTGCCCGGCAATGGAACGCGGACGTTTTTTGCTATCCTGATCGGGGTCTTCATCAGGGTGCGGAACACATGCCGGGCGCGTCGCCACACGTCGGACCATCGTGACTCGGGGTAGCCGTGGAGCCAACCTCGTCGTGAGCTGCAATCGGGTAACGGTGGTCGCACTGCGGGCCGGGCCACCTGCATCCGCCCCCGCCGCCACCAGCCCACGTGGACACGGCAGGTGACACGTTTACCGCGGCGAAGGCGGTGACCAGGATAGAAAGCGCCACGATCTTAGCGTGTTTGAATGCCGATTGCCGCTGGGCGTTTGTGTACAGCCGACCTACGGTAGGTATGTCCGAAATATTCATTTGACCCCCTGTCAGATTGGCGCCGCCAGGCGTCTCCGGCTAATTCGTCGTCAGCATCCCACGGACCTCAAGTAGCGGTCAACCTTCCGGAAAAAGTGCATCCCACAGATATAGATCCCGTCCCGCCATACGTCGACTGGTGTATCAGGGCTACATAACCCGGAGTACGACAATCGAGATTCGGGCGCATTTCGCGTGGAAACATAAGCACAACAGATTCATTATCTGGAAATGAGACGGATAATAACGGATCATGGTGCTATCAAGTAAGCCACGGATAGATCAAATACGGCAGAAACGGTTTTGGGGCGGGTCCAGAGTCAGTGTCTATTTCGCAGGCCGCAGGACCGCTACTGGACTAAGACGCAAAGGCTGTTCCGCCCCTAAGCATCCAAGCCAACAGGAGCGGTGAGCCGCTGAAACACGCGCCAACGTCGAGCTAGTGACGCGTCTCTGAAGTTGTTCGGCGGTCGGCTTTTGCGAGGATTTCGTTAGCGGTTTTGGTCTAGGTGAAGGGATGGCAGCGGTCGTTCCAGCCGTTGATGAAGGCCCGGATTTTTGTGGTGAGGTCGCGGACGCGTGCAGCCAGCAGCCGGCTCGACCTGTGAGTCACCCCCAGCGCGCTCGGCGGCGGCGGCAGCAGCGTCGCAGTGATGATCGCCGCCCGGTCGACCCGGCGCAGCCGGCCCGAATCCGGCCGGTCATCCAGGCCCGCCAAGCTCGACGTCTCGTACCGAGCCCGCCAGTTAATCACCGTCTGCCGGTTCACCCCGACCCGCCGAGCGATCTCGGCGTGACTCACCCCGGCCGCGGCCAACAGCACGATCCACGCCCGCAGCGCCAACCCTACCGACACGGTCGACGCCCGTGACCAGGCCATCAGCTTTTGCCGGTCATCCTCACGCCCCAACGGCACAGCTCGCACAAAGCATCGTCCCAGGACCTACCGCCGAAACACTTAAGCGACACGCCACTAGGTCCAAAAACCCCTCTGCGTTCCGGCGAGTGATTGGTCACCGACCACTAGGACGTCGATCACGCTGTTATCTCCGGTTGGTCTGCGACGTCCCTCGCCAGCACGGGATGCGGCTCGTGGGGGTGGTGGGGGTGTATCTGTTGTGTGCTCGCGAGGGGGAGTGTCGCGGTCAGGCGGTAGCCGCCATGATGGGGCCTCGCCAGTAGAACTCCACCGGCTGCGTGAACTCGTTCACGCAGGCCCACCAAACCACAGCCGCTTGAGAGTTCCTGCTCACGGGAGGTCTCGACCGAGTTGGTGTCGTTGTCGATCTGGATCTGCAGGCTGTAGGCGTCCCAGGCTAGCCGAAGCCGCGGGTTAGCGTGCTGGCCGGCGTGTTTGAGGACGTTGGTCAGGCCTTCCTGCACGATCCGGTACGCGGCCAGATCGACGCTTGGATCCAGGTCGCGTGGTGCGCCTTCGGTGTGGTAAGCAACGGGCATTCCGGTGGCATGTAGTGAGTTCAGCAGTGCAGGTAGATCCGCCAGTCCAGGTTGTGGCCCGAGTCCATTCATCTCTGGGGTGTGACGCTTGGGGTCGCTGGCTTGCAGGACTCCCAGCAGGCGGCGTAACTCGGCCATTGCCTGTTTACCGGTGGCCTCGATGTGTGTCAGTGACTGAGTGACCTGGGCGAAGTTGGTTTCGGCGACCCGAGCGGCTCCGGCGGCCTGTAACACCATCACCGTCACCGCGTGGGAGACGATGTCGTGTAGCTCCCGGGCGATTCTTCCGCGCTCCGCAAGTACCGCTTCCTGGGCCGTCTGCCGCTCGTGCTCCAACTCTTGCAACCGCAGCTGTTTTGCCCGGCTCACACGGCCTGCCCCCCACGCACTGATGGTTACAAGCACAAGGAAGATAATATTGGGAATGAATGAACTGATCGCCCCGCTAAGGGTAGGATGATTCCTAAATGCCACAGAAGCAGCGACCCCGTTGGGAATAAGAGACGCCAGAAGCATCAGCAGAGAGACTTTCCAGTTGCGATGAAAAGCAACTGCATACATAGAAATTGGGACGCCCACAACGGGAGTATACGCGGGTAAAATCGGCCAGGCGGCGACCGTAACCACCCACTGTGTCGCGAAGACAGTGAGCGGCACTCTGTCCCGCCAGACCAGAGGCAAAAGCGCAGCCAGCCCGTATAGCCACACGAGGAACAGCCATGGATTGGTCCCGACATGAAGCAAATCGCGCCATGTAGAAAATAAAAAACAGTTGAAGACGAAGACCGTCGGGAGCAAGAAGATGTCCCGTTTGATCGATGGCGGGATATGAGCATCTCGAGGCATTCGCGCAGAAATTTTCATCGCAGGTTTCCTTGCTGTGGCCAGTCGCGGGTGGGACCAGCACTGCCGAGGACACGGTCATCGCGACCCAATCGGGGTGTTGTTTGCATCTTAATTCAGCCGGAGCAGAAACCTGCATAATCACCATTGCAGAGGGGCTCAG
>Ga0213881_10000831_pt1 | contig 16531 bp, 14 predicted proteins | sample BarmaccoBMER_R08_FD_160104 | JGI IMG/M metagenome (GOLD analysis project Ga0213881, IMG submission 160104) | Barbacenia macrantha exposed rock microbial communities from rupestrian grasslands, the National Park of Serra do Cipo, Brazil - ER_R08 ... | reverse complement strand
CACAGCGCCCCCGCCTGGGTCATGGTCGCGGCGATCGCGTCCGACTCGGCCGCGCCGGAATCACCCGACGTGTCCACCCGGGCCAGCAGCAGCGCCGCCGCGTCCGCGTCGATGCCCAGGTGCTTCCACTCCTCCACCGCCTCCAGGCAGGCCCGGTCCAGCAGTTCAAGGACCGACGGGGTCAGCCCGCGCCGCGTGATCCGGGCCACGGCCTGGCCGGCCGAGAGCAGGTCGGGGAAGGCCCCGACGATGGTCCGCGGCGTCCCGGCGGGCATAGGGCGCAGGCGCAGCGTCACCTCGGTCACCACGCCGAGCGTCCCCTCGGAGCCGACGAACAGGCCGACCAGGTCCAGGCCGGCCACGCCCTTGGTGGTGCGGCGGCCCAGTCGCACCACGTCACCGTAGGCGACCGGGCCGCCGACGACGGCGCGCAGGCCGAGCACGTAGTCGCGGGTGACGCCGTACTTCAGGCAGCACAGCCCGCCCGCGTTGGTGGCAACGTTGCCGCCGATCGTGGACCATGGGGCGCTGGCCGGGTCGGGCGGGTACCACAGGCCGTGTTCCGCCACCGCGGCCTTGACGTCGTTGTTGACGGCGCCTGGCTGCACCACGCAGACCAGGTTGTCCGGGTCGATCTCCAGCACCTGGTTCATCCGGGACAGATCGAGGACGACGCAACCGCCGACCGCGTTGGCCCCGCCGGACAGGCCGGTGCCCGCGCCGCGGGGCACGACGGGCGCGCCGAGTTCGGCGCAGGTGCGCACCACGTGCTGCACCTCGGCCTCGGAACGCGCGCGCACGCCGGCGATCGCCTGGCCGACCGGCGCCCACTCGGCGTCGTCGTGCGACATGGCGGCGAGCACGTCCGGGTCGACCACAAGGCGGTCGCCGGGCAGGCCGCGGCTCAGTGCCTCCACCAAGGCGGCCGCGGTCACGAGAGCACCGGCTCGGTGCCTGAGCTGTGTCCTGATCCCATGGTCCGACCCTAGGCGGTAGAGCCTCTCAGCAGGTAGCGGCGGGCCGTGGCTCAGGCCGTGACCCGGGTCTCCAGCAGGCGGTCCAGGGCGGCGGCGGCGTCCAGGGGGTGCTCGACCTGGCCCCAGCGGGCGCCGGCCAGGCCGGCCAGGTGCGCGGCCTGCTCGTAGTCGTCGGCCGGAGCCAGGATGACCAGCTCGGGCAGGGCGCGGGCGGCCTGGAGCGTGTCGTCCTCGTCGGTGCTGCGGCAGTCGGACAGCAAGATGACCACCCGGCGGCGGGCCCGGGCCGGTGCCAGCTGCTCCCCCGCGGCCTTGAGCGCGGCCGCCAGCCTGGTCACGCCGTGCCCGCGCATCCGGAGCAACCGCTCGGCCACAGCGGTGGGCGGGATCTCGCTGACCAGGGGGCGGATCACCTCGACCGAGCCCGCGAAGGACAACACCGCGTGCTCCCGCGGGGCGCGCAGCGCGCAGGCGGCGGCGACCGTCGCGGCCGCGGTCAGCCTCGCTCCGCTCATCGAGCCGGACCGGTCGACTACGACCGCGAAGGCGGTGTGCGCCTTCGCCCACTGCACCATGGTCAGGTCCTCGGGCAGCACCGGCCTGGCCTCGGTGCGGGCGGCGGAGACGCCCTCGACCGAGGCGTCGATGTCCAGGTCGCCCTCGGTCGCCCCGCGAACCGGCCGCAGCCGGGAGACCCCGCGCATCGAGGGACGCCCGGCCCGGGCCCGCTCGAGGACGATGCTGGCGCTGAGCCGGATCGCGGCGGCCCGCAGGTTCTCGTCGGTCGCCGTAGTCATGGCGGCCAGCAGCTCGAACGCGGCCGGATCGTCGGCCAGGGCCTGGCTCATCGCCCGCTCGTCCAGGACGCCCACCTCGGGGCTGACCTCGGCGAAGCGGGCGTGCCTGGACAGCTCGCGCCGCCCGGTGGTCCCCCCGTCGGGGCGGCCCGACTTGGGTTTGGGCCGCTGGCGCCCGCCGGCCCCCGGAGAGGCCGGCGGGCTGGTCATTCCCCCGGGGGCGGCTCGCCTTCCTCCCGGGCGGCCCGCGCGCGCCGGAATATCTCCTCGATGATCTGGTCAGCCGACCGCTGGCAGGACTCGTGCCGCCGCACCCGCCCGGACAGGGTGGTCAGCGCCGCGTCCAGGCCGACCTGCCAGTTGCCGGCGGGAACGGCCCTGACCTCGGCGAGCTCGGGGACCAGGCGGGCGTAGTCGATGGCACCCCGGACCGAGGCGCCCGAGCGCAGGTCGGGATGCTCACGGGTGGCCCGGGCCAGCTCGACCGCCTCGGCGATGAGGGCAGGCTTGGCGCGAGCGGCCGTGAGCTGAACGATCTGGCGCTCGTGCTCGGCGTCCTGATAACCGACGGCGATCCGGCAGGTCCGGTCGTACAGCGCCATCGACAGCCGGGACGTGCCCACCGAGTCATACGGGTTCATGGCCGCGACCAGCCGGAAGCTCTCGTCGGCGGGGACGCGGCCAAGCCGCGGTACGTTGATCTCGCCCTCGGACATGACGGTGAGCAGGACGTTGATGGTCTCTTCCGGGACCCGGTTGAGCTCTTCGACGTACAGCAGCCCGCCGTCGCGCATGGCCCGCACCAGCGGCCCGTCGGCGAAGTTCTCCGGCCGGTAACCCTGCTCGAGCACCAGGGCCGGGTCGAAGGAGCCGATGAGGCGGGCCGGGGTCAGTTCGGCGCTGCCTTCGACGAGCACGAATTCGGTGTGCCGGGACGCCGCGACCTGCCGCAGCAGGGTGGATTTGCCGGTGCCCGGGGGACCCTCGAGCAGGATGTGGGCGCCAGACGCGAGCGCGGCCCGCACCAGCTCCAGCTCGCGCTGGCGCCCCACGACCTGTTTCATGCGGTCAATCAGTGCTCGTGCACGATGACGCCGCGGACGTTCTTGCCGGCCAGCAGGTCCTCATAGCCCTCGTTGACTTCTTCCAGCCTGTACGTCCGGGTGATGATCTCGTCGAGCTTGAGGTCGCCCGCCTGGTACAGGCCGAGGATCTTGGGGATGTCGGTGGTCGGGTTGCAGTCGCCGAACAGGCTGCCCTTGACCGTCTTGCGGAACAGGGTCAGGACGGACCCCGACAGCGTCACGGTCGGTATCTCCAGCTTGTTCAGCCCGGTCACCACGACGGTGCCGCCCTTGCCGATCGCGTTGAACCCGGCCTCCACGACCTCGGCCGTCATGAGGTCGACGGTGAGGATGGCCGAGTCGGCGCCCTGTCCCCTGGTCATCTCGGTGATGGCCGCCTGTGCCTCCTCGGCGGTGGCGAACGCGTGGGTCGCGCCGAGTTCCATCGCCTTCTCCCGCTTGTTCTCCAGCGGGTCGATGGCGACGACGTTCTTCGCGCCGGCGTAGCGGGCGCCCTGTACCGCGTTGATGCCGATGCCGCCGATGCCGTAGATCGCCACCGTGTCGCCGGGAGCGACGTTCGCGGTGTTCACGGCGGAGCCCCACCCGGTCGGCACGCCGCAGCCGACCAGCACGGCCTTGTCAAGCGGCAGGTCGTCGTCGACCTTGACGGCCGAGGTCTGGCTGATCACGCCGTACTGGCTGAAGGTCCCGATCATGCACATGGCGCCGTACTGGCCGCGGGGCCCGGTGATGGGGAACCGCTCGCCGGGCAGGTAGCCCTCGAGGATCGTCGCGCCCATGTCGCAGATGGACTGGCGGCCGGTAGCGCAATAGCGGCAGACGCCGCAGTTCGGGATGAACGAGAGGACCACATGGTCACCGGGCTTCACGCGAGTCACTCCGGGCCCGATCTCCTCGATGATCCCGGCACCTTCATGGCCCAGCACCATGGGCAGCCGCGCCGGCAGATCGCCGTGCGCGATGTGGATGTCGGAGTGGCACAGGCCCGCGTGGGTGTAGCGGATCAGGACCTCACCGTCCTTCGGGCCGTCCAGGTCGAGCTCTTCGATCTCGATGCGCTTACCTGTCTCGTAGACGACAGCAGCCTTGGTCTTCATCGACGCTCCTTCGGTTCTGGCTCTTCCCCGGCTCCCGGGACGTTTCGTGATTTAAATCTTGACATGACCAGGGGGGCTGGGGACCAGCCTGGTGGTGCCCGATGTCGTGCGGCGGCTCGTAGAACGTGGTCTGCCTGAGCTGGTCGTGGCAGGTCCGGCAGGACACCCGGACGTGGCCCATGCCGCGACCGCGTTCGGCGCCCTCCTGGGCCGGCGCGCAGATGCAGGGCTTCCAGCTGACCTGCGCCCGGCCGGGCCACAACTGATGACCGAACGGGCAAAACTCGGGCCGGTGTTCGAAAATTGATACTGGCACGAAGATGATCATGCCCTGAAGCATTCGGCCTTAAAGGAGGCAACGGGTGGTTTCCACGCACATCGACTGGGTCCGCGAGCACTGCCGGCTGCTGCGCGCGATCTCGGCGGAGTTCGGCCGGACGCGACCGTTCGACGGCCTGACCATCGGCACCGGCATCCATCTGGAGGCCAAGACGGTGGCGCTGCTGCTGACGCTGCGCGACGGAGGGGCCAGGCTCGTCTCGACCGGGAACCTCAACACCACCCAGCCCGACGCGGTCGAGGCGCTGCGGGCCGAGGGCGTCACCGTCATCGGGGAGCCGACCAAGGACAGCGCGGTGCACGCCGCCTACCTCGGCGAGGTGCTGGCCGCGGAGCCGGACCTGATCCTGGACAACGGCGGGGACCTGTTCGCCCGGTACCTGGACCGCCCGTACCCAGGGCTGCTGGGCGGAACCGAGGAGACAACCTCGGGCCGGATGCGGCTCGAGCCGCTCAGGGGCCAGCTCAGCCGCCCGGTCCTAGTGATCAACGACAGCCCGATCAAGCAGTTCGCGGAGAACGAGCACGCCGTCGGCCAGAGCACGCTGGAGTCCTTCCTGCGGATGACGAACCGGGTCACCAACGGCGAGCAGGTCACCGTGTTCGGCTACGGGGCGTGCGGGCGCGGCGTCGCGGCGAACTTCCGCAACGCCCACGCCCGGGTGTCCGTCGTCGAGGTCGACCCGGTGACCAGGCTCCGGGCGCACCTGGACGGGTTCGGCACGCCGCCGCGCAACGTCGCCATCGCCACCGCCGACATCATCATCACCGTGACCGGCGGCCGGGACGTGCTGACCGCGGCCGATCTTCCGCTGCTGCGGGACGGCGTGATCCTGGCCAACGCCGGGCACTTCCCGGCCGAGATCGACGCCGCGGGACTGATCGGGGCGACGACGGTGGCCGGCACCCGGGAGTACGCCGACGACCTGCTCACGCTGGAGCTCACCGACGGCCGGCGCGTCCACCTGCTCGCCCGCGGGCACATGTTCAACCTGGCCGGGCCGCGACCGCTCGGCAACTCCGTCGAGTCGATGGACCTGGGGTTCGCCCTGCAGGCCCGCTGCCTGGAGGCGGTCGCCACCCGCAGCGTCGACGCCGCCAGCTGCGTCGTCCCGGTTCCCGGCCATATCGACGCCGCCGTCGCCAGCAGCTACCTGGACCGGAAATACCCGACACGGTGATGCTTGGTGTGGGCCGCGGAAGCGTCGCTGATGGAGGAGCCAGGTGGAGAATTTCACGATGCCGGAGATCACTGACGATGACCACGTGCTCGGGCCGGCCGACGCGCCCGTCACCGTCCTGGAGTACGGCGACTATGAGTGCCCGTACTGCCGGGGAGCGGCCCGGGACGTGCACCGGATGCTCGACCTGTACCCGGGGTCGATCCGGTTCGTGTTCCGGAACTTCCCCATCTCGCAGCTGCACCCGCACGCCGAGCAGGCCGCGGAGGCAGCCGAGGCCGCCGCGGCCCAGGGCAAGTTCTGGGAGATGTACGAGCTTCTGCTACGGCCCTCGTCCGGCCTCGACCTAGACTCCCTGCTGGGCTACGCCCGGGACCTGGGCCTGGACGTCGACCGGTTCGGCAAGGAGGTCACCGGCGGTGCCCACGCCGCGAAGATCGAGCATGACCTGCGGGGAGGCGTCGAGAACGGCGTCAACGCCACTCCGAAGTTCTACGTCGACGGCCAGCGCATCGACGGCAAGCTCCCGCTGGAGGGCCTCGAGGACGCGATCCGGGCCGCAGTCCGGGCCGCCTCGGCCGGCTAAGCACCACCGTCAGCCAGGCAGGCATGCCGTGAAAATCCTCCATGGGTCAAGCCAAGGGGTTCCCGATCCTACGAGTTCCGGCCTGCGTCACAAACCCCACGACACGCTGATTAGCTTGTGTCAATGACAGAATTTCGCTATCATGTTCTATAGAAGGTCAACGACCCCGAACGGATGTGGTGCATGCTTCCTGGACCGGTTCCGGCGGACCCCGGGCGGGCCAAGTCCCGGCCCGGGGCGCAGCCGGAGCCTGCCTGTGAGCCGGTGATCACCCGCCCGGACCCGATGACGGAGGAGGAGCGGGAGGCGTGGCTGGCCGCAGAAGACGGCGAGCCGTTCGACCCGGAGGAATGGCCCGATCCCGACGGCCCGCCGCCGCCCGGCCAGGACCAGCTCACTCCAGAGGAGCTCGCCGGGATCCGGGCGGCTGCCGCGGATGAGCTGCTGGCGCTGAAGGCGGCCGGCACCGGGCGGCGCGGACCCGGCCAGCCCGGGTCCGCGCGGGTGTTCCCGGGTGAGTCGGGCAGCGCGGCGGCCGGGTTCGGGGTGGGCCTGGCGCTGGATGTGATGCCCGGGTACGCGGGCCTGGCGCTGGCCGCGGATGCCGCCGCCGGGGATGATGACGGGTTCGCGGGGGCGGCTGATCACGAGCTGGTCGGGGTGCTGTGCGCCTGGGACCGGGTCGAATCGCATGCAGCGGCGCACAAGCTGGCCGCCGTCGCCGAGCTGATCCGGCGCCGCCCCGAGCCCGGCTGCGGCCCGCAGGGCGCGGCGCGGATCCCGGCCGGCTGGGATGAGTTCACGGCCGATGAGCTGGCCGCCGCGCTGGCCACCTCCCGCGGCCACGCCGAGGGCCTGCTCACCCTCGCTCACCACCTGGCGGCGCGGCTGCCGGGCACCCGGGCAGCGCTGCGGGACGGGACGATCACCCGGTACAAGGCCGAGATCATCGCCTGGGCCACCGCGCTGCTCGACCCCGCCGAGGCCCGCGCCGCCGAGGCCCAGGTGCTGGACCGGGCCGGGCGGCTGACGCCGGGCGGGCTGCGCGCGGCGATCGCCCGGGCCGTCATCGAGGTCGCCCCGGACAAGGCCCGTAAGCGCCGCGAGGCCGCGGCGCGGGACGCGCGGGTGCAGCGGTGGGCCGAGGACTCCGGCAATGCCGCACTGATGGGCCGCGAGCTGCCGCCCGATGAGGTGCTGGCCGCCGACCAGCGGATCACCGCCTGGGCGAAGGCCCTGAAGGCGGCCGGGCTGGACGGGGACATGGACGTGCTGCGGGCCCGGGCCTACCTGGACCTGCTGCTCGGCCAGGACTCCCGGCCCCGCCAAGACACCGCAGGCGGGGACGGCGGGATCGGCCCCGATGGCCAGGGCAATGCGGGCCCGGCCGGCGTCGTGCCGGCCGGGTTCGCCGGGCGGGTCACCGTGACCGTGCCGCTGGCCACCTTGCTGGAGCTGGCCGACCGGCCCGGGGAGATCCCCGGGCTGGGCCCGGTCGACCCGTGGCTGGCCCGCGACCTGGCCGGCGCCGCCGCGCGCGACCCGGCGACCACCTGGTGTGTCACTGTCACCGACGGGCAGGGGCACGCGATCGGGCACGGCTGCGCCCGCCCCCGGCCCAGGGGCAAATCCCCGCCACGCGCTGGCCCGGGGTTCGCCTTCACCCCCGCCAGCCCGGACGGGCCGCCGGACGGGCACGGGACCTGGCGACTGCGCACCCCGGGCGGCGGGCCGGACCTGATCATCACGCTGGACTCGCTGAGCATCGATCCTTGTGATCACCGGTACCAGGCCAGCGGCCATGACCCCGGGGTCCGGCTGCGGCACCTGGCGCAGATCCGGCACGCGACCTGCACCAGCCCTATCTGCAGGAGGCCGGCGGCCACCTGCGACTACGAGCACAACGTGCCGTTCGAGGCGGGCGGACGCTCGTGCCTATGCAACGGCGGCCCCAAGTGCCGGCACGACCACCGGCTCAAGCAGCACCCGAAATGGCACGTAGACCAGCGACCCGACGGCACCTTCCAATGGATCACGCCCTCCGGGCGGATCTACACCACGGAACCCAGCCGCTACCCGATCTGATAGCGCATCGGGCGCCGCCATCCTCCTCGTCTATGGCGTCGCTACCGGATGATCTGTTCGCTGGGCTGGCGAGTCTACCCGGGCCAGTTCGGTCAAGGCCGGCACGCGGGCGGTGAGCAGGCTCACGCCGATGCAGGCCGGGCAGGCCGCCTCAGTCCAGGCCGAGGGGGCCGCCGCCCGGCGGCGCCCCCGTAGCCGCCAGTAGACGAGCCCCCCCGCGACAAGCGCGACCGCGGCGGCCAGGGCCGGGCCCTTAGCCTGGTTGAAGGCCCGGTCGGCCAGCGGCCCGAGCAGCAGGCCGAGGACCAGGTGGAGCTGGAGGAACACGCTGCTCCCGGCGATCAGCGCAGGCAGCGCGCGCCGTCCGTTCAGCCCCGAAACGGCCGCGGCGATCACGGTGATCGTCCGCAGCCCCGGTGTCCCGCGCCCGAGGGCGAGCCCGGGACGGCCGCGGGTCTCGGCGAAGGCCGCCGCCCGGCCCAGCCGCGCCTCGGTGAGCCCGAGGCGCGGCCCGAACCGCGCGATGATCTTCTGCGCGGGACCCCGGCACGCCAGGAACAGCGCGGTCGTGCCGAGGACCGCGATGACCTCGAAGCCGGCCACCGCCAGCCACAGCGGGAACTTCCCCGCGGCGACCCGCTCCCCCACCGTAAACATCACCAGGTCGGCGGGCAGCGGGATCGGCAGGCCGGCCTCCATTGGGAGCAGCAGCACCAGGGCCAGCGGGCCGCTCAAGCCCGCGACGCCGCCCTTCATCTCGGTTAGCTCTCGCCTACGCCGGTGAACTCGAGGATCAGTGCTTCGGGCATCGGGACTCCTTGTCGCGGTCAGCCGCAGGACGCTCCCTCGAGCGCCCCCCCTTTCCCCGGATTCGTCGCCGAAGCACCCGGCGGATCACTTCGGCCAGGCGGCTTCGGCAGGCTCGGGCGGCAGCAGGCCGGCCTGGCCGAGCGCGGCCCGGGCCCGTTCGGCACCTCCCTCGCGCGCGATCAGGTCATAGTGGTGGCGGTCAGCTGGACGGGACGGCGCGGCCGCGGCGGCCGGCCCGGGCGCCGGCCGCGGCTGGGCTGTTCCGCGCGGAGGTCCGCTCCCCGCCCGCCCGTTCGGCGGAATTACCCCGGTCGGCGGCCCTCCTGCACGGCGGCGCGGTGCTGGCCCGGACGACCAGCGAGGTGGTCAGCTCGACCCGGTTGCTCGAGGTGTCGGTGCGGCCGTCGAGCAGCGCCAGGACGGTGCGGGTGGCCATGGCCGCCATCTGGGCGAGCGGCTGGATGATCGTGGTCAGCGGCGGCGAGACCCAGCCCGACATCGGCAGGTCGTCGAAACCGACCACGCTGAGATCGTCGGGGATGCGCAGCCGGTGCAGCCGGGCCGCCTCGTAGACCCCCATGGCCTGCATGTCGCTGCCGGCGAAGATCGCGGTGGGCGGGTCGGCGAGTTCCAGCATGTCGGTCGCCGCCACCAGGGCGGCCTCGAAGTGGAAGTCGCCGGAGTAGACCAGCGACGGGTCCGCGGGGATGCCGGCCCGCTCGAGCGCGGCCCGGTAGCCGTCCAGCCTGGCCTGGCTGCACAGTAGCGACGGGCGGCCGGTGATGGTCCCGATCCGGCGGTGGCCGATCTCGATCAGGTGCTCGGTGGCCATCAGGCCCCCGGCCCAGTTGGTGGCCCCGATCGACGGGATCCGCGGGTCGGGCTGGCCGACCGGGTCCACGATCACCACCGGCATGTGCATCGCCGCGAGCCGGGCCCGGTAGGCAGGCGAAAGTTCGGTCAGGACCAGGATGACGCCGTCGGTCTGGCTGGTCGATAGCCGGGTCAGCCACTGCTCGGTGGCCGGCTCGCCGGACACGACCGAGACGGCGATCCGGCAGCCCTCGGCGGTGGCCGCCTCCTCGGCGCCGCGGATGATCTCGACGGCCCATGGGCTGAGGTCGGCGAACACCAGGTCGATCAGGCATGACCGGCCCGCGCGCCGGGGGGCCGCGTAGTTGTAGTCGGCCAGCAGCGCCTCGACCCGGGACCGTGTCCTGGGCGCGACGTCGGCGTGGCCGTTCAGGACTTTCGAAACCGTCGGGACCGACACCCCGGCGGCCGCGGCGATGTCGGCCAGCGTCACCCGATCCCGGGTACCCTTCGGTTCGCTCACGATCGTGCTCCTTTCGGGCGGGCCAGCGCCGAGGGAGCTGCCTGCGCGCTGCGCCTGCCCGGCCGGACAGCGTTATCGTAATGCGCCCGCGATCCCGCGGCGCGCTATCAGGTCAGCCAGAACTCGGGGCGACGATGATAGCTGAAAGTTTCGAGCGCGGAGTCGCCGGTGCCATAGGGTCGTCTGCGTGGACATCATCAGGTACCGCACGAAGGAGTCCCCGGACCCGCTGGTCAGCGTGCGCGGCGAGGGGCAGCTGTTCGCCCTGCCCGGCGTGGGGTCGCTGGCCGCCTTGTGGGCGCTGCCGCTAGCGGAGATCAGGCAGCGCGTCCAGGACCGCGTCCCGGCTACTCCGGCCGGGGAGATCACGCTGCTGCCGCCCATCGACGGCCGGACCGAGGTCTGGGCCGCGGGCGTCACCTACGTCATCTCGCGCGAGGCGCGAGTCGAGGAGAGCGAGCGCTCGGCCGACATCTACCGGCAGGTCTACGAGGCCGAACGGCCCGAGCTTTTCTTCAAGTCCGCGGCGTGGCGGGTGGCCGGCCACGGACAGACGATCGCGGTGCGGGCCGACTCCGTGGTCGACGTCCCCGAGCCCGAGGTCGCCCTGGTGATCAACCGCTTCGGCGAGATCGTGGGGTACAGCGCGTGCAACGACGTGTCGTCCCGGACGATCGAGGGCGAGAATCCGCTGTACCTGCCGCAGGCGAAGATCTACCTGGGCGGCTGCGCGCTCGGCCCGGTAATCAGGCCCGCCTGGGAGATCGCGGACCCGTACGACCTCGGCATCGAGCTGACCATCCGCCGTGACGGAGCGATCGCCTGGCACGGCGAGGCCAGCACCTCGGCCCTGCGCCGCAGGTTCGACGAACTGGCCGGCTACCTGATGCAAGCCGACGTTCACCCCGACGGCGTGGTGCTGGCCACCGGGACCTGCCTGGTACCGCCCGCGCCATTCAGCCTGGCCGACGGCGACGTGGTCGCCGTGGCGGTGGAGCAGGTCGGCGTGCTGAGCACCGGCGTCGTCCGCGGTCTAGACCGCATGCGCGCGGCCTTCGAGCGGCACGCGCCGCTCAGCTAAGGCCCTGCACGAGGGGCCGCCGGGTACCGGATGCCGATCCGAAACTTTCGAATAGGTAAACCGGGGTAAACCCTGACGTTGACCTGATGCAGGATGCATTTTACAGTCGGTCCAGGGCCCGGGCTGGAGAGGCGCTGCGATGAGCGAGAACCAGATGACCAAGGCGGATCAGGCGGGAAACGGCCAGGCGGCGGAGTTCGACGCGATCGGGTAAGGCGCCTGGTGTCGTACTCCCTTCCGCTGACTCGCGCTGAGGCCATCGCCCGGCACCTGCGAGAGGAGATCGTGACCGGGCGGCTGGCGCCGGGCACGGTCATCAAGGACGCCGAACTCGCCGAACGGCTCGGTGTCAGCATCACGCCGGTCCGCGAGGCCATCGTGCTGCTGTCGGCCGAGGGCCTCATCGACATCTCACCCAACCGCACCCGCCGGGTCACCGACGTCTCCCAGAAGAACGCGCTTGAGCTGATCGACGTCATGTGCGTGCTGGCCTGCGCGGGCGTCGAGTGGGGCGTGCCCAACCTGACCGACGCCGACCTGGCCCGGATGCGCCAGCGGCTCGACGACATGCTGGCCGGCCTGCGCTGCGCCGATGTCGGGGCCGCGACCTCGGCGGGCGCCGATTTCAGCACGATCATGATCTCGGCCAGCGGGAACGGGGAACTGCAGACGCACGTGGACCTGATGGTGACCCGGATCCGGCGGCTGCTGGGGCTGACGCCGGGGAGAAGTCACTGGCGGCCCTGGATCGACGGGTACACCCAAGTTCTCACCCTGCTCGAGCACGGCGACCCGCAGGCGGCCATCGCCCGCTACCGCCGGATCTACGCCGAGGCCCGGGCCGGACTCGAATCGGGCGAATCAGGCCAGGCCGCGGCGCAGGGCCTCGTAGCGACGCGTCCAGACCTTCTCCGATAGCGGGGCGGTCGGCGCGAACACCTCCGAGGCGTGGTAGGCGCCGTGATCGACGTGCAGTTCGGTCGGGACGCCGGCCGCCATGAGCCGCATCGCGAACGTGATGTCCTCGTCCCGGAACAGATCCACGGTGCCGACGTCGATGTAGGTCGGCGGCAGGCCGGCCAGGTCCTCCGCGCGGGCCGGGGCCGCGTACTGATCGGGCTTGTCGTCACCCAGGTACCACTTCCAGGCCTCGATGTTGCCCGCCCGGTCCCAGATCCCGATATCGGTGATCTCGTGGCTGGAGGGGGTCTCGTTCCTGTCGTCGATCATCGGGTAGATCGGCATCTGGAAGCGGAGCGCAGGGAACCCGCGGTCGCGGGCGAGCATCGAGGTGGCGATGGTCAGGCCGCCTCCGGCGCTGCCGCCGTAGATGGCCAGGCGATCGGGGTCGAAGCGGAGTTCGGCGGCGTGGCGCGCCATCCACACCAGGCCGGCGTAGCAGTCCTCGACCTGCGCCGGATGGGGATGCTCGGGGGCCAGCCGGTACTCCACCGAGACGACGACGGCGTCGACGTGCTCGCAGATCGCGCTCGCGACCGGATCCTCGCCGGCGACGTCGCCCAGGATCATTCCGCCGCCGTGGATGAAGTAGATCCCGGGCAGCGTCCCGCTGGCATCTACCGGCCGGTAGATCCGCACCGTGATGTCCGGCGCGCCCTCGGGACCGGGAACCGTCCGGTCCTCGGACGCCACGTTGGGGTTGGGCGGGATCTCCAGGGCGGCCAGCAACTGGCTCGCGACGGCCCGGCGCTGGACGATGTCAGGAATGGCGTTGAAACCGCCGGGGAGCGCCTGCAGCAGCTGATCCAGGGGTTCGCGTATATCCGGGTCGATGAGATCACGGCGGGACATGAACCCTCCTCGGTGAGGACCGATGCAGAATGCATCCTACGTAGCGAGCGAACTCGTATCAATGGGCTCCCCGCGCGGTCGCGGGGCTGGTCGGCCGTACCGGTGCGGATCACCCGCTCCGTTCGGAAATCTTAGGGTTTTTATCCCGAACGAGGCGAGTACGTGCCCAGGTCACGGGAATCGCGTGACCCGGCCGGAGGTTAGCCAGCTTCGGGCGCTGTTGACGGGAGGCCCGATGAGCGAGGAGCTGGAGCTGGCCAGCTGGCGGCGCGAGACCAGCGAGCTGTACGCCGCGGTGCGCGCCGAGGACGACCCGCGGCGCGGGCACGCGCTGTGGCGGCGGCGGCGCGACGAGCTGTTCCTGTGCCACCCGCAGAGCCCGCTGCCGCCCGGCGACCCGCTGCGCGTCACCGGCCTGCCGTACTGGCCCTACGACTCGGAGCTGCGCTTCGAGCTGCCCCTGCTCCCGAACGACCGGGAGATGTCGCTGTCCGTGCCGAGTAGCGACGGCGTGATCCCGATGACCCGCATCGGCAGCGTGCGGCTCCCCCGGCCGCTGGACGCGGTCATCGACGTGTGGTGGCTTCGGCAGTACGGGGGCGGCCTGCTGCTGCCGCTGCGCGACGGCACCGCGGGCCAGTCCAGCTACGGCGGCGGCCGGTATGCCCTGGACACGGCCAAGGGCGCCGACCTCGGCGCCCCGGCCGGGCGGCTGATCATCGACCTGAACTTCCTGTACCACCCCTCGTGCCGGTACAGCGATGAGTGGCAGTGCCCGCTGGCCCCGCGGGGCAACACCATCGCCGCCCCGGTCGCCGCCGGCGAGCGGCTCTGAGGATCTCGGTCAGCGTCCGGCGGCTATGTCGCATCGGCTCGATGCTAGCCGTGCCGCCAGATGTCCGTGACCGGCGCCGCGCTAGCCGCCTGGCCGTCGCGCGGCAACCCGTACGCGGCCTCGAGGGTGGCGAGCATGCTGTAGTGGGTGACCGGCTCGGCGTAGCGGCCGGGACGCACCATCTGGCCGGCGAAGATCGTCGTGATCTGGTTGGCCTGACTGCCGTCGTCCTCGTCCCAGGTGAGGATCAGCAGGCTGTGGTGGCTCATCGCCCAGCTGGCGTACCCGCCGATGTGGGCGTTCAGCCAGGCGTCGCCGGTCGCCACGCTGCAGTCGTGCATGTCGTCGCACAGGTTGGGGATCACGAACGACACCGTGGGCAGCCGCGCGAAATCAGCGGGGAAGCTGGTGAAGGGCAGGCTGACGGAGCCGGGCACGTTGGCGAAGTCCGTCCACGGCACGTGCTTGCGCGCGTAGTCGCCGGCCGAGCAGGCCGGCGATCCGGGGCCGGGCAGGTCCTCGGAGTAGCCGGCGAAGCTCCGGCCCGCCTTGATCAGGTCCGCGGCCAGGTTCGGCGTGGTGAACCGGTACGGGCAGCCATCGTCGGCGATGCCCTGGGTACTGCCGGAGAACAGGGCCAGGTAGTTCGGCTCACTGGGGTGGGTGATCGCGTATGAGCGGGTGAACAGTGCGCCGCGGCGGGCCAGGGAGTTGATGAACGGGGCGTCGGGGCTGCCGATGATCTGCGCGTACGCGTGGTTCTCCATGACCACCACGATCGTGTGCGCCGGCTCGGGCACCGCCGCGGTCTGGGTGGAGGCACCTGACGTGACCGCCGGTACCGCGGTGCTGGTCGCCGCCTGGCTGGTCGCCGCCTGGCTGGTCGCCGCCTGGCCGGTCGTCGCCTGGCTGGCGCAGCCGGCCAGGGCCAGCAGGGTGAAGCCGGCCGCCACCGTCAGCGTGCCTCGGGTCATCGTGTCCCTTCGTTGTCCCGCTGACACCATAAACCCGGCGGATTCCCGGTCGGGCTCGGGGCGCCCGCATGGAGCGGAGCCGTCCAGCGGGTCAGTCGTGGGCCACGTCGGGAATGGCGGCGTCGGGGCTGGCCAGGCGGGCGAACAGGCGCCTGGCCTGGTCGAGGCGGAGCCGGGCGAACCGCGCCTCGGCCTCGACCAGGGGAACGTCGGGTTCGGCGGCGGTGGTGATGCCGCCCACGGCCGAGACGCGCCGGCCTTCGGTCCCGGTCACGCGGCCCCAGACGCGGAGCGGGACGTCGAGCGGCACGGGCCGCCGGTACCGGACGGTCAGCTCCGTGGTCAGGCCGGGGTGGCCGGCCCACGCGGCGGCGTGGCCGAGAAGCTGGTCGATCAGCATGGCACTCACGCCGCCGTGGCCGTACATGGGCGGGCCCTCGTAGACGTGGCCGAGCGTGCACCAGCCCACGACGCCATCCTTGCCGATCTCGACCCGCAGCGGCGGCGCGATCGGGTTGCCCGCCCCGATCACCGGGTTGAACATCCGCACCCCGCCCATCAGGTCGTCCACCGAAGCGGGCTCGCCCACGTCGCGCACGCGCTCGCGCAGGGCGGGGGTCACCTCGCGCAGCCGCCGCGCGCTGTCGCGGAGCACGCCGGTCCCCGCCTCGGTGCGGGTGACGAGATCGGCCAGCGCCCGCAGTTCGGCGGCCAGTTCGGCCACGGCGGCGCGGCGCTGCAGCAGGTCATCTGTCACCTCGACAGGCGTAAGGCCGGCCTGTATGGCCCCCGGCACCTGCCCGCCGGAGATCCGCGATCCGGGCAACGACCCGTCCTCCACTGACCCACCTCCCACGACACCGATGGGGCGCTATCCATGATCCCTTGCGGGAAACGACGATAGTCACCCGGCGGCGCTGACCGCCGCGCGGGAAACACCGGGCTGCGCTCGGACAGCCCGGTCCCGCGCCCATACCGAGGTCATCGAGATCAAGATGAGACCGACACGGAGTTCCCGGGCCTTACGCGATCTGGGTAACTTGCAAGCTGATGCCTTATCGGGGAACGTTCACGCTGTCCCGGCTGAACGCCCATCGGGTGGTGCTGGCCGCGGCGGCACTCACCACGCTGGTCGCGGCGGCGCTCGCGACCACGCTCCTGGTGTTTTCCGGTCAGGCCCTGCCCCGCTCCGTGCACCAGCGCCTGACGACGGCGCCCGGCACGCTGATGACCGTCACCGGCCCCGTCACCAGCGCGGAGGCGGCGGATTACACCGCGGCCCTGCACGACGACATGACCGCGACCCTGGCCGGCGCGCCGTCGGTGTTCTACCACGCGTACTGGTCGGATCCGCTGCAGGTGCCGATCAAGGCCGACCAGGACACCCCCATTGCCGAGGCCGCCACTTTCGAGGGCATCACCTCGCACGCGCACCTGCTGGCCGGGGCCTGGCCGACCGCGCCGGTCCCCGGCCAGCCGATACCCGCGGCGCTGCCCGGCTCCGCCGCGGCCCTGCTGCACCTGTCGCCGGGT
>Ga0213881_10000830_pt1 | contig 16562 bp, 11 predicted proteins | sample BarmaccoBMER_R08_FD_160104 | JGI IMG/M metagenome (GOLD analysis project Ga0213881, IMG submission 160104) | Barbacenia macrantha exposed rock microbial communities from rupestrian grasslands, the National Park of Serra do Cipo, Brazil - ER_R08 ... | reverse complement strand
ACCCGCTAACTGTGGCCCTCCAGCAGCACACACCGCAACTGATTAACGCAGCCACTCCGCCCACCCCCGGCCAACCCAGACATCAGCCGGGCAGACCTCCAAGACCAAGGTCCCTCAGTGGGAAGATAGAAGCCCTCCGGAAGAAAAGGCGCCGGAAACCGGCGCCCCTTCTTCCGGAAAGCCCTTTTATTCCGCGTCATCCAGCATGGGTACGTCCACGTAACGGGTCAAATTCCAGCAAAACCGGCACGCCCCATTCACGACACGCCCGAAAACTCGGTTACACCCAACGTGGAATGCCCCGCTTTCGGGGGAACCGTCCGCTGAGAAAACCTCATTAAATCGCCGGCCTGGCACGCGTTGGCGAGATCAGGCCCAGATGTCGCGCAGGACGTTGAGCACCACGCGCGAACCGAGACGGTCCAGCTTTATCGGCAGTTCCCGCATGTGGGCCAGGCTCCGGCGTACCGCGGGCTGCTGCTCCATCGGGCAGATCACGAGCAGGAAGCCGCCCCCGCCGGCGCCCGTGACCTTGGCACCGGAGGCTCCGGCCTCGAGCGCCTGGGATACCGCCCGGTCGATCCGCTCGTTGGACACTCCAGATGCCAGCTTCCGCTTGGCCTCCCAGGCCTCCCGTACCGCCGCCCCGATCGCGTCGATGTCGCCGCCGCGCAGCCGATCGGCGGCGAAGCTGGCCAGGTCACGCAGCATATCCAGCTGCGGCTGGGTGGCCGCGATGTTCGCGTTCTGTTCGGCGAGGATGGAGTTCGCGCTACGGGTGACACCGGTGTAGAAGAGCATGATCTGATGCTGAAGCGCCCGCCGTCCGGCGGGAGTGAGTTCCAGCTCGTCGGCGATCACGTCTTCGCCCGGACCGAAACGGATGTCACGGATCCCGCCGAACGCCGCGATGTACTGATCCTGCTTGCCGATTGGCTTCCCGCACCGTTCTATCTCTATCTCGCACGCCCCCCGGGCGAGCTCTTCCGCCGACACCTGCCGCCCGGTGTACGCGAACAACGCGTGCAGCAAGCCGACGGAAACCGCGGATGATGATCCGAGGCCGGAGCCAGCGGACGGGATGTCGGCCAGCGTGGTGATCTCGACGCCTTTGGTTACGCCGGTCATCCGCATCGCCTCACGGACCAGCTCATGTTCCAGGTCGTCGATCCGCGAGACTATCTCTTTCTTCGAGTAGTTGACGTAGATGTCGTCGTCGAAGCGCTCTTTCACGATGACGTAGATGTACTTGTCGATCGCGCAGTTGACCACGCGGCCGCCGTGCTCGCGATAGTAGTCGGGCAGGTCGGTCCCGCCGCCGAGCAGGCCAATTCGCAAGGGCGTCTGAGTGATGATCATCGTCCAGCCCGTACGGGCCACTCCTGTCGTGCTAGGCGGTATGCGTCCGGTGTCCCGATGTCACGGAAGTAGCCCTCGATCAGCACGGCCCTGGCCCGGCCCACCAGCTTGGGCAGCAGGTCGTAACCGATGTCGCGAGGCAATACCGCGTCGATCTCGTCGAGAACGTCGGGACGGAAGGCATAGATGCCGGCGTTGGTCAGGTCGGAAACCGGATGGCTGGGTTTCTCGGTGAACCCCACCACCTGCCCGGTGTCGTCGATCTCCACCACGCCCCCGGCCGACGGGTTCGGGGAGTGGAACAGCGTCAGGGTGGCGACCCCGCCCGCAGCGCTGTGGGCGTCTATGAGCGTCCTGAGATCGAAGTCAGTCAGGTTGTCGGCGTTGCAGGCGAGGAAGAAATTGTCTCCCGCCACCCATTCCCGGTTGGCTAGCAGCGTGCCGGCGCTGCCCAGCAGTTCCGGTTCGTAGACCATGTGGACAGCGGGCGGTCCGGTGCGCGCGGTGACGTGATCGCGGACGACATCCGGCAGGTGATGAAGATTGACCAGTACTTCGTCGACGCCCGCCTTGGCGAAGCTGTCGAACCAGATGTCGAGCAGCGGCTTGCCGTCGATGGCCAGCATGCACTTGGGGGTGGCGTCCGTGATCGGCCGTAGGCGGCTGCCCACTCCTGCGGCGAGCAAGAACGCCTTCACGTTCCGGCCTTCCGGACGACGCCGAGGGCACGCATTCGCGCGTTCGCCTGGGCGAGCACGTCGTCGAGACCTTCCATGCCCTTGAGCCAGGCGGCGTAGGCGGCGACCGAGTCGGCGGGCGTGTGCCTCGGCTCCCAGCCCAGCGACCGCAGGGCGCCGATGTCGGAGAGGATGTGGCGGGTGTCGCCGAACCGGTATTCGCCGGTCACCAGGCTCGGCTGGTCGGAGCCGTAGTGGCGCATGACGATGTCGGAGAATTCCCGGGTTGTGACGGCGGCTCCGCCACCGACGTTGAAGACCCGTCCGGCTGCGCGATCGTCGGTCAGCGCGATTATGTTGGCGTCCACGACGTCCTCGATGTTGACGTAGTCGCGGATCGCCCCTCCGTCCTCGTAGAGAGTCGGCGCGGTGCCCAGCAGGTAACTCAGGCAGAAGATGCGGCACGCACCGGAGTAGGCGTTGTACACCGATTGCCGCGGGCCCTGGACGATGCTGTAGCGCAGGGCGACGGTGGGGATGCCGTACCGGCGGCCGAGGTTGATGGCCACCATTTCCTCGGCGAGTTTGGACATCCCGTATGCGTTCTGCGGATTCGAGATCCGTTCGGGCGTGGTCAGCATCTCCAGCGCGCCGCCGCATTCGGGGCACGGAATGTCCCACCGTCCAGCCGCGAGGGCGGTTTCCGGACGCATCCCCGGTGTCTGCTCGCCGTCCGCAGGGCACCGGTAGAGGCCCTCTCCCATCGCTGATTGCGACGAGGCGACCACGATCCGCGCTAGGTCCAGGCGCTCGACCACGATGATCTCGTACAGCAGCGCGGTCGAGACCACGTTCACGTCGGAGAACCGCGAGAACTCCGGCAGGTAGTCCTGATATGCGGCGAAGTGGTAGACGGCATCGACGCGACGGAGCAGGTTCGTGAGCAGGTCGCGATTGCGGACATCGCCCTGGAAGAAGTCGGCTCCCGGGCTCAGGTACTGCGGGCGCCCGTTCCGGTGTACCGGCGGGGTCAGCGCGTCGAGGATGACAACGTCATGGCCGAGCGCGAGCAGCCGGTCGGAGGTATGCGATCCGATGAAACCGGCGCCGCCGGTGACGAGAATCCTCATGTCCTACGGTTCCTCCGGCTTTTCCGGTGATCGGCGGCTTCTCGGTAGACATCCAGGGTCGACGCGGCGGTCGCGCCCCAGGTGAACTCGGCGGCTCTACGAAGGCCCAGCTCGCGTAGACGATCCCTGGCTGGTCCGATCGCTTCGACTATGCCGCGGGCGATGGATGCCGGGTCCTTGGGATCGGACAGGATGGCGGCTCCGCCAGCGGTTTCCGGCATCGCGCTCGTGTCCGAGGTCACGACCGGACAGCCGCATGCCATCCCCTCGAGGATGGGAAGCCCGAACGTCTCGTTGAGCGACGGGTAGACGAACGCGTCCGCCGCCCGGTAGAAGTTGACGGTCTCTTCGAGCGGTACGCCGCCCACGAAGACCACCTCTTGCGAGATGCCAAGTTCGGCCGCCAGCGAGCGCAGCGATGCCATATAAGCCTGATCACGACCGGGGCCGACGATGGCCAGCTGACGACTACCGAGCTGATTCCCGGCCAGCGCCCATGCTCGCAGCAATCCGTCGCAGTTCTTGTACGGCCACAGGGAGGATACGAAGAGCACGAACTGTTTGGTCACGCCGTACGACGCGACGTGGTTGCGAGCCAGGTCGGCGTCTCCCGGCTTGAAAAGGTCGTGGTCGACCGCCTCGTAGATGAGCCTGAGTTTGCGGGCATCAACGGTCAGGTAGCGCTCGACCTCCGATCGCAGGCTCTCCGAATTGATGATGATCGCGTCCGCCGCGCGAGCGGCGTGCGGGTAGTTCATCCGGCGGTAGGCACGAGCCAGCGGCGTGAGGGACTCGGGTGCGGTGAACGCATGCATCGTCTTTATGTGGACGACCAGCGACCACGGGTTCACCAGCGGTGCCATCAATGTGTTGAAGACGTCGATGCCGCCGAGCGGCAACCGCAGCGGCGAGTAGAGCTGCTCGCTCAGCGTGCGCGCCGCACGCCGCTCGTTTGACCATGGGTAGGTGATGTATCTGACGCCGGGCCCATATCCCTGGTACAGATGCCGAGACTTGGGGCTTACCAGCAGGTGCAGTTCCTCGCCGGTTTCCAGTCGCTTGACCATCTCGGGAATCATCCTGGTCCAGAACCAGTGAGCGCCGGATGGGTGTGCCGGGTTTTCGGGCAAGAGGTTGATCGCTACCCGCATGAGGCCTCGCTTCAGAAGACAGTTGATGAGATCTCGTCCGCGGTCATCCTCGACTGGCGGATGTACTGAGCCAGCGCGTGCATGATGGCCTGGTGCAGATCTTCGACTATGCCGTAGTTCGTGCAGTCAACATGGATGCTCACTTCGGCCAGGGTCCTCGCGGCTCCTCCGTCGAAGCCCGTGATGGCGATCGAGCGCACGTCGTTCTCCCGCGCCCAGCCGAGTGCCCGCACGATGTTGGGTGAGCGGCCCGATGACGAGACAGCGACCAGGACATCACCGGGCCTCGCCTGGGACTGGAGCTGATGGACGAAGACGTTCTCGTACCCCAGGTCGTTCGCTATGGCCGTGAGCACCTCCACGTTGGTGCTGAGGCTCAGCACCCGGGGAGCGAGGTCGGTCGTATTCCGGATGCCCTTGGTGTGGTCACACTGCATGTGATTCGCGATGGATGCCGAACCGCCGTTGCCGCACGAGAACATCCGGGCATCGCGCGCATAGGCATCGGCGAGGATCGCCGCCGCGTGATCGAACAGAGCGGGGTCGATGCTCTTGAACGCCCTGGCGATCTCGTCGGCGTAAGCATCCAGGTATGAGGCAGCACTCCGGTATGGCGCGGCCGGGAACGTCGCCATGGTTTCGGTCGCCAGTGATCCGGCCGGCGCAAGATCGTTGATGGTGCTCATGCGTTGATCCGCTCCAGGATGAACGGGGCCGCGACGGCCAGGCTCGGAAACGGCCAGACTCCCGGACGGTTGCATTCGTCCGGCCCCAGATAGACAGCAGACGCGCCGATCGCCTCCGCGAGCCCGAGATCCTCCGGCCGGTCACCAACCACCCACGACGTGGTCAGTTCGAGTCCGAGTGCCTGCGCCGCGGCTCGTGCCATGCCCGGTCTTGGCTTGCGGTCCTCGCTCGCCCTGGCGTATTCCGCTACCACACCCGCGGGATGGTAAGGAGAAAACAGGAACAGATCGATATGTGCGCCGCACTTGGCCAGGTGGGCGGTGATGTACTCGTGCACTTGGGCGACATCGTCGATGCCGTACATGCCACGGGCGACGCCGGCCTGGTTCGTGACCACGGCGACGGGAACACCGGCTCGGTTGAAGCTGGCGATTGCCTCCGGTGCCCCGTCGATGAAATCTACGCGGTCAATCGAGCCGACGTATCCGTGATCGACGATGATGGTGCCGTCACGATCGAGGAGGATTCCAGGCCGCAGACGCGACCCTGGCACCGCGCGCCTGGTTGATCCCTGGCCAGGTGCGACCGCTGCGACCTTCACTACGTCCCCTGCCTTTTCGCCGGCTTCGGTAGCAGTCCATTTACCCCTGTGCATATGAGTGCCGAGAGGGCAGCCGTGATACCCAGCGACGGCTTGGGCGGGAAAAAAGGCAGTTCGGACGGCAAAATGAGGGCTCGGGCGAGAGCCTCAGACCGCTTCCGGCATGCGAGCCAGGCCGAGGCTCTCGTCGGTCTTGTCGGCGCCTACCAGCACCGCGGAGACAAGATGCACTCCGGACAGCCGTATCATCTCGGTCACGCCACGTATCTTGGTCCATGACGACCGGCCGGCGGTGACCATGGCGACCGCGTCGGCGGCCCAGGTGGCGAGGTGCTCGCTGCCGAGCGAGGGCTCAAGGGTTATCAGCGTGAGCAGGACCGATCCCGGCTGGCAGGCGCCCGCCACCTCCTCGGCGAACGCGGAGCGCTCGGCCTCGTCATGGCCGCCCCGGAGCGGACCACCCGGCACCACCTCATCGCCCGTTGGCACGGCTACGACCAGGCGGGAGTCGTACCCGTTCACCGGCCCGACCCCGGGGGCACCAACGCCCAGGAGCTTCGCCGCCGGGGCGCCGCGGCATAGATCAGCCACAATGACCCGTTCGCCCGCGCCGGCGCGGGATGTGGCCAGCGACACCAGGGCAAGCGCCGGGACGCGCAAGTCGTCCACCGGAACGACAGCCAAGCTCGCGGCTCCTGGCGTGGGCACGGTTCCCCCCGGATCCCCCCCGCCATTGGCGCCGGCGGACACGAGCCGGCCGAGGTGCCCGGCGATTCTCAGGACTTCGGGGTGACCGGCCTGGGACCGCCGGTCGCGGCCGGCCAGGCCGATCCGGCCGGCCAGCCCTCGGCCGGATGGGACCGGACCGACGCTGAGCTTAAGCGGACAACGCAGCGCCTGCGCGACATCGTCACGGGTGCGTAGCTTGTCAGAGACCAGTGCCTGGATCACGATGATGCCCAGGCCGAGCACCAGTCCGAAGATGAGCCCTATACCGCCGTCGAGCACCAGGGGCTTGAACCGCGAGTGAGCGAGCGGGATCGCCCCGTCCAGTATCACGCTGCCGTTGACCGCGGAGGCGGTCGCGGGCTGGGTAACCGTCTGGTTACCGAGAGCGGCCTGCTGGAGCCCGTACAGCGTGGCGGTCGCCTGGGTGCGCTGGTTGCGAAGGGTCTTGAGCCGCTGCGTGTCAGGCTGGCTTTGCGACGAGAGCTGATTGATCTGTGTGTTCAGGGAGTTGTAATGCTGCTCAGCCTGGCTGATCTGCTGGTTCAGTGAGGCGAGCACGAGCTGTTGCTCGTTTTCCATCTCCTTCGCGCGGAACTGCAGGAATGCCGCGCCCACGGCATTCGCGCGAAGCACCGCCTGCGCGCTGGACGGCGCGCTCACCGTGATGGACAGCACCCGCTCGGTGATCGCTGTTGCCGTATAAGAGGCCAGGAAGCTGGCCGGGCTTTCCGACAGGCCCAGCTTCTGGATGGCGAGCCCGGCCACCGTCCGGCTGCCCGCCATGGCCTCGTCGTTGCTCGCCGCGGTGTTGACGTTCTCGTACGGGCCGGGTGTGAGAAGCAGCGAAGTCGAAGCTTTGTAGACCGGCGGGGACGAGGCATAGTAGCCACAGCCGATCAGGAAGCCGATGAGCGCCGCGACGCACCAGAAGCGGGTCCGGCGCCGCATGGCCGCCTTGATGAACGCGAGGCTCACCAGGCCGGTGGCCAGGTCGGCGGGCCGGTCGTCGATCGCGGCGTAGGCATCGAAGGCGGACAGCCGCCCAGGCATGCCGTTGCCACCGTTCAGGGAGCGGACAACCGTTTTATCCGGGGAGAACCGTCCCCCCGGACCCCCCGGCTTATCCGGAGGCACCCGCCCCCCTTGGAACTCCCGCTCGGTCACCGCCACGCCTCCGTCGACGTGCCCGTCATACGCGTCGGCATCTTGGCCTGGCTGGGCCGGATCACTTCCGGCAGACGGCCGGTCGTCGGGTCAGCCGGGTCGGGGTCGGCCACGAGAATCCCGGCGATGTCGCGGCCATCGGCGGCGGCGCTGGCCGCCACCCGTGCCAGCTGCCCGGCGGTAGCCGCCCCTGCAGAGACCCCCAGCACGGTCACGGCAGCTCGAAGCGTTCCGGCGACCTCCGGATTCTGGCCGTCCACCACGGCGACCACGACGGTTAGCGCGGCGTCTGGCGCGGTCACGCCGTCGAGGCGATCCACGACGCTGACCTGGAGGTAGCGCGAGCGCTGCGGTGTGGTGGGCGCGGCGCATGCGGCACGGAGCACGGCGGTGGCATTGGTGTCCTGTTGCGGGCCGACGATCAAGGCCGTCTTGATGCCAAGGGACGCCGCGAAGACCGCCAGCTGAGGGCCGAGGGCGAGAGCGTTCCGGTCCGAGACCAGCGACAGCACGCCGACCGAAGAACCGCTGGCGGCCTTGGAGTCCGCAGGGGTGACGCCGATGAGCCCGAGTGAATGAAGGGCTTTATGGAGACGCCAGGCGTCCACGGCTCCGGGTTGGTACTCCTGGAAGAGCTTCGTCCAGCCCGCCGCGTCGCGCGGACTCTCGGCGGGAACGGACAGCAGAACCGAGACGCCGATGGAATCCGCTATCTCGTCGCGCCCACGCAGACGCCGGTCCCGCCGGCCGATGGCCAGCGCGAGAATCAACCCGATCAGTGTCCCGGCCACCCCGCCGAGGAGGCCGTAGATGAGCAGCTGCTTTGTGGGTGTCGGGCCGGCGGCACTCGTGGCCGGCTCCAGCAATTGTGCCGTCACCCGCCCGACGGCACTGTTCGCCGAGCCGATGTAGTGGATGTAACTTCTGGCGACGGCGTTGGCTGTCGTCTCGGCGTCGTCGGCGACCTTGCTCTTGGCGGTGATCGAGATGACGTAGGGAGTCAGGCTCCCGATCTGGAGTTCCTGCCGGAGCTCGGGCAGTGGTACCACCGGCCGGACATCGGGCAACGCCGCCGTCAGCACGTCGTTACTGCCCGCGATTACTTCCTGAGTCGCGGTGAACGGGTCGGGCGAGCCGTTCGCATTGGCCGCCGCCGCGCTCTGGGCGGCGGATTGCGGCAGCACCACCAGCGCGGTGCTGGTGAGCATCGGCGGGTGCAGGGTCGCGTAACCCCCGCCACCGACAATACCGAGGAGTATCGCCCCGCCGACCAGGAACTTGTGCCGCCGCACCAGGTGCAGCGACGTCCGCAGATCCAGTGCCTGCTGGCTCATGATCCCCTCCGCGCCAAGACCTCGCTGCGCTCGGCCGGCTTGGAGCCACGGCGGGAATTACCGTCCCTCCGGGACGGCAACCGCCGCAGTGTTTCCCTCCGCGCCAAGACCTCGCTGCGCTCGGCCGGCTTGGAGCCACGGCGGGAATTACCGTCCCTCCGGGACGGCAACCGCCGTGGCGCTCGCTTGCGCTCGCATGGCCTGTCCCCCGCTCGCCTCATCTGGCCTCCACGTGCATATCCGGGGCCTCACTGTGCATAGCCCGGGGGGACACCCCCAGGCTGGCGTCGGATGCGCACCATGATACGGCTTGTCGCGAAATCGAGGCTTTAAGGGACTTGCCGGCATCCGTGAACTCCAGCCGGGTGGCCAGCGGCGTGCCGGGATCCGAGCGCCCGCTGCCAAGCAGCGTCCATGCCGGGACGCGCCGCCCGAACCCGGGCGAGTACCAGCCGAGGACGGGATCGGTTTCGCCGCGGTGCAGGCTCCACCGCAGCCCCGGCGGCAACTCGAGCCGCGCGGATCCGGGAACGGATGATCCGAACCAGCTCAAGACGGCACGGGAATCCTCGAGCTCGGCCTGGACGTCCGGGCCGAGATGGAAAGCGAGGCGGACACCGTGACTGCCGCCCTCGATCTGATCGACGATGTCGATGAGACGGGAGGCCCGGTCGAGCAGGACTGAGCGCCGGTGCACCACCGGCGGGTCGAGGCTGAGATAGCCATCATGCTCGGCGGTCCAGCTGGCTATGTCCCCGTCATCCATGACCTGGATCTCGCGGGTGCGCGCGTGCCGCGACCAGAGGAACGGACCGCCCTCGATGGACTGGTTCCGTCGCTCCAGCTCGGCGGTGTTGTGCGCGATCGTTGACCGGAAATACGACCGCCACGCAGGCTCGCCGTGATAGCAGTACGTTCCCGGATCGGCGAGGATATCCACCCCGCCGTAGCGGACCTCCACGGCCAGCGCGTCGGCGTGCGCGTGCGCCGCGATGCTCAGGAACCCGTGCGGTCCTCCATCGCAGCGGCACCAGATCTCCGGCAGCTTGTTACCGCTGGTACGCAGCAGCGTGGTCCCGGCGTCGGCGAATCTGAACGGGCGCCGGGACGGCCTGCCGGTCACCTCTCGCCGCTCAGGCAGGAGCGAGCCGATGATCACGCTCGCGGCGTCCGGCGCCGGCCGCGGCCACCAGTCCAGCCTGCCGACCAGGGTGCCGGCGAGGGCCAGCAGGGACGGCCAGCGGTTGGCCATCGGGGCGTCGATCGCCACCGCGCGGCCCTCGTCGGAGTCCCCCTGGCGGGGCGGGCGCAGTCGCTCGTCGACTAGTGCCGCCGCGCTGTCGGCCATCGCGCACAGCCGCTGCCAGGTGGCCGCGCCGAGCGGATGGCCGCTGACCTCGGACTCGACCGCCGCCAGAAATCCCAGCTCCGCGACGAAGCAATGGTAATCCGAAGCGAGCTCACGGCCGATTCCGGATCGGAAGGTGTTGCGGGCCAACTCCGACTCGAGCAGTCGCGTGGAGTGGCGTCGCCAGCGCGAGCTCTGCCTGAACCACGGAAAGGCGCAACTGGCCGCGAGCTGCCCGGCGGCTTCGGCGATCACGTGATTGTTGGCCGATGACCCTCGGCTGCGGAATGTCGCCAGGTATTGCTGATGCCAGCGGATCTGGCGCACCGCGAGGCCGTTGTTCTCGAACAAGCCGGTGACGCCGGGCCAGTCGGCCAGCAGCCGCCGGATCCACGCCAGGCTGATGAGCCGGATGCCCAGCTCGATTCCGCTGGTCCAGTGCACTCCGGATAGGAACGGGTTCTCTCGCCACCACGAGCGGAGCTGATCGGCCACCCGCTGGGCGTACGGTTCGGAGCGGGTGAGATACCAGGCCGTGGCTAGCAGCGTCAGGTGCTGCAGGCGGGAGACCTCCCAGACCTGCTTGATGTTGCCGACCTGCTCCTCCGCCCGGTGATCGATGCGGAACGCGTACCGGCTGGGATCGGACCGGCGGCCCGTGACCGGGTCATGGAACCAGTCAGGTGCCACCAGGTCGTCGCGGACGACGCCGAGCACCTCCCACTCGCCGCGCAGCAGCCGGTCAGCCGCCGCCAGGATGGCCGCCTTCGCCTCAGCCGGTACCAGGTTCGCGGTGCCTTCCGGCAGGACGCCCGCGAACGTCCGCTCCCCGGCCGGCGGCCTGACTCCAGCTAGCCGTTCCGGCCGGACCTGCCGTTGGGACCAGGCAGCCTTGAGCAGCTGATCGCGCACGCGCCAGGCCACTTCGGCCGGCGACATCCGCGCCATCCGGCGCGCATACCAGCCGAGCCGCGCGACCGGACCCGTGTCCCCCGAAGTTCCCGTCATACCCGCTCCGGACGCCCGCTAATGAGGCTCTCGTTCACCGCGATCGTCGCCCTGGTGGTGGCGAGGAGCGATGAGATCTCGATGGGCATCGGACCGCCGTCCAGCACGGCTTCGACGAACCGGCCGAGTTGTGTCCGCTGCCCCTTGTCCTGGCCACCTCGCGACCGCGCGACGCTGCGCCGCCGTCCGGCCCAGACCGTGGCCTGCCTGAAGTTGTCCAGGCGTGCGCTGCGTCCGCCGCCGGCGGCATCCAGCGTCTCCTTGGGATAACGCGAATTGCCGGCCGTGAGGTAGGCGATGGTCCCGGACGAGCTGTCCGCGAACCGGATGGTCGCCTGCACGTCGTCCTTCTCCGGCCCGCGGACCGCGTACACCTCCTCGGGCGGGCTTCCCGCCCACCAGCTCAGCGTGTCGATGAAGTGGCCGCCCTCGCCGACGAACCGCGAGCCCTCGGCCTCCTCGTTGAGGTACCAGCTGTCGGCGGCCAGCGGGCCGGCGTTGACCAGGTAGCGGCTGGCCGAGTTCCCGCCGTCACCGAAGTCCTTCTTCATCGCGGCGAGCAACGGCGCGAAGCGCCGGTTGAAACCCACCATGAGCCGGTCGTTGCCCGTCTCGGCGATCACCTCAACGATCTGATCCACCTCATGGCGGCTCAGGGCCAGCGGCTTCTCGACGAAGACCGCCTTCCCGGTCCGCAGCGCGCGGCACACCAGGTCCGCGTGGGTACGGTGCCTGGTGACGATGAAGATCGCGTCCAGCGACGCGTCCTCCAGCACCGCGTTCGCGTCGGTTGACGCTGTGGTGAATCCGAACTTCCGCTGGGCGTTGACCGCGGACAGCGACCGGTTGGTCGCGACGTGCGCCAGCCGCACCGTGCTGAGCCGGGCCAGGTGCGGCAGCAGCATCGACGACGCGTAGTTTCCCGCGCCGATGAACCCGGCCGCCACTGACTTTTTCGCATTATCACGAACGGTCTGTGGTTTCACGTCCGAGACAACTGCGGGCAGCACGCGGCTGGTCGCGAGCGGGGCGTCCCCGGCCGGTGCCGCATATTCCAGCAGGACCCCGACCGCCTTCAGCTCACCGGACTTCAGATCGGCGTAGACCTTGGCCGCGTCGTCCATCGGGAACACGCCCGAGACCAGCGTGTCCACCTCGATCTCCTTGCGGGCCAGCAGATCGAGGAAGCACTCCAGGTTGCGTCGTTCGGTCCACCGGACGTAGCCCGCCGGGTAGTCGACACCCTCGAGTTCATAGCGCTCGTCATACCGTCCCGGCCCGTAGGACCGGGAGAACCGGACGTCCAGTTCCTTGTCGTAGTAGGCGTTCCAGGGCAGGTCGAGGCGCATCTTGCCGATGTCCACCACCCGGGCCCGGTCCCTGGCGAGCTTCACGGCCGCCTCGACCGGACCGTTGGATGACCCGCCGGCGGCCAGGAACACGTGGTCGGCGCCGCGGCCGCTGGTGATCTCCGCGAGTTCGCGGACGACATCGGACAGACCGTCGTCGGTAGGCGGACCGCACAGCACCGCCCCCGCCTTCTCCGCCAGGCGGCAGCGATCGGCCACCGGGTCGATGCCGACGACCTTCACCCCGGCGGCGGCGAGCAGCCTGACCACGAGCTGTCCGACAAGCCCGAGGCCGATCACGGCCGCCGTCTCGCCTAGCTGGACCTCGGCGCGCCGGACGCCGTGCATGGCGATCGACGCGACCGTGGAGAACGCGGCGTGCTCGGGCAGCACACCTTGCGGCACCGCGGCGCACAGATTGACCGGGACCCAGTTGTACTCGGCGTGCAGCGCGTGCTCGTTACCCGCGGCCGCCACGAGTTGCCCGACGCGGAACTCTTCGGCGCCCCGGCCCACCTCGGTCACCACACCGCACAGCGAGTACCCGAGCGGGGTGTAGGAGTCCAGCCGGTTCATGACTTTCTTGTACGTGGCGACGGCGCCCTGCTGGGCCACCGAGTCGAGCACCTTGCGTACCTGGTCGGGCCGGGCCCGGGCCTTGCCGACCATCGACATGCTGGCCTCGGACACCTTCATCATCTCGGTGCCGGTGGAGATGAGCGAGAACAGCGACCGCACGAGGACTCCGCCGGCCCGGCACACCGGGGCGGGCACATCGAGCACGGTGAGCTCGCCGGACTTGTAGTTCTGGGCTATCTGCTTCATCGCTTCCTTCGTCGATTCATGCCGTCACCCCGGAGGTCCGTCTTATGCCGCCACTCCGGCGGCCCGTACCTGGCGGTACCACAGCTCCATCGACAGGAGCTGCCAGATCTGCTTGGCGTAGTCCTCCCGGCCCGCCTGCTCGTCCGCGATCAGGCGCAGGACAGCGGGCTTGCGGAGCATCCCGGCCTGCACGAGTTCGCCGCCGACCAGGACGTCGCCGATCAGCTCACGCAGGTCGTTGCGGACCCAGGCCCGCAGCGGTGCGCCGAAAGATGCCTTCGGCCGGTGCACGATCTCGTCGGGAAGCCAGCTGCTCGCCGCGTCCTTCAGCGCCGCCTTCGCCATCCGGCCACGGATCTTGTCCCTTCCCGGGATCGAGAAGGCCGCCCGGGCCACAACCGGGTCCACGAACGGAACCCGCACCTCGACGGACGCCGCCATACTCGCCCGGTCGGTGTAGGTGAGGTTGAGCCCGGCCATGAACAGCCGTGTGTCGGCCAGGCACATCTGGTTGATCTCGTCGTCCAGCGCGTTGTCATCGTAGATGGCGGCATGCTCGTCGAGGACGTCGCTGACGTGGCCGACCAGGTCCGGGCTGACCAGGGCGATGAGCTCATCGGGGTCATACAGTGTGTAGCTGCGCCGGAACCGCGCTTCGGCGGGCAGTTCGGCGAAGGTCATGAACCGCTTGGCCCAGCGGGGATAGCGCAGGCCCCGGCTGCCCACGCTCACCGGGAGGCTCCGCACGGCCAGCCGCGCGGGAACCCGGGCCACGGCGGGCAGCCGCCGGTACCGGCTGGCCATCACGCAGGCCAGGTGCTTGCGGTACCCGCCGAACAGTTCATCGGCGCCCATGCCGGACAGGATCACCTTGACGCCGCGTTCCCGGGCCGCCTCGCACATCAGCAGGGTGTTGATCGCCGCGGGGTCACCGATCGGCTCGTCCAGGATGCCGACCATGCGCGGCAGCAGGTTCACGATGTCCGGCGAGATCTCGATCTCGTGCAGGTCGATGCCGAAGCGGTCGGCCACCTTGCGCGCGTATACGGCGTCGTCGGGCATCGCCTCGAGCTTGCGGTCCTCGGGCCGGAACGTGATCGTGTACGCGTCGACGGCGTTGGATTGGCCTGGGCCTCCGGCCGCGGCGCTGGAGTCCCGGTGGGCGAGGACCGTGACGATGCTGGAGTCGAGGCCACCGGACAGGAAGCTCGACACCGGTACGTCGGCGACCAGGTGCGCGGCGACCGACTCCTCCATGACGGCACGCAGATCCGCGGCCGGCTCGCTTGCCGCCTGCGCCGCCACGTCTTGGACGCGCCAGTAGTACCCGGTCTCGTGGCGGCCGTCCGGACGGAACCGCGCCCACGACCCGGCAGGCAGCTTGTGCACGCCCTGGATCGCGCACCGCTGCTCGGGGACCCAGTAGTACAGCATGGACGCCACCAGCGCGCCCGGCTCGATTCGCAGCTCGGCGCCCGCCGCCGCCAGGAGCGCCTTGAGCTCGGAGGCGAACACCACGCCGTCACCGCGCTGGTGGTAGAACAGCGGCTTGATGCCCAGCGGATCACGGGCCAGGACGAGCTCACCGGTCCGGGTATCGGCCAGCGCGAAGGCGAACATGCCGCGGAACCTGGCCAGCGCCGAAGGACCCCAGGTCCGCCACGCCTCCAGGACGACCTCGGTATCGGATTTCGTGACGAACCGGACGCCGCGGGCCGCCAGCTCCGCCCGCAGCTCCCGGTAGTTGTACAGCTCGCCGTTATAGACGAGGGTCAGTCCCTCCTTGGACAACGGCTGGTCGGCGGCGGCGCTCAGGTCGATGATCGACAGCCGCCGGTGCCCGAGATGAATGGACAAGCGCTCGTTCTCATGGCTCCAGACGCCAGCGGCATCTGGGCCGCGGTGCGCGATCCGATCGGTCATGACGTCGGTCAGCTTGCGCCCGTCGGCCTGCTGGTAGCATCCGGCGATCCCGCACATCAGTTCTCACCCCGAGGTCAGCTGGTCGTAGACGCTCACGTAGGCCCGCTCCTGGTGGGACCAGGCCAGCTCCTGCTCCACCCGGGCGCGTCCCAGTTTGCCGAGGCGGCCACGTCTGGGTTCGTCGTCCATCAGCTCGACGATCGCCTCGGCGTACTTCCGTACGTCATTGGGTATGACATACACCCCCGCCTCGTCGGCCGAAACCCGCGTCTCGCGCAGGTCGAACGCGACCACCGGGAGCTCGAACGCCATGTATTCCATGGTCTTGTTCATCGTGGACAGGTCATTGAGCGGATTCTTCGGATCCGGCGACAGGCCGACATCGGCCGTGGACAGCACGCGCCTGACCACCTCGTCGGGCACCCTGCCGGTGAACTCCACGTGCCCGGCCAGGCCCAGCTCGTCGCGCAGCGCCACCAGCTCGTCGAAGCAGTCCCCGGACCCGATCAGCGTGAAGGCGATGTCGTCGCGGCCGAGATCGCCCACCACGATTCCGGCCGCGCGCACGACAATGTCCACCCCGTCCTGCGGCCCCATGACGCCGATGTACGCGGCCAGGAATCGCCGGCCACGGCGCTGGGCGGGGTCGGCATCGCCGCGCACCAGTCGTTCCGGGTCCGGTCCGCTTCGCACCACGGTGACTTCGTCCGCCCGCTTGCCGCCGCGCGAAATGGCGATGTCCCGGTAGGAGCCGTTGGTGGCGATCACGTGGTTAGCGGCCCGGTGAGTCCTGCGCTCCAGGAAGCGCAATCCCTTGTACGGCAGCGTGGGCCCGTCCGGGAATCGTGACTCGTAAAGCTCGGGGCACAGGTCGTGGTGATCGAACACGAACCTGGTGCCCTCCAGCGCCCGGAAGGCGAGCGCGATCGGCCAGAATATGTCGGGCGGATTGCAGGCCTGGATGACCGCGAACCGCCCGGACCTGCGAGCCTTCAAAATCCCCCAGGCCGTCGCGAGGAACGAGTACACGTACTCGCCGACGAACCCGATCTTGCTGCCACCCGGGGCATAGGGCCGGTACTTGTAGATCTCCACGCCATCGATGACCTCATGCGAGGGGTCGCCGCGACCTTTGGGACATACGACGGTCACCCGATACCCCGCGCGGGTGAGGGCCTGGCACTCGAGCCACACCCGCCGGTCGAACGGCACCGGAAGATTCTGGACGATAATCAGGACCCGACTCTTCACCCCTACATGAGCCCTCAGTCGGCGGT
>Ga0213881_10000829_pt1 | contig 16575 bp, 15 predicted proteins | sample BarmaccoBMER_R08_FD_160104 | JGI IMG/M metagenome (GOLD analysis project Ga0213881, IMG submission 160104) | Barbacenia macrantha exposed rock microbial communities from rupestrian grasslands, the National Park of Serra do Cipo, Brazil - ER_R08 ... | reverse complement strand
TTTAGCCTGGTGAGAGTTCTGTGAGATCGAGCAGGTTGAGTGTGCGACGGGGGTTTTGGTGGTTGGCGCGGGTTTCGGCGGCGAACTCGGTGACTCCGTGTAGCCGGAACAGGCTGATGACCAGGTTGGTGAGGGCGGACATGATCTGGGGCCCGTTTCCGGTGCGGATAAGTGATTTGTCCTCGTGCCAGACCAGGTCGCGAAGCCAGTGCAGGTGCTCGACCTGCCAGTGCCCGCGGGCGTAGGCGAGCAGGTCCGCGGGCGAGGCGTCGTCCGCGGTGAGGTCGGTGATGTACAGCACGGCCTCGCAGTTGCGCATCACCCACTGGCCGTTCTTCTTGACGGTGACGTGCCGCTCGACGAGCACGGCCTGGGCGGCTGCGGTGAAGCCGGTGCCCGCTGGGCAGGGCAGCGCGCGGACGGTGCGCGTCTCGATCCGGCCCTTGCCGGTATCGGCGGTGGCAACTGCGACGGGGGTGTTCTCCCAGTCTAGGGCGTCGAGCTGGTCGTAGAGGCCGGGCTGGTTGCCGAGCACCGGCAGCAAGTAGAACGCATGTTTCTCGTCGTGCAGCCAGCGGGCGTTCTCCCGGGTCGTCTGGATCGCATCGGCGGTGACCGCCACGCCGTCCAGCGGCAGCGGATCCAGCAGCGGCTTGAAGTGGCTTGTCTCGTTCGCCTTGCCGCGCTTGGCGACCTTGTCCTGGGCGAGCACCACCCCGGTGACGTGCGTGACCGCGGCGACCATGTGCACCTTCGGCTTCCCTGCGACCTTGGCGTTCTTGCGTTCCTTGCCGTCCGCCGCCACGGCCTGGCGGGCGGGGACATGACCGCTGTCACAGATCACCGCCGGGTCCAGGAACGGGTGACCCGGCGCGGCCCGCACCCAGCCGTCGTCGCGAGTAACCCGCAGAGCATGCGCGGCCGGCGGCCGGCGCCGCCGGCAGGCCGCGCTGTCCTGCTTTCTTGCCTGGCGCTCGCCGCGCGCCGCCGCAGCTGCCCGCAGGACCTGCGGGTCCAGCACGGCGCGGGCCATGACCTGCGACAGCGCGGCCTCGACCGCGTCCGCGTCCGCGTTCTGGGTGAACCGGCCCAGCGTCCGCTCCGACGGCGGCACCCGCAGTCCGGTGGACGGGCTGATCCGGCAGCCGTGCACAGCCAGCACATCCTGATCCCAGCCAGCTGCGGCCTGCGCGATCGCCGCCGGACCCTCCAGCCCGCACGCCACGCCCGCCACCAGCACTGACAGCACCGCCCGCACCGCATGCCGGATCCCCCGCCGACGGCGCGGATCGGGCACCAGCACAGCCAGCGCCTCCGGCACCGGCAGATGCCGGCCACGCTCCGGATCAGCTACGACACCAGCCGCCTCCAGGTGGCGGCGCACGACAGAAATCAGCGATGATGAAGACACGGGGACACGGCTCCGGACGTGACGATAAGGACGTAGACACCCGGATCATCACCACCGGCCGTGCCCCCATCAAGCACATCCGCCCCGTGTCACAGCAGAACCCCCGCCCGCCGCAGCAGCCAGCCCCGGACAGCGATCAGGACCACCCGGCACTCGGGCCACGACCCTTTCTGCGACTACTTACGGTCACCGCTGACTTTGACGCGCCCCTGGCCGTAGCATCCGGGAAGTCACCGACCAGCTCATCGTTGACTATCGAGCAACTGGGGTCGACCACAACGACCTGATGTCGATACTTCTGAAGCCGGATGACGCCGGTCGCACCCTTTCTGAAGAGGAGATCTCCAACCAGGTGGTCACCCTTTTCCTCGCCGGCGTAGAGACTATAGCCTCCGCGTCGGGTTGGGCGCTGTGTGTTCTAGCGCTGAGGCCTGAAATCCAACAGCGACTTCATCATGAGATCGACACGGTATTGCAGGGGAAGCTGGTCGAGATGGAGGACTTGCCGAAGTTGCCCTACACCAAGGGCGTGATATTGGAGTCACTGCGTATGTACCCGCCAGGATGGCTCCTGACCCGGATGACCACCGCAGACGTGCGGCTCGGTGACTTCGACATCCCTGCGAACACTGCCATCATTTATAGCCCGTTCCTGCTGGGGAACCAGTCCGGCGCGTTCGATGAGCCCGATGCGTTCGAACCGGACCGATGGGGCACTCAGACGCTGCGACTCAACGCGGGCTCCTTCGTGCCGTTCGGCGATGGACCCCGCAAGTGCATCGGGGACACCTTCTCGATGGTCGAGATGGCAGTGATGCTAACCGCGATCATTGCACGTTGGCGTATAGAGCCTAGAGGTACAGTGCTTCGCCCTCTGGAGCGAATGTCGCTTCTATTGACTCCGCGGGGTCTCAAAGTGAGTCTCTCAGCGAGGCAGCCGGCCACGGAGAAGTGAAAATTCGGGTCTGTAGGTTGATCGGTGCAACTTGGTCAAGAAAGTGGCACCGATAACCGACCTGACAACAGAGCCTACGGACACCCGAAGCGAGCGGTGCGCGGCCGGCGGTGTACCTCGCGACGGCGCTGGCCGTCAACGGCCGACAGCAGCCTGCGTCGCGGCACTGCTGCTTCTCGACGAGATCGTCGCGGCGCTGCGAGGGTTCGGCGACATCACCCATGCACAAGCAGGGGCCGTCGAGGAGAGGTTCTCTTCGCCTCGCCGGCAGCCCTACGCGCCCGCTGATGGCGGGGAAGCGGATCCGACAAGCCAGAACTGACAAGCTACGAACCAGGGGACGACATGGACATTCCAGATACGGTTGTGCTGTGGTGCCCGCTCCCTCCGGCCATCAATGCGAACTGGCAGCGGTGGGAGCGCCGGACCATAGCCTGGATGAACAGCTACTCGTTGGATGCCGAACAACGCGAGGCCGGGCGGCTGCGCGGCATCGTTGCCGGTGAACTGGCCGGCCGCACCATCCCCGGTGCGGACGACACGGCGGGCGCCCAATTCTCCACGGATTCCCTCATGTGGCTGTTCGCCTTCGACGACGCCTACTGCGATGAGGGCCGGTACAGCCACGACCCTGCGTCGATGGCGATCCTGGCCGCGGAGATGGGGCGTACCGCGGAGACCGGACACGCCGTGCAGTCATCACCGCTCGCACTCGCCTTGGCCGACCTGCGGCAGCGGCTGACGGGCCTGGCCGGTCCGGTGCAGATCGACCGCTGGGTTCGGGCGATGAAGGAGTACCTCTCCTACCAGGTGTGGGAGGCGGCGTTCCGTAGTACGGGGCGGGTGCCGACGTTCGACCAGTATGCCGTCGCCCGCATCCGCAGCGGCAGCATGGAAGTCTGTACGATGACACTGGATATCGCTGCGGGATACGAAGTCTCGGCTGTCGAGCTGAACCGGCCGATGATCAGAGCTTTGAGTGAGATGGCCTGTGCGTTGGTCGGCTGGGACAACGACGTAGCGTCGTATTTCAAGGAACATGAGCGTGGCGATACCCGTATCAACCTCCTCGACAGCATCGCCCACCAGTACGCGATCGACCCCGCGCAGGCCCTCCCGCTCGCCATCGCCTTTCGCGACGTGGTCCTCGCGCGGTTCCTTCAGCTTAGTGCGGAGGTGACAGGACTGGTCGCTTTCCACACCCGGCGGTACCTCGACGGCCTGGCAGCGTGGATTCGGGGGAACCTGGACTGGAGCGCGAACACGGCCCGGTATCGGAGGGCGGGATCGTCAACGGTTGCTGTGTCGGAGGTACGGACGCAGCCGGTCTGGGAGGGGCCGCTGCCGCCGGGGATCGCCTGGTGGTGGCAGCCGGCGGCAGAGGACGATTGCCGGAACGCCCAGTCGCCGTCCAACGTGCTACAGAACTCTGATCTCGAAGCGCCCCGGAAGCTGCCGGGGCGGTAGTGGGGGCGGCCAGGGCCCGCACTCCCGGTATGAAACACCGGTCCAGGCGGCCTGGTACCAGCGGCACCGTGCGCGACACCTTCTTCCCGCTGGCGCCGGGCCGACAGCCGCCGTCCGTCAGACGCCGCCTAAAGCTCTTGATCTCAGTTTCCATGCGGACGCATCCTGGATCCGGGCGGTCGGCCTAGCGCACGCTGGCCTCGTACTGCCAGAACGCGGGGAGCCAGCGGGGCGGCACCGGGCTGTCGACGGCGACCTGGGCAAGGCAGATGGCGATGGTGCCGGTGGCAGGGGTGAGGTACGCGCACGTCCCGGTGCCGCCAACCCAGCCGTAGCGCCCGGGCACGTTCCACGGATTGACAGGCGCGATGTCCACCTGGCCGCCGAAACCCCAGCCCTGGCCATCAAGGAACAGCTTGCCGGTCTCGCGCTGCGCCGGGCTGGTGTGGTCGGTGGTCATCAGCCGCACCGAGTCGGCCGAAAGCAGCTGCCGGCCGTCGGGACCGGCGCCTCCGGTAAGCAGCATCCGGCCGAAGGCGAGCCAGTCGTCGATGGTGCCCGCTAGCCCGCCGTGGCCCAGCGGGAACGCCGGGGGAGAGCTCCATTGCCCATCCGGCCCGTCGGCTAGCTCCAGTCTGCCGTCTGGCTGGGCCCGGTAATAGCTGGTGAGCCGGTCGCGATCAGCGGCCGGTACGAAGAAGCCCGAGTCGGTCATGCCCAGCGGCGCGAATATTCTCTCGTCAAGGAAGTCGGCCAGTGACTGCCCGGACACCCGGCTGACCAGAATGCCCTGCAGGGTGGACGAGGTGTCGTACAGCCACGCCTGGCCCGGCTGATACAGCAACGGCAGCCTGGCCAGGCTGGCCAGCCAGGTGTCAGGTTCCGGGTACCTCTGCGGCTCACGCCCGTCTGTCTGCACGTTAAACAGTTCCTGGACCTGCGGCAGGTTGAAGTCCGACGGCCACCCGTACCCCGTCTGGGAGCTGAGCAGGTCAAACACCGTGATCGGCCGGATAGCTGGCACCACGTCGTCGACCGGGCTCGCGGGCGTCCGGACGACCACCGGGTCTGCCAGTTCGGGCAGCCACCGCCCGGCCGGGTCGTCGAGCCCGATCAGTCCCTGGTCGACCAGTGTCATGACCGCCGCCGCGGTGATCGGCTTGGTGATCGAAGCGAAACGGAAGATGGAATCCCTGGCCATAGGCCGGCCGCCGATCGCCGCCGACCCGACGGCAGCCACCTCGACCTGATCGCCGCGGGCCAGCAGCCCCACGGCGCCCGGCAGCGAACCGTCGCGCACGAACCGCTCCAGGATTTCGCGCAAGCTACTCATGCCAGGTAGACGCCGGCCAGGTCGTGCACTCATCGGCAGCGTGTCTTCTACGCATACTCCCTCGATGTCTTCGCCGCGAGCCGTAACAGCTCTCTAAGCGATCCGGTCTCGTGCTGGGCCTCATGATCCTCTCGGCCGCCTGCGGAAACTACGGTCTGCGGGAATGCCCGCGGCCTGTGCGCTGCAAGCCGTGCGGTGAAGAACCGGCCGGTGCTGTGTCCGTGGCCGCTGCCCTCGGGCTGGCGGGTGCTGATACCGGCTGGTCCTTCCGATGTTCCCGAATGGCCCACACTGCGATCGTCCCCTGGCGCGCGAGCACAAGCACATCCGTTGACGGAACGCAATTTCACAGTTACGATCCGCTTGCCCTCGTTGGTCGCGCTGCGGCCCAGGGCCGCCCAGCGGACGACCAGCGCTCACCCCACAGGAAAGGGTGTTCCATGCGCAAAATCCTCATCGCCGCCGCCATGCTAGTGGCCCTGGCCGGCCTGACGCTTGTCACGTCACCCGCCCACGCGGTATCCCTGGACGTGACCTGCGCAGGCACCGAGACCGCCACCTACAACCCGGGCCTGCTGATCACCACCCAGACCACCCAGGTCGCCGTCACCGGCATCCTCGCGGCCTGCACCTCATCGGATCCGGGTATCGCCTCAGGCAATTACACCGAGAACTTCACCACCACCCTGTCATGCGCCACGCTATTCGCCGGCCGCGCCGGGACCAGAACGATCCAGTGGAGCAACGGGCAGTCGACCACCTTCGACTTCACCCGCGCCATCAACAACGCAGCCGGCCAGATAACGGTCACCTTCACCGGTGACGCCACCGGCGGTGAGTTCACCGGCGATACCGTCATCGAGCAGGTGGTGTTCGTTACCCCGAACGCACTGCAGTGCCTCGCACCTCCGGGGCTCACCCAGATAGGACCCGGTATCGCGACCGTGACGATCGACAAGCTCTGACCTGCGGCACCCTGCACCTCCCACGGGCAGGAACGCACTGCTGACACTCCAGGCGGCGGGCCGCACCGAGCTAGCCGCCGGGCCAGAGCCCCGGCCCGCAAGCACTACAGGTTCCGGATACCCCGGACCTACCACGTCCTGACAACCGATGGCCGCAAGGCCGCCCGGCAGGACTGTCAGCCAACGGCGTCCCAGGGGCTGCGCCTGCTCTCGGAGTGGCTCACACGCTCGGCTCCAGTGCTGCCTGTTTCCTGATCTGCCGGCGGCGGGTAACCCGGGCGGGCCGGCCGGACACTAACGGGTGTGGGCCGATTCGCTGTCTTGCTGTCTTCTGGAGGACCGTCGTGACGATTGTCCGCATCGTGCTTGCTGATTCCCGGACCGGACAGCCGCCGGACGGCGGTGCCCTGAACGGTCAGCAGCTCGTCGTGCTCGCCGACACCGTGCTTGCCGAGGATGGCGGTCACCGGGCGGTGCCGCTGTGGCTGCCGGGTCTGGACTTCAAGTTGCTGTGGTTGCTGCTGGATCGGCCTGCCGCAGACGCCGTGATGGCCGGTGTCCTGGAGGAGACAGCGGCCCGGCTGCTGCACTCGGCCGGAGTGGCGGTGACCGCCGTGGACATCGAGCCGGCCAGCGAGCATGTGCCAGAGCTGTGCTCTGACACGGCCGTGGCGCGGGTCGATCTGGCCACGGCCGCCGGAACCCGGCAGGTGATGGTGAGCGCCGGGTACGGCCTGAAACTGGCGGTCGCGGCCGGGGCGCCGGTCCAGGTGGCCGATGAGGTGATGGACCGGCTGGCGGTCCCGGTCCAGGGCGAGGACGTACATGCGCCGTTCCTGCACCAGGCGGCCGTCCGGCCGCCGGGGCGTCGCCAGCATGGGCCGCGTTTCGAGCCGCGGAACATGGCATTCACCGACGGCCTGGACTGGTGGGAGCTGACTGGCAGCTTCCTGGCTGCCGGCCGGCCGCATTGGCAGGACTATTCCTGCACCGCCGCAGACCGGTCCGCGATCCTGGCGTCTGCGGTCCCGGAGCCCTCTGGTTCCGCCGTCCTGTTCCAGGAGATCTACGCCGACGACTACCGCGGCGCCGCGGTCACCCTCCGCGGGCAACTGCGCACCACGGGCGTGGTCGGCCAGGCCGGGCTGCATCTGGCCGCGGGCCGAGCCATCCACCCTCCCGGCGAACACCTGCGCGACGGCGGCGGCAGCCTGACCGCCCCCGGCAGCAGCGACTGGACCTGGCATGACGTCACGATGACCGTCCCCGGCGACGCTAGCGTCATCCGGTTCGGCATCTCCCTGGCCGACCGCGGCCGCATCGAACTGCGCGACGCGGAACTGTCCCCGGCCCGGCCGGGAACCCGGGAGTAACACAGAGCATGGACATCTCCGACGGCGACCTGGTCCGGCTGGCCCGCGACGGGGACCCGGCGGCGTTCCGGCTGCTGGTCGAGCGGCACCTGCCGATGGCCCGCGCCCGCGCGGCCCGGCTGTGCCCGCAGCCAGACGACGCCGACGACGCCGTGCAGGACGCCTTCCTGCAGGCATTCATCGCACTGGACCGGCTGCGCGACCCCGGCCGGTTCGCCGGCTGGCTGGGCGGCATCGTGGCCAACGTCTGCCGCGCCCAGCGGCGCCGCGCACCGCTGACCCTGCTCGGCGACTGGCCCGAGAACCTGCACCCGGCCTCCGCCGGCAGCCTGCCCTCGGCCGAGGACCTGGACCGCGCCGACGCGCTGGGCCGCGCGATCGCCGGCCTGCCACCCGGGCAGCGCCACGCCGTCACCCTCTTCTACTACGCCGATCAGCCCGCTGAGCAGGTCGCCGGTACTCCCGGCGCGGCCAAGGCCAGCCTGCACAAGGCCCGCCGCCGGCTGCGCGAGTACATCACCGCGCACCGCCCTGACCTCATACCCGTTCCTTCCAGGAGGATCCCCGTGACTGCCGTCCGCATCGCGCACGCCGACCCCCCAGAACGCCAGCCAGTCGGCCTTGTGGTGCTCGCCGGCACAGTGCCTGCCGACGATGGCGGGTACCGGGCGCTTCCGATCCGGCTGCACGCCCTCGGCGGCGCGTTCTGGCGCCTGCTTGCCCGTCCCGACGACCGCGATCAGGAATACCCCGAAGGCGACGCCGGGGAGATGACCGGCCAGCTGCTGCACGCGGCCGGGATCAGCGTGACTGCGGTGACCGTCACCGACCTGGGCCCGGCGGTGACCGCCACGCGGGTAGACATCGCTGTGCCCGGCGAGACCAGGCAGGTCACCACCCCCCTGGCCGACGGCCTGGCCCTGGCGGCCATCACCGGCGCGCCGCTGGCCGTCGACGACCCGGTGATGGACCGGCTCGCCCGGCCCGTCACCGGCCCCGATCCGCTCAGCCCGTTCCGCAGCCGCCAGCAGGCACCCCCGGGCCCGCCCGAGCACACCCGGTTCGAGCCGCGCAACCTGGCGTTCACCGACGGCTTGCACCGGTGGCGGCTCGATGGCACCTTCCTGCGCCAGGTGACCGGGTCCCACGACCAGGACTATTCCTGCACCACCGAAGACGGGCGGGCGATCCTGACCGCGGCCGTGCCTGAACCCGCCGGATTCGCCGTCCTCAGCCAGGAGATCGAAGCCGACGACTACGGCGGCCGCACCGTCACCTTCCGCGGCGACCTGCGCACCGTCGATGTCGCCGACCGCGCCGGACTGGTGCTCCGCATCCCCCGCCAAGGACGGCGGCCGACCCCACCGGATCCCTGGCACGATCCCGAGAACCACTTCGCCCACGTCACCGGAACCCGCGACTGGACCCGCTACGAGGTCACCGCCGAGGTCCCGGCCGATGCCGTCAGCATCACCTTCGGCGTCTTCCTGAACGGCCGGGGCAAGATCGAACTCCGCAATCCGCAACTCAACCCGCACCCGGCGAACCAGTAAGCGGGGACGCGGTGATGAGCATGCTGGAACTGCGCCGGGTGTCCAAGGTCTACCGCCGGGTGCGCGCGCTGGCTGAGGTCAGCCTGGTGGTCGATGAGGGCTCGATGGTGGCGGTGATGGGGCCGAGCGGCTCGGGCAAGAGCACGTGTTCCAGGACTTCAACCTGCTGCCCGGGCTGACCGCGACGGAGAATGTCTCGCTGCCGTTGGAGCTTCAGCGGCGCTGAACAGATCCTGGACATCGTTGGGTCAGAATCAACGCGAGCCCTCCTCCCGGCGGGGAACCCTCGTACCCGCGGGAAGAGGACGAGCGAGCTGGCCATTGCGGGGTGGCCAGCTCGCCCATTCGAGGCCAGCCACCTCTGTGTTGGCCACCTCTGTGTTGGCCACTTCTGGTGTTACCGTACCGTTATCTGTTTCGCGAGCCGTTTGTGGACGTCCTCGGCCCTGGAGTCGCCGAGGTCGAGGAACAGGGTAAGGGCCCGCCGCCAGGACTCGCGCGCTTCCGCCGTCGCTCCGGTACTGTGCAGCAGGTCACCGAGATCACGGTGAGTCGCCGCCTCGCCGTGCCGGTCGCCGGCCTGCCGGTGCATGTCCAGGGCCTGCTCATAGCATGACCGCGCCGCTTCCAGCTGGCTGGCCATCCGGTAAGTCATGCCCAGGTCAGTCAGGGTGTGCGCTTCGGCCTGCCGGTAACCGAGTTCCCGGTAAGCTCCCAGCGCCTGCTGGTAAGCGGCAACGGCATCGTCGAAGCGCTCCATCTGGTGGTAGGTGTAGCCAAGGTTGGCGAGGGCGATGCCCGCGCCGTATTTGCTGCCGTTCTCGCGGGAATTCTCCAGGACGGCCTGGAAGCACCGCAGGGCGGCACTGTACCTGCGCAGCCCCAGGTAGTCGGTACCGATGTTGTTCAGCGCGGCACCTTCCCGGCGCCGGTCGCCCGTCTCCCGGTAGATCTCCAGCGCCTCCCGATTACACCGAAGCGCGTCGGCGAATCTGCCCATCTCAGAGTGCACGGCGGCGAGGCAGCTCAGTGTCCAGGCTTCACCGGCCCGATCGGCTGCCCGGCGCGCCGCGGCGAGCCCATCGCGGGCGCAAGCCCTCCAGTCCGTGAAGGGCCGGCGCACATCGAAGAAGCCGCGCAGTGCGACCGGGAACTTCCAGGCGATGTCGTCGTAGCCTTCCGCGGCCGCTACGTGTGCCGCGGCGATGAGATTCGCGTGCTCGGCGTCACACCAGGCCAGTGCCTGCTCATAATTGGCGAAGCCCAGCGGGTCGCAATGCGGTGGCGGCGGGCCGAGGGGGGCGTGCAGTCGGCCCGGCACGAGGAGATGGTCTGCCGAGTCGGCGGTGTGCAGGTACCAGGTGAGGATCCGGCGGCGAGCCGCCGCGCGGTCGGCTGGACTCTCGTCGGCTTCGGCGCACTCGGCGGAATATGCACGCAGCAGGTCATGGAACCGGTACCGCCCACCCGGGGTCACCTCGTCGAGCAAATGGACGTCGGCCAGCACCTCCAGCAGCCGGGCCATCTCCTCCGTGCCTGTTCCGGCCAGCGCCGCTGCCGCCGGAATGCTGGTGTCGGATCCCGGAGAAAGGCTGAGCAGGCGGAATATACGGCGCGCCTCTACCGCCAGGGCGCGGTAAGACCAGGAGAACACCGAACGGACTGTGTGTATCCGTCCGTGCCCAGTGTGAGGGTATCCAGGCGCCGCCGTTCGGTCGCCAGATCGTCAGCCAGCCAGGCGAGACCCATTCCCGGACGCTGGGCCGCGCGCTCAGCGGCGATCCGCAAGGCTAGCGGCAGCCCCGCGCAGCTGGCTGCGATCACCGTTACCGCTGCCAGCTCAGCGTCCACCCGCGCGGCGCCGATGATCTTCCTCAGCAGGTGCATGCTCTCAGTCTCACCCAGGGGCTGGACGAGGACTGGTACCGCGCCATCCTTCGCCACCAGCCCGGGCAGACGGCTTCGGCTGGTGACCAGGACCAGGCAGCCGGGCGAGCCGGGCAGCAGGTTTCTGACCTGGCCGGCTGATGCGGCATTGTCCAGCACGATCAGCATCCGCCTGCCTGCCAGCAGCGACCGGTACAGTGCTGAGGCCTCACTCGGATCGGAGGGGACGCGATCTGGTGCCGTGCCTATCGCGCGCAGGAACCGGTGCAGCACCCGCATCGGGTCGACCGGAGTGTCTTCGGCGTGGCCGCGCAGGTCAGCGAAGAGCTGCCCATCAGGGAACCGGTCCGCAACCTGGTGCCCGAAACGGATGGCCAGCGCTGTCTTCCCCGCGCCGGCGGCGCCGCTGATCGTCACGACGATGACGGCCGGGTCGAGGCTGTGCAGCTGCTTGAGCTGGGCGACCCGCCCGGTGAAGTCGGCTACAGCAGGTGGGAGCTGGCGGGGTACGACGGAGCGTGCGGTCGGGCCGCGGGAGGCCATGGGTGCCTGGGTCAGTGCGGGGTCACCGGCCAGAATCTGCCTGTGCAGTTCCTGCAACGGCGCGGATGGCTCGATCCCCAAATCGGTGACCATCCGCCGGCGCAGTGTCCGGAAAGCGTCCAGCGCTTCGGGCGTCCTGCCCGCCAGGTGCAGCGCCAGCATCAGCTGCCCGCAAGTGCGTTCCCGCAGCGGCTGTTCGGCCACAATGACCTGGAGCCGGGCGACGAGCTCGGCATCGCCGCCTAGCTGGAGCCTCGCGTCGGCCCAGGCTTCCTCCGCTGCCAGGCGCCGTTCGGCCAGCCCGGTAAGAAGCACCATGCTGTCACTGTCAAGGGTGATGTCCTCGGCCGGCTCGCCCCGCCACAGGGCGAGCGCCTCGGACAGCAGCTGAGCCGCCCGGCCCGCGTCTCGCGCCCCCAGCGCGCGGCGCCCCTGTCTCGTCAGATCGTCGAACAGGGTGAGGTCCAGATCGCCGGGCCCGAGGACGAGCTGGTAACCGCCGGGTACCGTGGCCAGATGTGGCAGGCGGTCCCGGTCGCCCAGCTCGGCCGCCTGCCGCAGTCCCGACGCATAGGTCCGGATAATGCCCCCAGCCGACGGGGGCGCCCGATCCGGCCACAGGGCCGCTGCCAGCCGGTGCCGGCTGACCGGCTTATTTGCGTGCAGCAGGAGTACCGTCAGCAACACCCGCTGCTTAGGCGCGTTCAGCGGCAGGGTCGAGCCCTCGCTGCCGCACACTTCCAGCGATCCTAGGATGCGGAACCGCACGATGTTCCCCTGTACCGACTCCAGGTGACGCCGCGGCCTCCCGCTCCTCCCGTAGGAAACGACCGCATTGTCGCTCAGGGTAGGACATTCCGTCGGCCTGTCACACTCAGAAGCGCGGCATCTTACCTAGCACCGTCATAAGACCTCCGAGCGTTAGCGCCAGGCTGGCCACGCACGCGCCGACGGCCATCACGCTGGCGCGTCCGGCCCAGGACACCGGACGCCGCAGGAGGAGCGTCGTCAGTGCGCCGAGGACGACACCACCGACCGGGAAGGCGATCATCAGCCCCGTGCTGGGACGGCGCACGCGCTCGAGTAGAAGCGCTCGCAGTCACTCGTTCCGCATGTCATCCGGATCCGCAGGACGTACAGATCACACCACCCGAAAGGAATGTCCGTCCATCCCACGCTCATCGTCCCGGCCCGCTTCCTCGCTCTTATGACCGAACGGCGCCTGGCCTGCCCGCCGCGCAGAAACACAGCAGCGCGCGCATGGCCGCACCTCAGGGTCGGGCTCACCGGCCGCGCTGGTCCTTGCTGGCCTGGAAGTCCTCCCACTCGCGGGCGCCGCCCGGCGACGTGCCCTTCACGAACACGATGACCAGCAGCACGATCACCACCAGCAGGGCGGTCCACCGGGCGCGCCGGTCCGCTACGGCAAGGCCGACGGCAGCCGCGGCGGCCACGGCCGATACCACCCAGCCCTCGGCTGAGGCCGGTGACAGTCCCCAGCCCATCCGCCTCGGCCCGAACCAGGCCTTCCGGCCCAGCAGCGGACTGGTTCTCATCGAAGCGCCTCATCCTTCCCGGCCTGGCCGGTCACGCTGTGGCCGGTGAGCTTGCCGCGCCGCCGCTGACCATGAGATCGGCATGCCTATCTTCACACGTAACGAGGCGTACGGGTGTGCGGACTGTCGCCGGACTAAAATCGGCGATCGGTGCCAGATGCCACCACAAGCGGAAGTTCACCCTGCGCGACAGCCATCGCAGCTTGAGGGCTGTCATGGACTGATCCGGCAGGCGTTATGTTCGCGAATTGCCGCGGCCGAGCCGCTGATGACAGTCGCGGCCGGGTTCAGTAGAGGACGCTGCGTTGACACAGCGAGTGAACCCGTCACACTCCGCCGCGGGATGCCTGCACCGCATGCGAGCGCGGCACGGGCCTGATGCCGCGACCGGCGCCGCGCTTACCCGTGGTGGCGCCTATATGCGGATCCTGGCGGCCTGGCGCCGTTGCGGGTCGAGCGGCATGATGGCCAGGGCCGGCCCGCCGCCAGGTTGCCTGGCGGGGGAGAACCGGGCGATGGCGGTGCCGATGAGGGTTGCCTCCACGATGTGGTCGTGGCGGCCCAGCTGCACCGGGCACTCCCGCTCGCGAACCCGCATCTGCATGGTGGCGATCACCACGCCCTCGGCGCCGAGCCGCCTGACATCACTTTCCAGCTGGCCCCTGGCGTCGCGCCGCGACTGGACGACCAGCTCGGTCCAGCCGGCGACTTCGGCGTTGCCCGCCCTCCAGCGAGTCTGGCGGGTGGTCACCCGGTCGTCGTGCCGCGACCCGATCGAGATGCCGAGCACGAGCCCCGCCGGTACCCAGCCCGTCATGATCAGCTTGGCGAAGTCCTGCCCGGACAGGCCGGAGGTAAAGGGCGCTCGTGGCCCGTGCGCGGCGCCCGGGGCGCGGACCGCGGTACCGATGGCGTTAAACTCCAGGCCGCCCAGGACGAACGACCCCCGGGACAGCCGGACGCCGACCACCCCGTGCCCGCCAAGCGCGGCGCATTCGGCGGTCATCCGGTTGATGGCCGTGTGCCGCGCCTGATTCATGGCCTGCACCAGCGGACCGAAAGAACCCAGGCCGCCCTGCCCCGACACGGAGATTACCGGCCGGCCCTGCGTCGCGTCGCCGGACGATCCCGTGGTCCCAGGGCAGCTAGACCCGCTGGCCGACCCGGCGCCGTAGACGGCGGCGCCGAATACCTGGCCGACGGGTTCGAAGCCCACGCTACGGATCACGGCGAACTCATCCGAGGTCAGCGCGGAGCCCCACGTACCGGCCGGCCAGATTTCCGCCATCCGCTCCCGGACTACGGCAGGGAGTTCCTCGCGCACGCCTCCAGCCTAGGCGTCCTCCCTGCCGGGATACGGAGCCGAGTCTCACCGAAGTAGCAGCGCCCTCAGCAGCTAGCCGACCGCAACCGGCCGGCTGCTAGGACGGAATCCTCATTCCAGTTTCTTGCCTTCGAGGATCGCCCTGGCCCGCTTCTTCACCCCGTTGTCTGGGTCGCGCCAGGCCATGGCCTGGATGGTTTCGGCAGTTCCCTCCGGCCATGTATCACGCGGCCACTCGGCGAACACGCGCAAGGTCATGTGGCGTGTCCGCGTTACGCGGGCATCGAGTCCGATTGCAACTGCCGGCCATCCGAGGCCAGGGAAGTCCTTCAGTCTCTGCAGGATCAGCTCGAAGCAGTGATTTGCCTCGAAGCCGGCGCCGATACCAAGATCGCGTGCTGGCCCGGTCGGCAGCGCAGTGAATGGCAGCAACGTCTCCGCGAGCTGGATCAGTGTTGCCATCTCATCGTGGGAGGCGGCGTTTACGAGGGTCTGCCACAGGTAGCCGTCGTGCGGCTCACGTGTGATCCATGCCCGGGCGACCGGAATGGGGTCGAGGCCAAAGCGGCGAGCGATTGCGAGCCCTTTACGGACCTCGCGGAGATCGTCGCTAGCGAGACCGGCTTGGACCTGTCCTTGCCACCGCGGTTCAGCCAGCACCTGCTCGATCTGGCTTCGTAGCTGCTGCAGCGCGGCCGCTGACAGCAGCGGATTGCCGTCGGCCCATCCATGCAGGTAGCGGTCCAGGGTGTACAGATGGCCCGCTCGTTCGAGGGATGCAGCGGCGGCAGCGATGCGGGTCAGGTACGCCGCCAGGGCGGCCCCGCCGTCGGAGTAACTGGTCATGTCCTCAGCCGGTCCGCCGCAGGCGAGCGCCACAAGGAGCGCGCCGGCGTGGTCGAGGATCTCGTCGTCGGGTTCGGTGTCCAGGGCGGCGCGAAGGCCGCCAGCCGTCGCGGCGATGTAGGCGACCTCCTCCGTCATGACACCGTTTTGGTAGCCGCCGTGCAAAAGCCAGTAGCGGACCTCAGGCAGCACGGAGTCCTTCAGCCGGTAGATGCACTGGATCCTGCCCCATCCGCTCACCTGCTGCGCCAGGTCGCACAACGCCCGGTCAGCGTCTGGAAGCAGGTTCTTAAGGGCGACGACGGAGTACAACGTGAGTTCTTCCAGCAAACCGAGCCGGACGATCAGGTCCGCGTCATCCGGCCGACCCGGAAATGCCGAGCAGGCCGAGACCGGCCTTCGCTTGCTGGCGCGTCACTGCGTGCTCGCACAGCCACCGGCGATGCCGGCTACCCGTGTTCGGGAAAAGCTGCCGCTCGTGCGGATGGCCTCAAGGAAACGGTCCATCGCGTGCGGACCCTCAACTGCGGCAATCGCGTTCGCCGCGACATGCACCTCTTTTGCCGAGGGCAGCGTTTTGCGCGTCAGGCTGATGACCGCCGAAGCCGCCGCTAGCGACTCGTTTCCGTCGCTGCAGCCACCTCGGACACTCATGATTCCGTCGAGTGACCCGCCGCCGAAGCGGACCTTGGAGGGGTCTCGCGGCGGCTCATCAGGAAGCGGCTCACCACCGTGAGGCAGCGGTCCGCGGCCGGAAGGCGGGAGCAGGTCCTGGACGTGGGCAAGGAGCGGGCGGCCGGGAATCGGCGTGATAGCGGAAAGCGACCAGGCGAGTTCACGCTTGTCCGGGTGAAGCCAAGATGTCATTCGGAGCGACCTTGTCGGCGGACGCAGCCATCGTCGGCTCGGCGTATCCGAGCGAGGTGATCAGTTACGAGCACGGTAGCGGTCCAGCACAGGGTCGGGGAGCCGGAACCGCTCGTTCCGGTCATGAAGATCGAGCGCCCGGTCGTCCGCGGACAGCCAGAGGAGCGTGAGCCCTGTCTCTACGTCTTCAAGTGTCCCCTGGAACGGCACCGAGGTAACCGCCTCGTAAGGCTACCGCCTTAGCTGTGACCACCTCGGTGTGAATTCGCTGCAAGAGGGACGACGTAGGTCATCGATGCAGGTCAGCGGCTTATGCCGGTCAGAGGGCCGGTCCGGGGCGGCGCGGTTCCCGCACCTTGCTGCTGCACCCGTTGTAGCGCTACTGACCTTAGCCTCCGGCATTCAGCGTGAATGGCAAATTAGCTCCCTGCCGATTGTGGCGTGGTTGTGAGCTGGGGTTTCGTGGTTCCGTGCCTGGTAGCGGGGGTTGTGGTG